>OGMW01002572.1_pt1 | contig 11723 bp, 11 predicted proteins | sample 1573281 | NCBI WGS metagenome assembly OGMW01 (sample SAMEA2581907, study PRJEB24529) | metagenome | biome: Human gut stool | place: China | collected 2011
TCAAAATCTATTTTCGCTTGTGTTGGTAGTAGAAGTTCTTGCGCAGCCGTTTATGTCCGCCAGGATAAAGTAATATCAAGTCATTATCGAGTCGACCAAGATCGGCAGGCTCAACGATATACTCTTTTCGGTAACTGACAGTTTCAGATGTATTTCCCCTGGATTTTGTTGTACTGGTGGTCTTTTTGTCGACCATGCCGATCATTTCGGCGAAATATTTTTGGGTTTCTGTGCCGCCGACCCCCAAAATAATTTTGTAGGGAAAATTGTCGATCATGGCCTTGTGTGCATCATGCCCGTAGACTTCATCAATGTCAGCAATGCTCTGAGTAAGTACCATAATTCGGACATTTTTCTTACGGAGCTTGCGGAGTGCATCTCCGATTTCCATTTTGCCGAGGGAGTGAAATTCATCGAGGGAGAACAGAATCGTGGGTGTGGCCCCATTGGGGCGACTAGCAAAATAGTCGAGCGACTGTGCGGAAATAATGCGTAGCAGGGGAGCGTACACTTTTAGCTTAATATCGGGTATGCACACAAAAACATTGTGATCTTCAATGGTTTTAGGCGAAAAATAAGGTTCTTCCGGTGATTTTGGACGGCGAATAGAACGCCGTACACGCTCATTTGTAACAAAAAGCATGATAGAATTGTCCAAATTCTGCTTGCAACCCTGTGAGTTCTGCTCACTATTGCCCTCGAATTGGTTGATGTGGTATATCGCCATTGTATCGCGGGTTTGGTCAATAGAACCAAGGAGAGAGTGATAATTTGAACCGAGAATTTGCTCGCAAATGTCGCAAAAATCGACATTTTTATGGTAAAAAGCGATTAGGGAGCCTATCAACATCTCCCTGCCGCCGTCTTGAAAATACTTCGCATTGGCACTTGCATTAGGGGTATCAGGCATGAGTAGGTAGGCTAGATTAGTGAGGGCTTCGTTCTGGTCGGCAGTGCTAGTGAGTGAATCAATCGGGGCAAATATGTTGTAAGGCAATGTGTGAGGATCTTCTGGATTGTAGATCAATTTGTTTGGACAGTCCACATTCGAGGAAATATCTCCGGAAATATCAATCGTTAAACTCGTGCCCTCCCACGATCGTAGAGTAGGGATTAGTAGGGCAGAGGTCTTGCCAGTGCCACTGGTCCCGCAGATAAAGCAGCTACCCTCGGCATTACAAGGGGAGTAGTATTCGACTGCACCCGTGCGAGCTTTACCAAAAATGATCCCATGCCCACGCCCTAAACGCGCAGTGGAGAGATAATGAGATTTTCCGCTTTGCCGCTGGAAGAAGTAGCGAGCAACAATTAGAGCAATACCGATAATCGCTATGGTTATCGAAAAATACTGAATTTTAGTGATTAAAGCGCTTAATCCATTCATTCAAACCGGCTCCTTGTGCTATCGTCGCGTGCATACTCGGGGTGAAGCTGAATGATACGTTTATATTTACGCTCGATCTTTTCTAAACGGTCGATTTTAGCCTGTAAATGGCGAAAAATCGTTTTGTACTGTTCTACTGTGATATTTCCGCCCTGTTTTTTTGTTCGTCCGGAATGAACGATGACATCGACACCATGCTCGAAAAGATAGTTTTGCCAATCAGTGTGCAAGTGCTTGTATTCCTTGCGAGAGAGAACTTCGGACGCACAGAGTTTTTGGGTGTAATTTTCGATTTTGGGGTCGTAACGCTTTTTCGCTTTTTCTTTTGAAATATTAACATCAACACCAGGAACGAAGTCGAAATGCAGATGCGGACGACCACCGATGAGTTCCATTTTCATGCTGCCGTCCTCATTATAGATCACCTCGCCCGTAAAGCGATTGACAGCCGGTTTACGGATCCCCTCGTCGACGTGGACGGTGCAGGACAGAACGTTGATCTGGTCAGGACCGCCATAGCGATCTGCTAGAAAATTATATGTATGAGCAAAAAAATCGCGTTGCGCGTCAAGATCATCAAGGCTGATTTCCTCAGGGAGAGTGCAAATTATTTCAGCCATTTTTATGATGTCTTTTCGAGGATAGATGTACACTTCAGAAAGGCGTTTCTCGAAATATTCATGGGGTGGTAATGTGCGTTTGGGAGAGAGAGAGTAGTTATATCTGGACAGTTGTGGAACGATGTCGGGATTACTACACGAGTGATAGTTGACGTTTCTATTATTGTGAATTAGAATGCGACAAGCCGCCGCAACATCGGCATATTTTGCGATTGCTGCCATATGGTTCCTCCGTTTATCGTGCAGAATAGCTCGTTAGAAGTAATGATTTTATCAGTAGCAAATGCCTGATAAAATCATTGGGGAAACGCATATCTGATACGTTCTTATCCTTCTTATCCTTGCTATTCTGATAGCTTCTCATATGCTTCTTACTACTGATTGGGTTAAGGAAATAGTGTTGCCACTTAAGTCCCCATGAAACAAGATGGGGACTTGCAGAACGTTGCGAAGTCCCCCGCCTCTTTGAGGCTATCTTGCGGGGGACGATTTCCCCCTGCCCCCTTTCCGCCCGCAACCTGCCTCTGTCCATATGAATGTTCAGAGGTGCGGTTTGCGGTCGGTCAGGAGCTGCCGCCCCTGCGCCTTTAGATGCCCTATAAGTGCATCTAAAGGCTGACCCTGCTTTGTATACGTTAGCTATCTGAATGGGCGTGTGGGGGACTACAAGGCCTACGTCAATATTACAATAAATGTAAAATATTGGTGGTGATATAAAGGAGTACGATGCGGGGATCAGCTTCGCAAATGGGCTCGCCAGTTTTGATGTTGGACCATGTGAGATGATCGTCGGTAACACTCGGCTCATAACCGCAATCGAGCAATTTTGAGGTCGGAACGTGGGGCAACGTGACATCGAGGTTGAGCTTCTTTGCTGCGAAAATATGATGTTTGCCCTCGAGGACGACGAGGGTGTTAATATCCTTGTAGTAAATAGCGTAATCACGACCCTCGTTAATCTTTTCGGGGTCAAAGGTTTCGCCGTTCTCCAACGCGTGCAGGATCGGGACGAGCTTATAATGAAGATCATGGACGCAGGTCACAACCGTAATATCCCGGAGATGAAGATCACAGCGCTGGACAAGATCATTCGGTGAGGGCAACATGGCGAAAGGGAAAAGGGAACGCGGATTGAAATAGGGCGTGTGCAGCGGAGCGAGAGTTGCCGAAGCAGAAATATCGTCGAGGAGCATATCGCGGACAATAGTCAGCTGAGCAGAGGCGGCCTTGGGATCAACGGAAGTGTTGGCGATATGCTTGACCAAATTAACCAGGGAAATGCAATTTTCAGGACTCATTATTTTAAGTCCTCCTTTCGTTTTTTGATACTTTTATTGTACAACAAACGCGAAAAAATGGAAGCCTATAAATTTTTTGCAACTTTGCCGAACATTTGTTCTTTTCTTATTTGTTCAAAAAAACAAACAAATGTTCCATAAAATATAGAGTTTTATGGTGTCATAGTTGGAGTTAGCATAAGCTAATTTTTTGACTTTTGTAATTTTAAGATAATGTCGAAAAAAAAGATATTGACTCGACATTATAACATGAATATAATAGAATACCCCCATTAATGAAAACTATCTTGTTATAAAACAGCAGATTTGAAAATTTGACAAATATACAAGAGAAATAATATAATTATATATTAAATTAAATATGCATTTGGAAGATACGAAATTGGACGGGAAATGATGAAAACCGCCTATTTTTTGTCGGGAAATAGGTAAAAAAACTCTATTGATAATATAACGCCCTTTGTATGGATTTAGGAGAGATGTAGAGCGTGGTTGAATATTGCATTTTTCTTGTCGAAAAAAGGTAAAAAAACTCTATTGATAATATAACGCCCTTTGTGTGTAGTTTTTAGGAGGATTTATGTTAGATGTTGAACAGGCGCTTCAGAGTAACTTTGAGGCGGTAGATTTCCTCGATTTTTATCGGGATATTTTTCCGGTGGGTTCGTTTGAAGAACGTGGAGTTTATGAACAGGGTAAGTATAATGGCATTGCGGTTTGTATTGGTAAGGGTGCGAAGCGTGCAAAGCGTTTGACGGTTACTGATGATCTTGAAGCTATCGGGGATATGGTAGCGTCTGATGATTTTTGCTTAATGAGTCCGATCAGCTACGTAGGTAAGAGTCGGAAGTCTTCCAATGCGAGATATATGTATGCGTTAGCTCTTGATCTCGATGGGATTGAGGGATTGCAACAGTGGCAGTGTCTCATGCGGCAGATTAGCATTGCAGAAGAAGCGGTGAGTTTTAATTGGAGTCTACCGCGTCCTACTTATCTTGTATCATCAGGCACAGGCGTTCATCTGTATTATGTTTTCGAGAAACCGATACCGATGTTTGCAAATATTGTTGAGCAGTTAGAGAAACTAAAGCGGCGGTTGACTTGGCAAGCATGGACACATGGCGCGTCAGTCCTAAATGATAAAGTACAATATGAAAGCCTTTTTCAGGGATTTCGAGTTGTGGGAACAGTGACGAAGAATGGTGGGCGTTGTTGTGCTTTTCGTGCAGGAGAAAAGGTTACACTGGAATATTTGAATAGCTTTGTGCCGGAAGAATATCGTGTCGTAGATTTTGTTTATAAATCAGATTTACGGCTTAGTGAGGCGAAAGAGAAATATCCTGACTGGTATCAACGTCGGATTGTTGAGAAGTGCCCAAAGCAGACATGGGTTTGCAAGAGGGATCTGTATGAGTGGTGGAAGCGGCGACTTGCGGAGGAGGCCGAGCAGGGGCATCGTTACTGGTGTATCATGACTCTGGCTACATATGCGCGTAAATGCGCTATTCCACGCGATGAGTTGGAAGAAGATGCGTATGGTCTTATTCCTTTGCTCGATGCGCGAGGTGATCCGTTTACTGAAGATGATGTCTTGCACGCGCTTGAAGCATATGCGGATAGTTACATCACTTACCCGATTGATACAATCGTTGCAAGAACGGGCATACAAATTGTGAAGAATAAGAGGAACTGGCGTCAGCAGAAGCAACATTTACAGTTTGCGCGTGGTGTGCGTCAACTTAAAGCTAATATGGGAGAGAGCGTGTCAGGTGGCGGTAGGCCCGATAAAGCGCAAGAGGTACGACAGTGGCGATCTATGCACCCAGATGGGACGAAAGCACAGTGTATTCGTGAAACGGGATTAAGCAAGCCCACCGTGTATCGTTGGTGGGAGAGCGCTATGAGTATATTTACGACTCCATTTGTGCGATCGGAGCACATAGGGGAAGAAAAAGATGGAAAGTCTTATGCAAGATTAGTTGGCTGGGGCACATGGAATGATTCCTTGTAAAGATGGTAGATCATGGGGTATAATAAATTCAAAGAGTAGAAAGCGTGATTGAGTGGCAAAGACAATCAAAGAAATCGCCGATGAGATCGGTGTAACAAAGCAAGCAGTGTACAAGCGTTACAGAGGTAAACTGTCTGCGGTATGTGCACCATATACGGAGATTAAATACGGAGTAGTGTATTTATCTGAACAGGCTGAAAATATAATTAAGCAGGATTTTGCGAAATCCATTGGAGCACATACGGAGCGCTCCGTATGTGCTATGGGAAAATTGAATGAAAATGCTGCTCCAAGCGAGAATGTGACGGAAAAAAACTCTCAAACTGCTGCAAAGGAAAGTGTATATACGGAGCAATCCGATGGAGCGTATACGGAGCACATACGGAGTGATTCGTATGCGCAAGGACAATCTGAGGCGATCATCAAAGTTTTACAGGCTACGATTGATACATTGCAAGGGCAACTGGAAATTAAGGATAAGCAGATCGAACGTCAGGCAATCACGATCGAAAATCTATCCGCATCTCTGGCAGCAGCACAGGCTCTCCACGCAGGAACGATTAAGCAGCAGCTTTCTGAGGGGGACAAGGAAAACACTGATGCAGATCAGGCCGTGCGTTCAGAGAAGAAAGGCGGAGGCTTTTTTACTCGTTTTTTTTCAAAACGGAAATGAATAGCTGCGAAATAACCGCAAAGAAAGGCTCTCCTTAATAGGAGAGCCTTTCTTTGAAATAAAAATTATGTTATAATTACAAAGCTGCCCTTCTCCAATCTGGCAACAGAAAGGAGGTGTCAGCTATGACTATCACCGAATTTTTTCTGTCGATTGTAGCAAGTGTAGTCGGCTACTACATTTGCAAGTGGCTTGATCGACACAGCAAGGGCAAGTAAGCACAAAATGGCCCCCCGAAGAACGGCTATTTCTTCGGGGGGCCTTTTTTGCGTGTCAGCCATCAAAACATCACCGAATTTTTGGCTACTATTATTATACTCGTTTTCTTGGCATTTAGTCAAGTATTCTAATCATTTTGAAAAAAATTAACACCATATTGCGGAGAATTTCAGCTAATCGTATCCCGGCGAGGTGCATACAAAAAAACAAAAGTAAAGTGACTTTCGCGGCATAAACGCGCTTATCGCGCTTTTTATTCCACGTTTCACTTGACTTTTATTTTTTTGCATGTGGAGTAGTCATCAAGATGTCGATGACGGTCAGCGTCATCGACGACCGACTTTGAATTCTGGGAGCGTGAAAAGCATGAAAGAAACCGTAAAAACCAGTAGGAGCGCAGGTTATCTTGAGAAAATATTCCGGGTTCTGAACCGTGAATACTTTGAGGATAGCTTAGAAGAACCAATCATAACAATTCAGAGTACACCGCGAGCCTATGGTCATGTGACTGTTGGTAAAGCGTGGCGCAAGGCTAACGGAGATCAGCGCCATGAGCTGAATATTGGTGCAGGAACACTCGATCGACCGATTGAATGTGTGGTAGCGACAATGATGCACGAAATGGTGCACCTTCATTGCATGCAAGAGGGGATCAAAGACACGAGCCGAGGAGGCGCATACCATAACCGGAGATTTAGAGATATTGCAACATCGAAGGATTTAGATATTAGTTATGACGCAAGAATTGGTTGGAGTATTACCGAACCGACTGAAAAACTGCTCGATTTTGTGATTGCTCAAGGTTGGCAGGACGTTCACATGGGACGCGAGGAGGGGTGGCAGCCTGCCAGTAGCGGTAGTTCTGGCGGGTCTCACAGCGGCGGAACACCAGCCACACCGCCCAAGGGGAGCAACTCTCGCAAGCTAGTTTGTCCCTGCTGCGGTCAATCTGTAAGAGCAACGAGAGCAGGTATCAATATTATTTGCGGAGATTGTATGGAAAAAATGGTAGAAGAAGGCCGAGACAACTAGTCTCGGCCTTCTTCTATTTTGAAAATTCATTTTCAAAAATCAGTAGTAAACAGTTGAAAACAGTAGTTATAGATGGTAAGATTAGATGAACTTTTGTCGAAAGGAGCTCGTATATGGCAAGGCCAAAGAAAAACGGAACATATTTAAATGTATGTGTAAATAGCGAAATTTACTGCGCACTAGAGAAATTTTGCAATGAAGCAGGACAAACAAAGACGGTTGCAGTAGAACGAGCATTGAAGGCGTATATTGATATGTATTATGCCAATCAGGATCGACTGCAAGCACTAGAGATTAGATCGTAAAGAGTAAGGGGTTTACATGGGGAAGAAATTAAACGCTATCGATTTGTTCTGTGGTTGTGGAGGCTTGTCTAAAGGCTTTATGGATGCCGGATATGATATTATCGTAGGTGTCGATAATGATAAAGATGCGCTGAACACATTTGCAAGGAACCATAATGGCGCGGTTCCACTCAATGCGGATCTGTCCAAACAGGAAACCTTTGACGAGATTATTCGTATTGCTGGTGATAAAAGCATTGATGTTATTATTGCTGGGCCTCCGTGTCTGGGATTTTCTTTGACAGGACCGAGAAATTTTGATGATGAGCGCAATAAGCTATACTTAGCTGTTATTGAGATGGTGAAACAATTTCAGCCGAAGGGATTTATCATTGAAAATGTGCCGGGCATGGCTACGCTGTATCAGGGACAAATTAAAGATGAAATTTTGAAGCGCTTTGATAATATGGGGTATAACATAATCTGCAAAATACTAAAAGCGTGTGATTATGGTGTTCCCCAGATGCGAAAGCGACTGGTTTTCATGGGGGTTCGCCGTGATATCGGAGAACCGCGATTTCCGCGGCCTATGTTCGGACCGGAGACGGATCAGCCGTATCGTACTTGTAGAGATGCAATTTCGGACTTGCCTACACGAGAGAACGAGCTAGGCGAGACCGAAGATCAGTATAGCGGCCCAGCAATGACGGAGTATCAGAAGCAGATGCGCGGTAAATGTGATACGCTATATAATCATGTTGCAACTAATCATAAGGATTTTGTAAAGGAAACGATTGCATTGGTCCCGGAAGGCGGTAATTACAAAGATTTGCCTGAGGGATTTGGCGAAAGTCGAAAATTTCACATGGCGTGGACGCGACTGAATGGAAATACGCCAGCGCGTACAGTTGATACAGGACATCGTAATCTGTTCCACTACACATTGAACCGCGTTCCAACTGTTAGAGAAAGTGCTCGTATTCAGTCTTTCCCGGATGACTTTGTATTTACTGGCACACGTACAAAGCAGGATCGACAGGTTGGCAATGCTGTTCCTCCGCTGCTAGGCCAAGTGTTAGGAAAAGAACTGTTAAATATAATTGAGAATGGAACAGGGCATGAAGAAGATTAAAACAATGGACTTGTTTGCTGGTTGTGGCGGACTTGGTGAAGGGTTTGAACAATCAGGCAAATATAAAATGCTTGCTTGCGTTGAATGGGAAAAGAGTCCGTGCGAAAATCTCAGGAAACATCTGCAAGAACAATGGGGGATGTCAGATGCAGATAATCGTGTGCTACGATTTGACATTCAACGAACTGATGAGCTGTTCAATGGTTGGAATGATGAGACATACGGGACCAATCAGGGATTAGATAAACTGATTGGAGATGAACGGATCGATATTATTATTGGTGGTCCTCCGTGCCAAGCATACTCGATTGCTGGACGAGTTAGAGATGAACATGGCATGAAGAATGATTATCGTAATTTTCTTTTTGAAAGTTATATAAAAGTGGTAAAGCACTTCAAACCAAAGGCTTTTGTGTTTGAAAATGTTCCGGGAATACTCAGCGCAATGCCAACAGGTGAGCCTATCATCGACATAATTAGAGAGACTTTCGACGCAGCTGGATACGTCGTGCTTTCTGATTTATCAGATGCAATAATAGACTTCTCTGAATATGTTGTGCCACAAAACCGGAAACGCATTATTATTCTTGGCCTTAGAAAAGACGAGTATGGAACAGCAGCTGCCACACTTTTGAAGCGTTTTTATGAAAATGTTTTGCCTACATTCAAAGTACAAAAGAAAAAGACCGCACAAGATGCAATCGCTGATTTACCGAAACTTTATCCGAGTGACGAATATAAAATCGGCAGAAAACGTTATTCCCACTCATTCGTTCCGGGTGAGTTCCCGAACCATGAACCCAGATGGCATAGCGTGAGAGATCAGAAGATCTTCCGAATGCTTGCAGCGGATATTGCAGACGGAACGAAAAAGTACGTTAGCACAGCAGCCTTAAAGCAGCTGTATACAGATGTAACAGGGTGTGAGTCTAATGTACACAAGTATCATGTAATAAGATGGGATGAACCGAGTAACCTCATACCAGCGCATTTATACAAGGATGGTCTACGGCATATACATCCAGATGCGCAGCAGGCAAGAAGTATAACGGTACGAGAAGCTGCAAGATTGCAAGGCTTTCCAGATAATTATGTGTTTGTGGGTTCGCAGGCTGACGCATATAAGATGATTGGCAATGCTGTACCACCTATTTTCTCAAAGGTATTGGCAGAAGCAATTTATGAATTGTTATTTCAGGAAAAGGGGAAATAATAATGCTTTTCTGCAAGAATTTAGATAAAATCGTCTTTACAAAATATCAACTAGTGAAGTGCGATGAACTGGTTATTATATCGGGATATGTAGGTCCTAAACCGATACAGGAATTACAAGGACTGCCGATTAAGTCAACGGTCATTTATGGAATGTATGGATGTGACGGCATACGAAGGAGCTTGCACACTGCACTTTTGAATGCAGATCATGAGTTGAGTAAGGTTACTATTTTTTACTCAACTATACCGGTTCATGCAAAATGCTATATATGGAAGTACAAAGGTGAGGTACAAGGTGCATTAGTAGGATCGGCTAATTTCTCGACAAATGGATTGACTACGCCGTTCAAAGAGGTTCTAGCCGATGCAACAGCAGATACTTTTCAACCTCTTGATGAGTATTTGAAGCTGATTTTGTCGAAGACCATCCCATGTTCAGAGGCGAGGGTAAAAGAGAATAAGCGAATATCTCATCGGCAAGAGGATGAAAAGAAGGAATACGACAAAGATGTTTGCGAAATGCCTTTGTATGTCATCAAAGATGGGAAGCCGATAGTCCCAGATCGGAGCGGTGTTAATTGGGGAATGGGCAAATTGTATGGTTCACACGTCAACATAAACGATGCTTATATCAGAATAGGAAGGGACTTATTGGAGCACTATCCGCTGCTTTTCCCTAAAAAACAGGAATGTCCGACCGGAGATTTTGCTCGTACTGGGCATCGACATAATGACAATATCGAAATCATTTGGGATGATGGTACGACGATGACAGGACTGCTAGAGGGTTCGACTTCTATGCTAGTGAATGGGGTTAAGGAGCTATATCCCAAACAAATTTCTACGACCCCTAAGAAATCTGAATTGGGTAAATACTTACGAGCCAGAATGGAGATACCAGAAGGAAAGCCTATAACATATGAGGATTTGAAACGATATGGACGTACAACAATCGATGTATCGTTACAAGGCGAAGGTGTGTATTATTTCGATTTTTCGGTAAATTGAAAGTTAATAATCAAAAAACCGTTACCTTAGTAACGGTTTTTTGTTATATGAACGAGTTTGTAAAAACTTGTTCGTTTGGTTCCTGTAAGTTCCATAGCGACTTTGGCCGTAATTTCACGAGTTTTCCATTGAGCATATACTTCGTCCCAGTTATCAGGGAATTGCAGTGCCCGGCGACCAAATTTCACACCTTTGGCTTTAGCAGCGGTGATCCCCTCAGCTTGCCGAGCTTTGATAGTAGCACGTTCCTGCTCGGCTATTGTGCCTAATACTTCGATAAGAATATTGTTTACCATCTCGAATACCCATTCTTGCCCTTCGGGTAAATCCATCATGGTAGTGGGCAGGTCGATAACTTTTAGGCGAATGTTGTTGTCTTTAAACCATTCAAGTTCGGCCTTAATATCTCGTTTGCTGCGGCTCAGTCGGTCGAGGGACTTAATGACAAGGGTATCGCCTTGGCGGAGCATACCGTTTTTTAAGGCTTTATAACCTACGCGGTTAAGGTCTTTGCCACTTTCCTTGTCGGTGATGATGTCGCGATCATTAGCACCGAGTGCCTTAAACGCTGCAAGCTGGCGATCGAGGTTTTGATCCTTACTCGATACGCGAGCGTAATAGAAAGTCCGACTATCCATAATAGTCCTCCTAAAGTGTTCGGATAAGTTGATATATTTACGAATATGTTCGTATATGAGAAAAAGTATTTTACGAACATAATTAAAGTACGAATTTACTATATTCGAGAAAGTACACCTTTACGAACGAAAAGCGAATTTTGAATATTTATAATCAAAATCTATTTTCGCTTGTGTTGGTAGTAGAAGTTCTTGCGCAGCCGTTTATG
>OGMW01002573.1_pt1 | contig 11718 bp, 3 predicted proteins | sample 1573281 | NCBI WGS metagenome assembly OGMW01 (sample SAMEA2581907, study PRJEB24529) | metagenome | biome: Human gut stool | place: China | collected 2011
TTGAAAGCGCCGTATACCGAACGGTACGTACGGTGCTGTGAGAGGACGGCGGTTAGTCACCGCCTCCTACTCGATTAATATATAGATAAAATAAATAAATCGGATAATATATTTATAAAAACGATTGGATGCATATCATAAAAGAAAGTAAAATAAAAATGTAAAAGACTGTCTGAAATCAAAGGATTTCAAAAAAAGAAAAGGAGAAACGTTATGGGGAACAAGAAGAGAATTTTGGCTTGGATTCTGTCCCTTGCAATGGTCTTCGGACTGTTTGGCGGACAGGCAAGTGTAGCCAAAGCAGCGGATGCAGCTTTAAGTTTTGCATCTGCGGATGTAAGCACAAAAAAACTTCCAAGTGATGGTGGAACTGTAAAAGTAACACTTACATTTGACGATTTTAGTGCTGATGAAGGAACGATTTACTATCGATTGAGAAAAGATGGAGCAACCGTAAGCGGAAAAGAAAATGTTACTGTTGACGTAAGCAGAACAAATAATACATTTGATATTGATGTTCCGGCAAATACGGGTACGGAAGAAGAATCTTATCAGATTTGGATTTCTAATACATCGATTCCAGATTGGCAGTTAAGCTGGAATGGAGCAGAAACTTCTTTTAAAGTTACTGCACCAAGCTCAGAAAATCCAGACCAGCCTGAAACTACGAAAGTCCTGCCGGATAAAACACATTTCCGTGCTAGAGCGGTAGATAAAAGCGGAAAGCCTGTAGCAGGAGTAAAATTTGATGTAAAGAATTCAGGGAGCTCTTATGGAGCAACTACTGTAACAAGTGACGAAAACGGAATTATTGAATGTGAAGTAGGACAGTGGGATTACAGTACATCCAAGATTGTATCTCTTGCAGAAAATGACAGCTGGACATGCGATACAACATATTCCTATTCAACATCAGACAGTCTTGCAGAAATCGAGAAAATCAATAATGAAGATCTGAAAAACATTACAGAAGAGTTGCGGTTTGTATTAAAAGCAAATATTAATAAAAAAGCATTGAAAGCTGCGATCGACAGTGCTTCAATTGTGAAGAATCCAGATGATTACAGCGCAGGATATGACGAACTTCAGACAGCACTTACAGAAGCAAATAAAGTATATGATAATGAAGATGCAACACAGGAAGAAGTGGATGCGCAGACAGAAAAATTAACTGCAGCATTAGACGCTGTTGTTGTAAAGTCGGTTGATAAGACAAAATTAAAAGAGCTTATTGCCGATGCAGATGAAAAAAGTTACAATCGTTACAGCTATGTGACTTCTACATGGAATGAGGTAGATAAAGCTTTAACGGAAGCAAAAGCGATTAATAAGAACGACAAAGCAGGGCAGACTGCTGTGGATGAGGCAGCAGCAAAACTGGATACAGCAATCAAAGGATTAAAATGGAATCCTGCATTGGATTCAGTAGAACGTGTAAGTGATGAGAATGTATCCAGCAAAGGTGGAGAAGTTCAGATAAAACTGATCGGAAAAGCAATGGACGAACTGACAAACTTAGCTGTCCGTGTAAAAGATGCAGATGGCAATTCATTGAGAGATTCTGATATTAATGTAAAATATGGCGAAGGAACAGAGGAACGTATCGCAACAGTAACACTTCCTGAAAATACAACATCCACTGCCAAAACATATAAAGTTGGATTCAATAGCATGGGTAGCTGGGCTTATACCGGCTGGAAAGAAGTAAGCTTTACAGTTGCAGCAGCTTCTGGTGAGATACCTGATCCAACACCATCTTCTACAAAATGCGATGAGAAGAACTTCCGTGCAAAAGTAGTAGATGAAAAAGGGAATCCGGTAGAGGGTGTGAATGTTAATTTGACAGGAAGAGAAGACTCTTCTGTCTCTTACGATGTGAAATCTGACAAAAATGGTATGGTAACATACGCATTAACAGGTGGAGACTTCATGCTGAACTTTGATGTTGTCATTGATGATAAAAACTACACATCCGAGAATGAACATGAATTTGAAACAGATGGAACACCAACAAAAGCTCCGACCATTATTTCTGTAGATGGAAAAGATCTTGCAGAAGCAGATGAAGTTGTATTCGTTGTAAAGAAGAATGGATCTTCATCAGAAGAAGAGAAAGTTCTGAGTGATGCATCTACATTTCGCGCTAAGATTGTTGACGAAGAAGGCAATCCGGTAGAAGGTGTAAAACTTTCTGTTGCAAATGAGTTAAATTATATTTTTAACAAATCTACAGCAAGTAATGAAAAAGGTGTCGCAGAATATACAATTAATCCGGGAATGGATTATGATCTTACTTTTGATGTTACTGTAGCAGAGAATCAGGGATGGGCAAGTAGCCAGGCTCATAAATTTGCAACAGATGGATATGAGGGAAACACGAAGATTATTTCTGTAGACGGTGATGATATTGCAACCACAGGTGAAATTGTATTTACTGTTAAGAAAGCAGCAGTAGAAGACAAGGTAAGCTGTGATGCAACACATTTTCGTGCAAAAGTTGTTGATGTAGAAGGTGCTCCGGTAGCAAATGTTGCATTTGAAGTAAAAGTAACTCCTGGTAGTAAGACACATGAGATTACAAGTAATGAAAAAGGTGTCATTGAATATGCATTTGACATCGAGAATGACAGTGATGCAACAATCACAGTCAAATTAAAAGATAATGATACATGGGCAACATTAGATGAGCATAAGATTGTAACAGATGCAATGGCCAATATATATTCGGTTGATGGTAAAACAGGATATACAGAGAAGTATAGTTACATTCTTCGTAAGAAAGTGGATAAGACAGCGCTTGGTGAAGCATTAGAGAAAGCAAAAGCTCTTGTAGAATCTGATTATACAGATGATTCCTGGTCAGCATTCAAACTGGTTCTGGATACAGCACAGAAAACATATGACAACAGTTTTGTTAACAAAGAAGATGTTGATGATCAGATCCAGAAACTGGAAGCAGGAATTAAGGTTTTAGTTGTAAAACCGGCTAAGAAAGACGAGTTAAACGCAGAGAAAGACAAAGCTTCCAAACTGAATAAAGGTGATTATACAGAAGAATCATGGAAAGCAGTAGAGGATGCACTTGCAGAGATTGATGCACTGGAAAAAGAAGATAACGTTCTTCAGTCCAAAGTTGATGCAGCACAGGAAAAACTTGCAGCAGCAATAGAAGGTCTGAAAAAAGTGGATAAGCCGGAGCCGACACCAACACCGGAAGTGAAGAAAGTAGGTTCTGTAGCACTTAAGACAACTACTTATACATACAACGGTAAGGTAAAAACACCGGCAGTTGTTGCTAAGAATAACAAGAAAGAAGTTATTTCTAAAGATAACTACACTGTAAAATATGCATCAGGTCGTAAGAATGTCGGTAAATATTCTGTAACAGTAACATTTAAGAATGGTTATACAGGAAAATATACAAAGACATTCCAGATTCTTCCGAAAGGAACGAAGATCAAATCTGTAAAAGCAGCTAAGAAAGCATTTACAGCAAAATGGTCTAAACAGGCAACACAGACAACCGGATATCAGTTACAGTATTCTACAAGCAAGAGCTTCAAGAAGAGCGTTAAGACATCTACAATTTCTAAGAACAAGACTGTTTCTAAAACAGTGAAGAAATTAAAAGCTAAGAAAACATATTATGTTCGCGTTCGTACTTATAAAACTGTAAAGGTAAGCGGAAAATCCGTAAAATTATATTCCGGATGGTCAACAGTGAAGAAAGTGAAAACAAAATAATCATTCATTTTATAACCGTATAAAGTGATCTATGAAAAACTGTCGTATGGGAAGAACGCTTCCTGTGCGGCAGGTTTTTTGTGTTATTATAGTATTTTAAAATTTAACAGACACTATTCGGTAAATTAAGGTTTAGCTATGGACGGAGAAAATTCTTGCATATGATATCGCTTCATATATGAAAATTATCTATAAGTATTATACAAGAAATAAATTTACAAACAGATACAGCGCCTTTATAATGAAAATCAGATAGCGATTAAGGAATATTCAGGCAATGGGAGAACACCTGACAGAACAAACAAAAGAGAGGAAAAGACAATGAACTGGAAGAAATTAATGCAAAAGGTAACGATATTATTCATGGCTGTCTTGTTATGCGTGGGGAGCATATCGATGGCAGCTACAGCGGCAGATGCGTGAGTGAATGTAGAGGAAGAGGATGTCTTCCAACCGGCACCGGAGGATGTGATTCAGGACAAGATGTTGAACTGGGTAATCCGTGGTGTGACATTGAGTCAAAGTTATAAAAAAGAAGATTATATTCCGATTACACCGGGACGCTTTGAGGGACTGAGACAGTTTACTTATTCGGCAGGTGCGCATCCGGAGGCATATCCGATCGATGTATATGTATACAAACTGGATGGCTTACAGTATGGCACCGATTTGTGGAAGATTGATCTGTCCTATAATATGGTTTCGGATTTAAGTCCGATCAGTAAACTGACAAATTTAAGAGATCTGACATTTTATATGAATAAATTAACGGACATCAGCGCACTGAAAGATCTGACAGGTCTGGAGCGACTGAATTGTGGACAGAATCAGATTCATGATCTGACACCGCTCAAGAAGATGTCTAAGCTTAACCATCTGGATCTGGATTACAATGGAATTACCAGCCTGAGTGGGCTTGAGGGATGTACAGGATTAACAGAATTGACACTTCGAAGCAATCGGATTAAGGATATTTCAGCGTTGAAGGGTCTTACGAATATGGAAAAGATGCTGTGGCTGAGCGATAATCAAATTACAGATATATCCGCTTTGGCAGGTATGACAAAGTTAAAAGAATTAGATTTATTTAACAATCAGATTTCTGATATTACACCGCTTCAGGATCTGCGAAATCTTCAGGAATTAAACCTCGGTAATAATAAAGAAATTTCTGATATCACCCCATTGACGGAGTTGACAAAGCTTACAAAGAGCAAGTTGAATTTAAGCGGGACAAAGATCGAAACGAAGAAAAATTTACTTTTTGAAGTATTAGATGTCAATCGCCTGATTGAAAAGTTCGATGCCAATACTGTAGAACTGAGTGATAAATCAAATGTTGTGGCAGCCAGAAAAGCATATGATAAGGTTTCTGATAAAGCTAAAGCATATATTAACGAGAAGAGAATCAGTGTTGCGGAGAAGAATATTTCACTTTTGGAGCAGGGAAAGGTTATTCAGAAAGACAGTGATCTGAATAAGTATGAAAAATACTACGACGCCGATAAATCTACATTGAATATTTATGTAGCTGATGCTAACAGAAAACCTTTGAAGAATGTAAGATTTCAAGTGAAAAAGAAAGGATCCGCAGATGTTCTTTCTGAAATCAGTACAGATGGAAACGGAATTGCAGAATATAAAATTCCGGAAGCGGTAAAGGCAATTACATATACAATTTCATTGGATGAAGCATCAAAATTTACCGGTTATATAGGCGATATTACGGTTGAAGCAGATGCAGATGGAAAAATCATTGAGATTAATGGAAAAGCAGTGGATAAAGCATCTGTCAGTCGTACATTGCAGTTGAAGAACGGAGAGACACTTCGTATAAATAAGCAGAATCTGGAAAAAGTGATTGCGCAGGCAGGGAATATCAAAGAAAATGGATACACAGAGGCGTCTTATAAAGCGTTGACGAAGGCACTTACACAGGCAAAAATTGTAAATAGTGATGATGCTGCAACACAGGCAGAGATTAATGAAGCAGAAGATAATCTGACAAAAGCCATTGATGGCATTGTGAAAGGTGCAGATTATAAAACGGTAAATATTACTTTAGTAAATGATAAAGGAAAGCTTTTGTCCGGAGTGAAATTTAACATAACGAATTCCTGGACATCCAGTGCAACGGAAATGGTATCTGATGAGAATGGTGTTGCCAGCTATACAACACAGGGCAGAGATTATAACTATTATACGATGACACTGGCAGAAGGCCAGAATTATGAAGGTGTTACAATTCGCCTGGAGGAGCAGAACAGCAAGATTACAAGCATAACATTGCCGGATGGAAGAAAGCAGGTACAGACAGAAGAAGATTTGCAAGTAAAACTGGTTCTTACAGAGAAAGAAAAGGCACCGGTAGATTTTACAGAATTACAAAAACAGCTTCTGATTGCAAATCGTCTTAACAAAAAGGATTACACTGTAGAGTCGTGGAATGCATTTTATCCGGTATTTGAGGAAGCCAATAATGTAAGAAAGAATCTGAATGCCATCCAGGAGGAAGTTGACACAGCAAAAAATAACCTGGAGGCAGCAATCGCAGCGTTAGTAAAAGCACCAACGCCAAGCCCGGAACCGACACCAAGTCCGGAACCGACACCGAGTCCGGATGTGAAGAAAGCAGTCGGAACCGTAAGCCTTGCAAAGACATCTTACACCTATGACGGCAAAACAAAGAAACCGGCAGTGACAGCAAAAGAGAAGAATGGCAAGAAGATTGCAGAATCTTACTATAGCGTATCTTATGCGTCTGGCTGCAAAAAAGTCGGCACATATAAGGTAAAGATTACATTTAAGAAGCCATATAGCGGAAGCTATATTAAGACATTTAAGATCAATCCGAGAGGAACATCCGTCAAATCTTTGAAAGCTTCTAAAAAGAAACTGTCTGTGAAATGGAGTAAACAGTCAAAAGAGACAAGCGGTTATCAGATCCAATATACAACAGATGCGAAATTTAAAAAGAGCATCAAGACAAAGACGGTTTCTAAAAATAGTACAACAAGTGCAACTCTCGGAAGTTTAAAATCAAAGAAAAAATACTACGTACGTATTCGTACCTATAAAAAAGTAGGTAGTACAAAATATTATTCCGGATGGTCAACAGTTAAGAAAGCGACTGTAAAGTAACAGGTAAATGATTGCCTGACAAAAGAATATGGAAAAGTGAAAGGGCGTTTCGTTTTGCGAAATGCCCTTTTATTGTGTATGCGACGGGATGAGTACAGAATTATATGAAAATCAGATACGGGAAGCTGGTACGATCATCGTAGAACATTATTCTTCACTTTTAAAAGAAGGATGGCTGCGGTTGTTAGAAACAAATGTTTCAATAGATTCAGTGTAAAAATTAATTGGATTTCCGGAAGACACGATTCGCGGACGCTACGGAAATATTCTTCGTGCAAAAGGATACTTGCTGTCAGGAAAAGAGAAAACGGTGGCATGCTTGTATGATGACATTTCACAGCCGCTAATCAGCGAATAAAATTTAGCATTATAGGACAAAAACTGTTTTATTGCTATATGGAGAAATCGATAGTTACATGTTTTTAATGTGCTGGAGAGAAAGCAAAAAAGGCTGGGGATTTTTAATATGGTAAATATAAAAAACATCAAGAAACAGGCGTGGATTTTGGAGATAATAGATATGGAAAACATTAAGAAACAGGTGTGGATTTTGGAGGTAATAGATATAGAAAAAAACAATAAATAACAACATATATAAGTACAATCAATTGGAAGGGGAATGCAGGATATATTATAATAAATAGATAGAAAAAGGACAGTAAAATCAGATATTTTCAAGAAACAAGGGAGGAAAAGATGAAAAGGAAAAAGCTACTGACAAAGTTGTTATGTGCAGCAGTTGTCGGTAATATGGCGGTCGGAATTATACCGGGGACACTGTTGACAACAGAGGCAGCAGAAACACAGATGACAACGCAATCGGGAAGCGTGAAGTCGGGCGATATAAAACGTACTACGGAAGCATTGGAAAAGAAGAAGAACAATGATGTACCGGCATATCAGTATAAAGATTTGTACACAACAGCGCGAGTGACGATTAAAGCCCTTGCAGTAGACGAGGTTGTCAATGCTACTATGAATCCGATTTACACAGTACCAATAAAAAAATCCATTAAATTTGTTATTTACAATACGACAAAGCAGGAAGTAGATCAGACCGTTGTATCAGAAAACGGAAAGCTGCCGGATTTGAGTTTGATCAACAATAACAACTATATGATTTACGCAGAAGATACAGAATACCGTATGCCGTGTCTGTATGTCTGGGTAAAGGACGGAAAATTATATAATATCAAGAAAATCAGCTGGACAGAGGTGAACGGAAACAGAAAATATGATTTTGATTATCCGGAAGTAGATACCATTCAGATGTATAAGCGTGATAAAGAAGAACCAAACCCGGAAAATGACAGAAGAGTTTCCGTTAATTTACCGGTGTATTATAAAAATAATACAGGAATGCTTCGGAATGTAAAAATCAAATTGATAAGTCCGGCGGAGACACTTGAATGTAATACTGGTGAAAGCGGACGAATATTTACTCAATTATTAGAAGATCAGAATTATATGATAGAAGTGGAAAATGATAATTGGGATATCGATTCTTTCCCGCTGGTTGCCAAGGATAAGTCGGAGTATGGAGGGGCGAGATACGCATATAATCATTCCAGCTGTGCCAAAGTGGATGAACTCCGACTGGTGAACAAAGGCGAGACACATCAGGAAGATACGGTATTGATGAGTAAATCCGGTAATACGGTTGTGGCAGGACTGAATTTCAAAGATATGCTTCTCTATGATAAAACATTAAGCAAAGACTCGGTGCCGGGTCTTTCGGGTGAAGATTATGATGTAGTGGATATCAGTGTTGTGAATCCACACCGCTGGGAAAGAGCAAAACTGGCAGCAGGAGAATATCAGGTTACAGAAAAAGTACCATCTGGGAAAACGGTGAAGAATCTTTATTATCTGGACGGAGAGAAGAAACTTGTGGAACTTCCATTTACAAAAGAAGGAGACCAGATTTATTTCACAATGCATAGTCTGGGAATGTATCCGGTAGTTATGGAATACGAGAAGGGAGCGGTAGTAGAGCCGTCACCAAGCCCGGAACCGACACCAAGTCCGGAACCGACACCGAGTCCGGAACCGACACCAAGTCCGGAGCCGACACCAAGTCCGGAACCAACGGTAGAGAAGAAAGTCGGTTCTGTAGCGCTCACAAAAACGAGCTATACATACAATGGAAAGACACAGAAACCAGAAGTTATTGCAAAAGACAGCAATGGTAAGAAAATTGCAAAAACATCTTATACTGTAAAATATGCTTCAGATTGCAAGAAAGTCGGAAAGTACACTGTAAAAATAGCATTTAAAGGCGATTACAAAGGAACTTATACAAAGACATTTAAGATTCTGCCGAAGGGAACAAGCCTTAAATCTATAAAAGCCGGTAAGAAGAGCTTCACAGCAACATGGAAAAAGCAAACGGAAGAGACAAGCGGATATCAGGTACAGTATGCAAAAGATAAGAAATTTACAAAATCCGTAAAAACAACAACTGTATCTAAAAGTACAACTGTGAAGAAAGTAGTTAAGAAACTGTCGGCTAAGAAGACATATTATGTAAGAGTGCGTACATATAAAAAAGTAAAGATTGGTAAAAATGTGGAAAAAATGTATTCCGGATGGTCTGTAATGAAAAAAATAAAAGTTAAATAGACAAAAGGGACAGGTCATTTCTAATTGGGACGGGGATTTTCTAGAAAATCCCCGTCCCCAATCAAAAAGGAGGAAGGTTATGCACAAGATGTGGATAAAAAAGAAACTGTCGGTGATTATTTCAGGGATAATGATAGCGACAATGATATGGACAGGAAATGTCCGGGCGGCAGGCTCAAACTGTGGCGGCTTGGAAGAAGTAGATGTATTCTATCCGGAGAAAGATGATGTGATCCAGGATCCGGCACTTCACTGGGCGATCCGTGCTGCGATGAATGCAACCGGACAAAAACTGAAATTAACGAAAGAAGATGTAGGCTCTTCCTATGTAAAATATATTTCTTACGAGCAGAGCTCTCATCCGGAAAACTTTGTGGACTGGAAGATGCCATGGTATGTGGAGAGTCTGGAAGGATTGCAATATGCGAAATCAGCAAAACAGATTGATATTGGTTATACAGCATACAAGGAAGGAATGAAGATCAAGGATCTGTCACCGATTTCCGGTCTGACGCAGCTGGAACAGCTTTTCTTAAAAGGAGATGGACTTACAGACATTTCTGCAATTAAGAATCTGACGAATTTGTACAGCTTATGGCTAAATGAAAATCAGATCAAAGATATTTCAGCGGTAGCGGACATGAAAAAACTGACGCAGTTGAGCCTGATCCGGAACCAGGTGTCAGATGTCACGCCAATTAAGGAACTTTCCAACTTGCGGACGCTGGATCTGTCATACAATCCGATTAAGGAACTTCCGGATATGAGTGGCTTAAAGAGTCTTACATCCCTTGATTTGTCAGATATTAAAGAATTAACGGATATTTCGCCACTTGAGAAAGTAAAATCTCTTCAGCGTTTAAGCCTTACCGGAGATTCTGGCATTACAGATATTAAACCGCTTGCTGAATTGACATCGTTAGATAAAGAACAGACTTATCTTCCGGACAATACGAAAAAGGATGATTTGTTTGCGGCTATCGCAGTTAACAAATATATTGACGAGTTCAGCATCAGCAATATGACATCCGGTGATCTGAAACTTGTACAAAAAGCCTTGGATGCTTATGACAAATTAACGGATGAGCAGAAGTCTTATATAAAAGCAGGTAAAATTGATGCAATTAAGAGCAATAAAGAGAAGGTAGAAAAAGGCGAAACACCGGATGCTTATCCGGAGTTTGAAAATACGGCAGAACAGACACCGATCTGGGACCGCCTTGAAATCAAGGTAATAAATAAAAACGGAATCCCGCTGGAAGGTGTAAAATTCGTAAAAGAGAAAATAAGAGAATTTCCGGATGAACCGGATGAGGTGGCGAAGGATGAGCTTGTAAGTGACGAAAATGGAATGTTAATTATTAAGCATAAAGATTTTGATGCTATCTATGATAAGATTACAATCAAACCGGCAGACGGACAGAAAACAACACCGGAAGAAATCAGTTATACGGTTACTTATGGTGCTGAAGGCGGACCAACTCGTGTTACCCAAACGGTAAATGGTGTAAAGGCAACCGGAAAAGAGAAACTTCAATTTATTTTGAGTGAAGAGGGCGAAGAAGAAGCAAGACATACATTAGAAACAACATTTACAAAAGCAAATGAAAAAGTAAATGCAAAAGAGGGATATCGTTATACAGAAGAAACATGGACTCCGTATGAAAGCCTTCTTAAAAAAGCAGAAAATATGTTAAATACCAGTTCCGGAACTGTTGCCCAGATGCAGCAGACAGCGAAAGAATTAGAAGAGGCTTTGCAGGGACTGAAAAAAACAGACAAGCTGACAACGTTGAAATTGACAATCCGTGATAAAAAAGGAAAACACATTGGTCGTGCATTCAAGTTCCAGATTCGCGATATCAACAATCCAAGTCATGCATGGAACGAATACACAGACGCTGACACCGGTGTTGCTTATATTGAAGTTTCTCCGGGATGGAGCACAGATACCACCTGGGAAGTACGTGCATGTGTGCAGGAGACGCTGGAAATGGAGCCAATCCGCGTGACAACCGCACAGCAGGATCGAAGCTGGTATTTTAAGACAATTGATGGAAAACCGGCGTCTGTTGATTTTGAAAAACAAGTGTCTGTATGGCCAAAAACAGATGGCAAACCGGATGTGGATAAAGAAACTGTATCCGCAACGCAGGTAAAGCTTTCAAAGACAACATTTACTTATAATGGAAAGAAACAGCAGCCAAAACT
>OGMW01002574.1_pt1 | contig 11715 bp, 10 predicted proteins | sample 1573281 | NCBI WGS metagenome assembly OGMW01 (sample SAMEA2581907, study PRJEB24529) | metagenome | biome: Human gut stool | place: China | collected 2011
ACAAACGTTTCTCTTGGGATTCGAAGGTCAATGCCTTTTAAAATCTCACGGTCTGCTTCATAGGAAAAACGGAGATTTTCACAGACAATCTCTGCATTTTTTGGAAATTTTGCCGCCTTTTTCGGTGCTTCCGGAAGCTCCAGAAAACGGAAGATCTTGTCGCTTGCCGCCATACCGTTCATAGCCACATGGAAAAATGAACCGAGAAGCCTGAGTGGCAAAAAGAAATCAGCCGCAAGCATAATGATTAAAAATGCCTGAGGTAAAGTGATTGTGCCGTTTTTTACCTGAATGATTGCAATTACTACACCTACTGCGCTTCCTGCATATGCAACAATATCCATAACGCTTACGGAATTAAGTTGCATTGTAAGAACTTTCATGGTAATTCTTCTGAATTCTTCGGCTTTTTCATTCATTTCAACATTCTTGCGTTCATCCGCCTGATAAACTTTGAGTGTTGTTAAGCCTTGGATATTTTCAAGGAAAGTATCGCCGAGATTTGTGTATACTCCCCAATATTTGCTGAGAAGTCTTTTTGCGATTTTTTGAACTGCAACAATAGAAAGCGGAATAAGGGGTACACAAATAAGAAGCACCACCGACGCTTTCCAGCTTACGAACACAAGCACGGCAAAAAGCGTTATCGGTGCAAGCATAGCAAAGAAAAACTGCGGCAGATATTTGCCGAAATAAAGTTCAAGCTGGTCTACACCCTCAACAAAAACCTGAAGCACCTCTGATGTGGATACCTTTTCGCTGTAAGACGCTCCCATTCGTGTAAGCTTTTTATACATTTTTTGTCTAAGCACTTTTTTTACTTCACTTGAAGCGAAAAACGCAGTCTGAGAACTTGCGTATCCGCAAAGATAGCGCACAAGCATAACCGCCGCAAGTGCGCCCAAATAAGGCAAAAGTCTTTTAAAATCAAACGCTTTACCGTCGAGAATTTGCGCAAGTAGATTTGAAAGAATGAAAATCATAACGATGTTTGCAACCGTTTTTAACCACTGCGCAAGAACTGTTAGGGCAATGTACTTCTTTGAAGAAGGCACTTGCTCTATAAGTCTTGTTTTAATCATTTCTTTTCTCCCTCAATTCAGTTATTTATCCAAAAATTCATTTGCAAGGCGGTAATCGCCTTGCCGTGATATTTTACCGTTTTCCATAATCAGCACTCTGTCTGCAAGAGCACCGGCACATCGTTTATCGTGTGTTACGGTAACAATTGCCGTGCCGAGGTTCTTGTTTATTTTATTTACGGTTTCAACCGTTTTACAAAGGTTTTTGTAATCCTGACCCACCGTCGGCTCGTCAAGAAACAGTACGGTCGGTTCGCTTGCACAGACGGCAGCAATGGAGGCACGCCGTTTTTGCCCTTCGGAAAGTGATTGCGGATGCCTCTGCTCAAGTCCCGAAAGTCCAAAGGCGTTTATCATTTCCCTTGCTATTTCCTCGCTTTTTGCCTTAAAGGAAATCTCGCTTAAAAGCGTTGGCATAAAAAGCTGATAGGTTGGATTTTGGTAAACATACCCCACCTTTGAAAACCATTTGCTGTTTGCTTTTTTGCTTTTTGTTATTGTTTGACTCAGCGCACCGTCATTCGGCTTATTCAGCCTTGCAAGCATGCGCATAAGGGTGGTTTTTCCGCATCCGTTTTCACCGAGCAAAACGATTCGTTCGCCTGCCCGAATTTCAATATCAAGCCCATCTATAATATTTCTGTCGCCTGCGGCAAAGAAAAGTTTTTCGCCTCTTATAAGCACTTCGCCGGGCAAAGAGCCGTCGGCATGAGGAATTGTTTTTATTCCGCTGTTCAAGTCGTTTATGTCCGTACTTGTAAAAAGCTGTTTGTTTTTGATTCGCATAACTTTATCTATGTAGTTTTTCACAACATCAAGCCTGTGCTCAACTATTAAAACAGCGTATCCGCTATTTGCCAAATTACGAAGTGCTTTCAGCAAAATATGTGCTGTGTGAGTGTCCAAATTTGCAAGCGGTTCGTCAAGAATAATGATTTTTTGCTCCATCGCAAGGGTAGAAGCGGTTATCAGGCGTTGCTTTTGACCACCGGAAAGTGTTTTTGTTTTTGCGTTTTTTTCTATTTGCATAAGCGTTGTGAATCGTTCAATGCGTCTGTCGATTTCTTCGGACGCAATATTCAGATTTTCGCAGCCGAAAGCGATTTCTTCGTTTACTAAATCATAAATAATTTGTTCGTCCGCATTTTGAAGCACAGTGCCGATTAGCTTTGAACGCTCGCTGATTTTTAGCTTTGTAACATCCTTGCCGTCTATTTCCACACTGCCCGAAAATTCGCCCGAATTAACGAACGGAATAACACCGTTTATTATCGAAAGCAGGGTGCTTTTCCCCTCGCCGGAAACGCCCGACAAAAGCACGGTTTCGCCGTATTCCACGGTGAGATTTATATTTTCAAGCACATTTTCTTTAGCACCGTCATATTTAAAAGAAACTTCTTTCAGTCTTATTGCTATGCCCATATCATAACACCTCCGCCTGCGCAAAGCACGATAACACAGGCAAGAAATACGAAATCCCTTGCTTTTATTTTTATTACTTTATATACCGAGCTTGTACTGTCATCAAGTGTAAACGCCCTTGTTTCAAGCGAAAGGGAAAGAGTATCCGATATTCCGATGATTCGCATAACGAGTGGAATAATAAACGCACGGTAAATACAACTCGGTCGGTACCAATTCATATTTGCACCTCTGACCTTCATCGCCTCCCAGATCTGCTTTATTTCACCCACTAAAACCGGAATAAATTTAAGTGTTACAAGCATGCCGAGCGTTATAACTCTCGGGCATTTCAGCTTTGCAAGACAGCGTGTCAGATCACAGGGTGATGTGCTTACCATCGGCACGGCACACAATCCCAAGAGAATCATTCTTAAAAGTGTTTGCCAAAATGCGTCCAAACTTCTGTTTGTCAAAAATGACAGACCGCCTATAATAAGTCCGCAAATCGCCATTGCAACGGTCATTTTCCATGTACTTTTAAAAAGACCGAATGCCGAGTAAAGCACAAAAATTGCCGTGGCAAAAGCAAAAGCCAAAAGATTTTTGGAAAAAAGCATTCCGAATATCAGCACTATTACGGAAACTGAAAATGAAATCAGCGGATAAAAAGGCTTTTTAACCTCAAATGTTTCAAGCATTATCATCTTCTCCGTACGGTTTTAATTTGCCTGCCTTTTGAAGTTCTGCGGCGATTTTCATTCCTATTGCCGCACCCAAAAATGCCAATGCAATTGTGCCGATTGATGTTAAAACAGAAATTTTCGGATTTGCTGTAAGCTGATCGTAACTTTGCCCGTTGAGCCAAAGACTGAACAGAACCGAAATCGGCAGTGAAAACGGCATATATATTCCCGTTGTAACGAAAACGGAAACTTTCTTTTGATAGCCTCTGAAAATCAAAAGCATAATCAATTCCGCTATGATTGCGGAAACAAAATTGTTAAAAAACATAACCGTGGAAAAGAAAATCAGCGGTGCCCCCGAAAAAAGTCCGATAATTGTGAGAGCGCCCGGCTTTCTTACTTTCATAAGTCCGATTGCAACGAAAATCGAATAAATCGGTGCGGCTGCCATGTTACGCAGTCCGAAAACGGTGGTGTGCATAACAAGCGGCATCGTTATTCCGCCGCACAATGTCATCGCTGCGGATAAGACAGCCAAAAATACAAAATCCTTAACTTGAAATTTCTTAAATATTTTTTTCATACTTCACCCTAATCAGTCATGTTTATTTTTCTTGATAACAGTGGTCATTACAAGCACAAATGCAACCGCACCCACTGCGCCGCAGGCAATGGCGATCGGTACTTTTTTATTTTTAACCGTTTCCTCTTTAGGCTCGGTAACGGTTGGTGCTGTTGTAGTTGTAGTTGTTGTCGTTGTGGTGGTAGTGGCTTTTTTTGTGGTTGTTTCCTTTTTTACATCTCTGATTTTTTTTGCACTGTCATAATCTATTTTAATTCTTGCAGAAGGTGATAAAGGCATAGCCGAAGCGGCAAATTTTACGCCGACAAATTCATTGTCGCTCTTAATCGGAAATTCAAAAGCCGTTTCATATTCAGTGCCGTCAATTTCAACATTATTCTTTTGCTTAACTTCTACTGTGTCGCCCTCAACAGAGCCGTCCTTGTAATACCAAAATTGCATATCGCTTGTTGTTTCGGCAGGAGCTATTGTAAGCGTTTTTTCATCACCGTCAACTGTAAGAAGTGCGGTGTGAACAATATAGCTGTCACCCATAGATGTTCTTTCTTTTTCTGCGTGCCACATTTCAATCGGCACTTCGTAAACACCGTCCTTGCTCGGACCCATTGCAAACGCACTAAACGAAGTGCAGGTAAGTGCAAGTACAAAAACTAATGCTGTCAATGAAATCGATAATTTTTTAAACATATTTGTCCTCCGTATTTAGTTAGCGAAAGCTAACCCAATGATAAAATTTACGGTTAGCATAGACTAACCGAGGATATTCTATCAAAAGACAAATAAAAAGTCAATATTTAAAATTATAAAATAAATGAAATTTGGTGCATTTACCGCCTGCATTTAATAGACAGTTTGAATAATAAGTAAATTTTCAAAACGCCATATTTAAGCCACTTTCGAGACTCGAAAAATATGTATAGCGGTCGGTCAAGCATATTAAAAACATAAAATTAACGAAAAAAGGTCTACATACACATGAAAAAAAGCGTTGAAGAAAATAAAATCTTCAACGCTTTTTTAGTTATTAACACCGATAATCAGTCAACGCCGAGAGCTTTGTAAACCGCATCTTCAGCACTTGAATAAAAAATCATATTAAAACAACCAATCAATTCCGCCGGAACCGTTGAAAGATCCGCAGCAGATGTAATAGGAAGAAGTACTTTTTTCGCTCCGCTATCCAAACAAACCTGCAAACTGTTAGCAAGTTCATCCGCCTTAATGAGTGTTCCTGCAATGCTAATTTCACCAAGAACTGCAAGACTGCTTGCAACAGGTTTACCTAATGCCACCGAAGATAAAGCAATCAGTGTTGGCAATGCCAATTTGTCTGTCATACCAATGCCCTGCAAGTCTTGGTAATTGATGATATAATCCTTTGTTGTCGTACTAATAGAGCCACTGATACGGTTAGAATTGGCTTTTAAGAAATTAAATGCGGTATTGGTTGCTTCCTTGCATTTTCCATCAGAACCAAGACCTGAACGCTCAAATTTTCCATTTCCCGGCATCATCTGAGATTCCAAACGGAATACACCAAGCATACCCGTTTTACCCTGAGCCACGGTATAAACTTGTCCTGGATTGCACATTCCTTCCGGAATCAGCTTCCCACCGCCTTGCTCCGGTACAGACACATAGAATTCCTCAAATGTTTCATTGTCAATGTATTGCCTCAGCAATGAACTCAGGCATCAATCTTATTGCATTAAAAGTAGACACTCTTATCTCTCAAGGATATAATTTACGCAAACAAGAACATCAAAACAACTTTCTTATATATTTAAATTTTCTCTTTCAAGAGGACGGCGTAAGCTAGGGGGGATATAAACAATGATAAGTTTGGCTGACCAATAAAATGATTATAATATCTGTGGCTATATATAGAATAGCCATTTTTTGTGTATTTGTAAGTGTATTCATAGATTAGTTAATCCAATCACTTTAAGAAATTAAATCCAAATGATTTTGGCAATTTATGTTATGGGTAACGCTTTCATAAACAATATCACACAATTTGAACTTTAATGACGACTGTTATATTTGTGTCTATGTATAATCAAATACTTTTTGCCACTTATCGTGTGTAGACTTATAATATTCGTTCGTTTTATAATAATATTTTAGAATATGATGGGAGATGTTTAAATGGATATTATAAAAGTTTTTGGAACCAATCTTAGAAAGCACCGTACTTCAAAAGGCTATTCCCAAGAAAAATTTGCAGAATTATGCGGATTACACAGGACATACATTAGTGATATTGAATGCTTCCAGCGAAATATATCACTCGAAAATGTTCAAAGAATTGCGGACGCTTTAGAAATTGAAACTTATATTTTGTTTTTAGAAGATGACAAAACCGATTGATTTCTACTTGCTTTTCTCGCTGCACCCATCTTTTATTACAAGTCAGCCAATATTCTAAACATCAAACTAACCCAATAATAAAATACAGTTACATAAAAGGAGATTAAATATGTCTCAAGAAGAAAAGCAGTGGCACCCAAAATTTTTAAGATATATGGAATATATTATAAACAGTCCTAATTATAAGGGATTACCTATCAAAAAGAAGCCCAATGGCTCCTATGCATGGATAGCAACAGCGAAATCTGATATTGGTAAACAGCGAATTAATTGGTGCATCAATAAAGCACAGGAACTTGGTTTTATTGCAGAACATAAAGCGTATCCCGGAATGTATGCTGATGTAATGCTTGAAATTCATCCTACAAAATGGAAAGTGTGCCAAATTTGTGGTAAAGAAATGTCCATTTACTATCACTACCCAAATGCTAATTTTCTTAAATCACTGAACAAAAAGTTTGGCACTGATTTCTCTGACTGTGACCATATCAGCGATATTTGGGATGAACTCATCAGCAACGGAATCCGAAAAGTTGATATTGCATCATTTCTGATTGAAAAAGGCAACTTGGATTTAAATGCACATACCTCAAAAAAAGATGATATTATTGAGGCATTAGAATATGCTTGCCGTAAAGGTGACAAAAAATGCCTTGGTCCAGGAGCAATGTCAAATTTTCCTGATCGATATGATGGATTTCATACATACAATCGCTGTTGCAGAGCTACTCAGGACAAAGGTCGATCAAAAGAAAACCTTAAATCCTATACCAAAGACAGACGAGCGTACGAATATTGGAGTGACGGAAATATCCATGCAGCCAATCAGTTTATGGGAAGTGCTTTCTTTGATGGCACATCTGCTGACCATATTGGCCCGATTTCTTTGGGATTTGTTCACGATCCACGTTATCTGCAACCTATGCCGAGTGGAGATAACTCTTCTAAGCGTGACCGCTTGCAAATTATAGACATCGAAAGCATCGTTGAAACAGAAAAACGAACTGGAATCTATCCTATGTCTTGGCAATCAAAACTAATTTGGGAATTCATACGAGCAAATTATGCTATTCATCCCGAAAAGGTGTCTACTGTTTATCGTGATGCACTAAAGCAAAATATGGCCAACTTTATGTTTATCCTTTTAACCATACTTGAAAGCTGTCCTAAAAATGGCGAAAATTTTCTTGTTGCTGCATTTTTGGAACCAAATTATGATTATTTCAAATATTCCTACACATTTAATGCAAAAGGGGAAATCGTATCCAAAGTGGATAGACATTACACTGACCGCAACCAAAATGAAACCGATAGATACAGGCGCATTGCTATTGAGGCCGTTTATGATTATAGCGAAAAGAATAATCGTCATAGTAAACATGACCTTACTTCATCTGAAATGGCTACTCTAAAATCTATCTGTGTTAGCATTGAATCTGGTAGTCCATTTGTGTCATGCAAACAACTCTTAATCAGCCTTATGGAAACGATTCAAAAAAGAATAATCCGCTCGTTATAATTGGAAAGAGGATGATTATCATTACGATAATCATCCTCTTTTTCATCATAATAAATCGGCTAAGCTCAGTTGTTTATATTGTTCTTCGGTCTGTTTCTTTTCCAACACTTCATCATTTGGCGTTTTTAAGTCCACATATTCTTCATATGTTATTTCGCCCTTGAAAAACTTAAGTATATCCGAACTATATCCCCCAACATATTTTGCGTTATCATCACAAGGCACTGTTTCTAAATCTGCAATTGTATCTCCGGCAGTGACTTGATTGAATTCTTCCGATGTAATCGGTTTAGGGAACAATTCTCCAGGTGCTACCTCTACATCATTTCTTGTGCAAATAATTATGACCCTTTTTCTTTTTTGAGGAACAGCATAATCACTTGCCATCAATGTTCTGCCTTCCGTATTATATCCAAGTTCAGCAAAGAGCGTGTGTACTTCACGATATGTTTTTCCACCTTGGTAGCTCAATAACCCCTCCACATTCTCGAAAACAATAACTTTGGGACTTACTCTCCTAACAATATCAACAAATTCCCTAAACAGTTGATTTCTCGGGTCATCATTCGACCTGAATCCTGCCATTGAAAAGCCTTGACAAGGTGGGCCTCCACATATGATATCAGCACCACCATCTAATGCCGCCCTTTCGATAGCATCTTTTGTTTCAGCTTTTGTTATATCACCACAAAGCACATTGATTTCCGGATTATTAATCTTTAAAGTCACACACGCACTTTCTTCAATATCGTTACTTAACAAGGACTGGATACCGGCAGCCTTAAATCCTACTGTCATTCCCCCCGCACCACAAAACAAATCTATAGATTTGGAACAACCTGTCTTTTTCTTTATTTCACGTGCTATTTGGTACGCCAATAAAGTCGGAACAGCATTTCCGACCTGTTTCAAATGCTGAGTTTTATTACCATAGAAGTAATAATCATCTTTGAACGCCTGAAATCTTGCGGCTTCTCTTACGGTCAGAACTCTCTCGTGAACAGGATGCACATAGGTTCCATTTCCTGGTCTGTTAAAGTAGGTTGTTATAGTATAACTTGGTTTGCTGTAATCAATTCTGCCGTATAGAGTGGTTCTTCCACCAGTTTGCGTTATTTTTTTCAATCTCTTCGACTTTTCTACGGTTTCCATTGGAATATCCTTCCAACTTCCTCCTGGTGGCACTGCCTTTATCATTTCTAAGTCCAAGTCACTTAACTTGAAAGTGGTGTGATTCAGTATAAAACCATGAAGCAGTGACATATATTTCGTTGTTATTCCTTTAGCAACACTCATATCGAATTTGCTAAGGCCATCAATGAATCCGTCTATTTTAACTATACCATTTAGAATACTCAATGCTTCTTCATTCGTAATGTTAGGGATAAGATGCTTCATTGCATCAGTATAATCTTGGATACATTGCTTCTCATCCATTATATGCTCTCCTGTATTTACTGTAATGCCATATGCTTGATATGTTAATTGTTCTATTTCCTCAAGGATTGCTTCATCCTTTGAGTTCAAAAATATTTTTGCAAGTGTTGATATTCGTTTTAATTCTGGGGCTCCTACTGGAATAGGAAAACAGTCAATTTCATAATTATTAACATGATTATTACTACTGGTTAATTTAAAGAACCAGTTAATTATTTTTGTATTGAATAGACCCAGCAATGTGTATATATCTATTCCGTACTGATTTTTATCAACAGATACAAAATTGCATGAATTTCCTAACACATAATTATGAGGAGCTAACGCAAATGTTATACGCCTCTCTTTTGCCATATTTGCAATTTGCTGACAAATAATTCTTTCTCGTTCAATGTAGCATTTCTTTTTTGTTGTGTTAATAAATTCTTCAGCTACATATTCATTTTCGGCAGATGGCAGTAAAGCATAATATCCAATATTTCTTCCTCGCACAAGCGGATAGCCTGTATCAACACTAACAATGTTATTCTTGTTGGCAGTCAGATCAAGTTCTCCTCTTAAATTGCTCACAAAAGGAAGTTCTTTGACGACTGGAAATTTTCTTAGTTTTTTTAAAAGTCGATACTCTTTTGAGGTAACCGCCACAATTGCATTTCCGGTATTTTCATTCACAATGTCTTTAATTGCAACCTCCGCAATGTCATTCGGATTGTTACAATAGTCTTTGACAACAGCAACCCTGTCCGTTTTTTTGGATTTTTGTAAAAGAATTGCACTCAAGGCCTGTTGTGCATCTATAAATCCGCTTCCTTCACCGATTACTTTGACCGAAATCATTTTATTATCCATAAGCATATGCGTTCTCAATTTCATGCATGTCTTGTCGGACATAATTGATGCCGGAATCAATAAACTAACAAATGCTGTTTCGTTAGCATATCGGTCAATAATTTCTTCGACAAACAATTTATATAGATTCAAAACACCATCTGTCGAATATTTAAAATGCTTTGCTACAATTTTAGAAATTGCAGAGTACTTGTCTTTATCTCTGCTGTATTCGCCATCATTGATGTAATGTCCACGTTCTGCTTTCAAATTTTTATATGGTGGATTTGTTGCAACAATATCAAATCCAGTTCCAACAATATCCTTCGAGAAAACTTCACTGATGCTAATGTAATTCAGTTCGCTTGCGGTTACATCAACCAATAACCCCGTTCCCATATGTTTCTCAAAGTAATCTTCTTGCAACTCGATGTCCCAAAATAATGCCACCATTTTCTTCAATGACTCTCTGTATCCATTAAGAGCGTCTACATTTACATCTGCGACATAAATATTATCTAACAAAATTTTAGCTTTTTCCTTGTCAAGCCCAGTTGTTCTAACAGCTTCAATGTATGAAAAGACAAAGTTTCCAGCACCGACACACGGTTCCAAGAAACGGTATTCATATATCTTTTTTGTCGGATTGGCAGCTTTAAGATGTTCTACTAATTCACTCATCATTACATCCGTAAGCTTCAAGTCTGTATAATAACTTCCTGTTCTTTTTCTTGTCAAAGCGTCCATTTCGGTTTCAATGTTCTTGCTTCTTTCACTTAAGGATGACCACAATTCTATGTGTTGCGTATCACTCATATTAATCTCCTCTATTCCTTGCAGATTTGTTCACTCGTTACATTTGAAAAATCGTGAGTTATTATTTCTCCACAAGGAACTAAGTTCTTCTCTAAATAAGAAAGCGTCTGTGTTCCATCAATGAAATAGTACATTTGTGGCACAACAAACCCGGGTAAATCTGTTCGTAATTGTTCTAATGTAATTTTATTCGTATCTTGAAAGCTTGTGATTTCCATTGCATATTTATAAAATTTCAAATACTTTTCAATTCTTTTCATTGCCTCCTTATCATATGAGTATTCATTTTTCCATTTCTCAATAGGCGTTTTATTATTAAGATACATCACTCCTGCTACTGCCTTTATCGGAGCACTAATATACAAATATGCCTTAATAGTATCATTTGGAAAAACCTTTCTATGCTCATATATTTTTTCGCCAGTAACAACTTTTTTGTATATTTGAGGCTTAAAACTCAACAGTATTGTTCTCATCTAATATTACTTCCTTAAATCTATTGCACTTTTGCCACTACTTACCCAATTATCAAGTTCTGAATATTTAAACTTCCACAGTTTGCCTATCTTATGTGCTGGAAGTGATTCATCACGTTTTATCCAACTTCGCAGTGTTACCGTCTTAATTCCTAAGTATTCAGCGGCTTCGTCTATACTGATATAATTATCCATCTCTATTTTATTCATCTTAACACCTCATAATCAGCCCAGTGATACATAAATTGCTATTGATTAATATTATATCACACTTTCAGTGTTTTTCAATGTTTTCTTATATTTCCTTGTATTTATTAATATTATATGTACGTAGTGGCCGCTCAACCGAGCAGCCACCTTTTTTAGTATGCTGGAATACCGTATCCATAGATATTACTGCTTCCGACTGCGTACTGTCTTTGCTTGCAGGCATCGCCTGAGTTACCCTCTACAGTATAAACAGTGCCATTCTCACACTTCTCTACGATACCAACGTGGTCTGTTGTACCGTCGCCTT
>OGMW01002575.1_pt1 | contig 11709 bp, 9 predicted proteins | sample 1573281 | NCBI WGS metagenome assembly OGMW01 (sample SAMEA2581907, study PRJEB24529) | metagenome | biome: Human gut stool | place: China | collected 2011
ACGGTCTGCATCCTGAATTGATCCGTATCATCGGTAAGATGAAATATCGTTCTTCTTATGGTCAGAACTTGTTGCAGCATGCACGTGAAACAGCCAATCTTTGTGCTGTGATGGCATCTGAACTGGGATTGAACCCGAAGAAAGCGAAACGTGCAGGTTTGCTGCATGATATCGGTAAAGTGCCTGATGAGGAACCGGAATTGCCGCACGCATTGCTGGGTATGAAACTTGCCGAGAAGTACAAAGAAAAACCGGATATTTGCAACGCTATCGGTGCTCACCACGACGAAACGGAAATGACCAGTTTGCTGGCTCCTATCGTACAGGTATGTGACGCCATCTCCGGTGCACGCCCGGGTGCACGCCGCGAAATCGTAGAGGCTTACATCAAGCGTCTGAACGATCTCGAACAACTGGCTATGGCTTATCCGGGTGTAACAAAGACTTATGCTATCCAGGCAGGGCGCGAACTCCGTGTTATCGTTGGTGCGGATAAGATTGACGACAAGCAGACAGAAAGCCTGTCAGGCGAAATCGCTAAGAAGATTCAGGATGAAATGACTTATCCGGGACAAGTGAAGATTACCGTCATTCGTGAAACACGTGCGGTTAGTTTCGCTAAATAAAGAAACCATTCAAAAGAAGATTCATATAAGGGCGAAGAAATTCGCCCTTTTTTAGTATACGACTATGGAAAAGTATCAAATTGAGATTTGTACGAATTCAGTGGAAAGCTGCCTGGCTGCACAGGAAGGTGGTGCCAACCGCGTGGAATTATGTGCCGGAATACCGGAAGGCGGGACAACCCCTTCCTATGGTGAAATAGCCATTGCAAGAGAAGTACTGACTCATACCCGCCTGCATGTTATTATCCGGCCACGTGGAGGAGATTTTCTTTATTCGGATATAGAAATCAGAACAATGCTGAAAGACATCGAAATCGCACGGAGATTGGGGGCAGACGGAGTCGTATTCGGTTGCCTGACAGCAGACGGCGAAGTAGACTTGACATCAATGCAGATCCTAATGGAAGCCTCTAAAGGGCTGTCAGTCACCTTCCACCGGGCATTTGACGTATGTCGTAATCCTCAAAAGGCACTGGAGGAGATCATAGAGCTGGGATGCAACCGTATTCTGACTTCCGGGCAGCAACCTACGGCTGAACAAGGTATCGGTCTTTTAAAAGAATTGCAAGGATTGGCTGCGGGAAGAATTACGTTACTTGCCGGCTGTGGAGTAAATGAAAATAATATTGCGCGGATTGCGGCAGAAACCGGAATCAATGAGTTTCATTTCTCGGCACGCGAAAGTATTCAAAGTGAAATGAAATTCAGAAATGAAGTTGTCTCAATGGGAGGAACAGTACATATCAACGAGTACGAACGAAATGTGACTTCCGTGCGAAGAGTCAAAGAAACAGTGGAGGCTTTATATAAAGGAATGTAAGTTATCGCCTCTCTACTATATACTAAGAAATGGTGAACATACAGCTTTAAGCCTTTTGTTCACCATTTCTATTTTGCATTACCACCAGCGGTATCAAGAAAAACCGCTATACCTTTATTTATAAATAAGGAATCACCGTAATATAAATACCTGTAATAATAGCCGAAGTAATTACTCCCGAGATATTAGCTCCCAAGGCATCTCCCAGAACAAATGAGTCCGGATTATCTTTGCTTACAATCTTTTGTGCAACCTTCGCGGTAGTGGGTACACAGCTAACAGCTGCAATACCGATTACCGGATTGTAATTACCCCGTTTAATAATATACATGATATATCCTCCGATTATTCCTCCGATACCGGAAAGTAATAATGCTACAATGCCTAATACTAATAGTTTCAATATCTTCGGATCGAGCAGCAGATGTGCATCACAAAGTACACCCAGCAACACGCCCAACATAAAAGTCGATCCATAAAGCAGCGGACCGCTCACAAAATCATAAATGTGTTTCATACCCGACTCACGAACAGCAACCCCCAGGAACAAAGAGAAGAACAAAGGAGAAGCTACCGGGAATAAGAAACAGAGAATAGCACAAAGAACAGCAGAGAAAGCCAGTTTCACTTTGGCATCGTAATTCTTCGGAGCCTTCTTTGTCACCATCTTAATAGAACGGAAACGTTTGGGAACCAACAGTTTCACAAGGTAAGGATAGCCTCCATACGTCAATCCTAAATAAAGATAGGCAACCACCGTAATAGGCACAAACAAATGCTTTGCCAATGCCAGTGAAGTAAACAATACCATCGGTCCGTCTGCTCCACCTACCATAGCCACTGATGCACTTTCTTTGAGAGTCAGGCCGAGAGCGGAAGCAATAGGAACTGTCAGGAAAGTGCCCAATTCTGCACACAGAGCAAGGAATATACTTGCAAATGGTTTCTGAAGCAGGAATCCGACATCCAAAAGCGTCCCGATACCCATAAAGACAAAGCAAGCTATGAGTCCATTACTAAACGTCAGAGTGTAAACAGGTTGCAGGAAATCTATCTGCATGGTATTCATTAATTGATCCGTATCTGAAAGCATTGGATCAAGAAAGAGGTTACCCAGTGTGCCGTCGGGCATAATCAGTGTTCCGCAGTTGATAGCTACCATTCCCAGTCCCATAGGGATCATCACCATAGGTTCGAGGATACCTTTCCAACCTAAATAGATTAGTAACAGACCGAGCAGTGCCAGAAAAACTCTTGCAGAAGCAAGTACCCATCCGCTTGCCATCATTGTACCAATACCTTGAAATAAGGTAGCAAAATCTATATTTTCCATAAATTAGTTTCCTTTTATTGTTTGTTGTTAGTAAGTTTCTTTGAGTTCTTCTTATTGACATGCGCCTGCTCTTCTTCCCGCAGAAAGAATTCACGGGTATCCTGCGAATAATAATAATTCACCAGATTATTTTCTGAAGCTCCCGGACTCACTCCATGATAATAGCCGGAGTAGCCAGTAAAGTTTCTGTCAATCCCCCTACTGTAGTCTTCACGAGAATCACCTAAAGCATCTTCATCTGCAATAGGTATCTGCCGGACTAATCTTTCCACCTTCTGCCGATGCTGCCGCCAGCGTCGTAACCGGAGTAGTTCCAAACGGTGGGAACTATAAAAGTCAAATGAATCAGCCGCATAAGCAATCAACTTAATGACCGCAGCGACAAAAAAACCGATGAGGAAAGTAAGCCCCATCATCGCAAGAGTAGACAGTAATAAATGAATCATAGCAATATAAAAATTAGGTTGTACAATCATATTCAAAATAAAGAAGAGGCGCCCAATGGTGAAACCATTATAAAATTTAGACACACATGAAAGTTAATCCCACTGGGCATTCCTCATCACCATATAAAAACAATCGGCGGATATTATTTGCCTGAAATCACTTCGGTATATATCCTTGCTTTTATACGACGTAACTCCCGTTTCACAACGGAAAACACAATATTTTAGTCCTTAAATACCTTATCATTAGTATTCAGGAGGTATATCATTCAACTGGGCTTTGGTAAATACAGGACCGTCTTTGCAGACATACAACTTCCCGACATTACACCGTCCACATTTTCCAACACCACATTTCATCCGGTTCTCCAAGGTAGTATAAATATTCTCATCGGCAAAGCCTAACTTCTCCAATACAGGAAAAGTGAACTTTATCATCACCGGAGGTCCGCAAACTATTGCCACGGAATCTGCACTGGCAGGTGCAGCAGCCTCAAGCACTGAAGGTACAAAACCGACCTTTCCTGTCCAGTCGGGAGTCTCGCCCCCAGGATCAACCGTAGTTATCAGATTGACATCCGGACGGTTTTCCCATTCTTTCAGTTCTTCTTTATATACCAAGTCGTTAACAGACTTGGCTCCGTAAACAATCGTTATATCTTTAAAATCTTCCCGCCTGTCCAATGCATTCCAGATGACGCAACGCATCGGCGGAAGTGCTATACCACCTGCAACGAACAACAGATTCTTTCCTTTCCACTCGTCCAACGGAAATGTGTTTCCGAAAGGTCCGCGAAAACCGACGGTAGCTCCTTCTTCCAGTTTGGCAAGTCCGGTAGTCACCCGTCCTGCCTGGCGAAATGTACACTCGATATATCCTTTACGAGTAGGCGACGAAGCAATACAGAAAGTTGACTCTCCTTCACCAAACGCAGAGTATTCACCGAACTGTCCGGCTTTGAAGTGAAAAGCTTCTCCTTCCTTCTCGTCTTTAAATCTTAACCGGAAAGTCTTGACTCCCGGAGCTTCATGGGTTATCTTCTCAATCACCATCAGGTGCGGAAGATATATATTCGACTGCTCATTCATGGCTTGATATCGATATTAAGTGTTCAAGTATATTCATATCTACCGGGCAGGCACGCGAACAACGCCCGCATCCGGTACAACCAGTTTCCTGTATCCGTTCAGGCATATAGGAGAACTTATGCAAAATGCGCTGACGCCAACGGGTGCTTTGTGTCGGGCGCGGATTATGTCCGGACGTATGGAGGGTAAACAGCGAAAAGCCGCAAGAATCCCAACAACGGACACGATGACCGGACGAACCTTTGGCATCTTCCTGAATATCAAAACAGGCACAGGTTGGACAAACATAAGCGCATGCGCCACATCCCAAACAGCGTTCGGACTGTTGTTTCCAAACAGGACTGTCGAATGCTCCCGCCAACTTCTCACGTACATTATCAACATTGAAACGGGTGGGAACGGATGCCAGATATTGTTCCTTATCAATTTCTTCGGCAGGTGTATATTCTTTCACAAAGAATTTAACCAATGCTTTGCCTTTTGCTGTCAAGACTTCCACCAATGCACTCTGATCCGGCAACTCCGTAATCTGAATATCACTGCCGGCAGTATTACCGGGCCCCCCGTGAACGGAAGTACAGAAACATGATTCATCGCATTGTGCACAACTGAAGCTGATTAATGTCATTTTCTCCCGTCGGGCATTGTATAGTTTATCTTTATAATCCCAATTAAAAATGCCGGAAAGGGGTGCAAACCCTGCTGCATCACAAGGACGGATTTTCCAGAGAATCGTTTCGGGAATGGCATGAATATCCGCTTCCTGCAAAGTAGCTTCTTTCCCGTCTTTCTGATAAGAGAACAGAACTTCTGTTTTCGGGAACGCAAAGCGTTTAGCCGACTGGGTAGTCTGCACATAGTCCGTCGCTACCTCATCGTAAGAAGTCACTCTTTTGAAGTCTACTTTATCTCCTGAATGCACAGGAGCAAAAATATGCATTTCCTTTTTCACCATCTGGTGAAACCATTCTTGCAGACTGCTTTTACTGATATGTAGATTTTCCATTACTTTCTTTTAATGTATAAAGTTCTCTTTATCTTCTGCCTTGAAGGTAGAAAGTACATTTCCCGCAGGATTGATAGCACCGGGAGCAACCCCGAACTCGCCCTGAATGTCTTCCATCATACTTTGTGTCATCAAATGAAGAGGAATACCCACCGGACAGGCTTGTTTACAAGCGCCACAACCGATACAGCGTCCTGCCATGTGCATCACGCGGTTAATCTGCCACTCCATATTTGTCAGCGGAGCAGACCAGGGTTGTACCCACTGCGGACAATTGACCTCCACAATACACCGGCTGCAATAACACAACGGACAGGCAGCCCGGCAAGCATAGCATTTGATGCATTTCGACATTTCCTCCATCCAATATTTCCACCGCTCTTCACGACTCATCTTTTTCAGACGATCAATCAGTTGAAGATTCTCCTCACTAATAGTCAAGGGAAAGTCTGCCAGATATGTTTTTATTTCATCGAATCCTTTAAACTGGATAACTTCTCCATGTCCGTCAACGGTCAATACCAGAAGATTATCTTCTTTCAACTGGTTTTCGAATGCCAATTGAACAACCGTCCGTAATGCCGGTACTGTAGCTGTTATAGCCACTTTGCCTGTTCCTGTCAATTCCCGTTTTGTCAGATAAACTGCGATATTATTCGTGCAACGGTCGTCCAGTATCAGTCTGTCGGCATTTTCAGCCTGCCGGCAAAAGAGAGGACGTGTTCCGTGGTTTCCTTCTTCATAGCCTATCACAAGATTCACCTCTCCTTCTTGTAACAAAGCAACTGCTTTTTCTGTCAGTTTACTCATAGATAGCCTCCTTTTCCAAATAGTCCGAAGCTTTCTGATACTCCAGATAAGGTCCCAGTTCACGGATTCCGGCAACTGTCTCATTCACCAGATCAGCCCACTTGGCCCCCTCTGCCGCCGACACCCATGAATAACGGATACGACGTACATCAATTCCCAGGAAGTCGAGCAGTCCGCGGAATACAATCCAACGACGACGTGCGTGGAAGTTTCCGGATGTATAATGACAGTCATTCGGATGACAACCCGAAACGATAATTCCATCAGCACCTCCGGCAAAGGCTTTCAACAGTAACATAAAGTCAATTCTTCCTGTGCAGGGGAAGCGGACAATTTCTACATTAGTCGCATACTTCAACCTGCTCGTACCTGTCAGGTCTGCCCCGGCATACGTGCACCAATTACAGACAAAAGCTACAATGCGCGGTTCAAATTCCTGATTATTCTCGATCTTATTTTCGTTCATAGCTTACTCTCTTTTTAATGGTTCAGCAATGCCATCACTTCGGCATAGACCTGTTCATTGGAATATCCTTGTATATCAATAGATTTGGAAGGGCAGAAAGCAACACAAGTACCACAACCCTGACAAAGTCCGGGGTTTACTTTTGCGACTGTCTTTATCACATTTCCGTTTCTGTCTTTTATCTCTTCACGTTCGATGGCCTGATAAGGACAAGCTGTCTGACACATGAAACACCCAACACAAGTGCTGAATAACGGAGGGGCAGTACGATTGACAACGGCTATCAACGGCTCACGAACCAGATTTGCCTGTGAAAACAATCCTGCTACTTTCACAGCGGCTCCCGAAGCCATTCCCACTGTTTCGGGAATATCTTTCGGCGCCTGACAGGCTCCTGCCAGATAGATTCCGGCTGTATTCGTTTCCACCGGTTTCAGTTTGGGGTGAGATTCGGCAAAGAACTGATAAGGGTCATAAGAAATGTGCATCTTCTGCGCCAGTTCTTCCGCTCCCTTGTTGGCAACTCCCGCTGTAGCAAGCACTACCATGTCAGCTTCTATCTCGACAGGTGATGCTCCCAACAGGGTGTCTACTCCTTTAACAATCAATTTACCGTTCTTCTCATATATACGGGCGACGCGACCACGGACGTAATTCACTCCATCCTCTTCAATGGCACGGCGCACAAATTCTTCATAATTCTTTCCTCCGGCACGAATATCCATATAGAACACGTACGATTCGCCACCATGCACCTTGTGCTGATAAAGCATCGCATGTTTGGCTGTGTACATACAGCATATCTTAGAGCAATAAGGAATTCCTTTGGCCGGATCACGGGAACCGGCACAGGCTACAAATACAATCTTTTGAGGAATCTGTCCGTCAGACGGACGGCGAATCTCTCCGAATGTAGGACCGGAAGCCGATGCCAGACGCTCAAACTGCAATCCGGTAATGACATCTTTATATTTCCCATATCCATATTCGGGAAAAAAGTCTGTATTCAACACATTGAATCCTGTAGTTACTACAATCGCTCCGACTTCTTCGGTGATAATACGGTCCTCTTGTCCGAAACGGATAGCCCCCGTAGGACATAGCTTTTCACAGACTCCGCATTTACCATTGCGATAATGGGTACAATGTTCTTTATCAATCACCGGTTTATTGGGCACTGCTTGCGGAAAAGGAACATAAATAGCTGTACGCATTCCCAAACCGGCATTAAATTCGCTCGGTATCTTTTTGTTGGGACATTTAGTCGTACAAAGTCCGCAACCGGTACATAATTTCTCATCAATGCTCTTCGCTTTCAGGCGTATACTGGCTTTAAAATTACCGATAAATCCTTCCACATGCTCCAGTTCGGCATACGTATAAAGAGTGATATTCGGATGCTGCGCTACTTCCACCATTCGGGGAGTAAGAATACACTGCGAACAGTCTAATGTAGGAAAAGTTTCCGAAAGCTGTGACATGTGTCCGCCGATGGACGGTTCTTTCTCTACCAGAATGACCTGATGTCCGCAATTGGCGATGTCCAGACTTGCCTGAATTCCGGCAATTCCTCCTCCAATCACCAGTGCTTTTTTGGTGATAGGAACCTGAATGGGAACCAAAGGATGATTCCGCTTTACCTTTTCAACCAGACTTTTGACAATATCAACAGCCTTACGGGTAGTTGCCTCCCCTTTCTCATGTACCCAAGAGCAATGCTCACGAATATTAGCTATCTCGCACAGATAAGGATTCAATCCGGCTTCCGCACATGCTCTCCGAAAGGTAGGTTCATGCATTCGCGGAGAACAGGCAGCAACGACAACGCCATCCAATCCATATTCTTTAATGGCGTTCTTAATCAATGTCTGTCCCGGATCGGAACACATATATTTATAATCAATGGCATAGGCAACGCCTTCCATTTCTTTTGCCGCCTCGGCCACTTTTTCGCAGTCGACAGTTGCACTGATATTTTCACCGCAATGGCAGATAAAAACTCCTATTTTAGACATACTTCCGCCTCCTTCAAATTTACAGCTACAAAATGACGTCCCAGTCCCAATTCCTTGGGAGTCAGTCCGACAGCCAGTCCGATAGCCTGTGTGATATAAAGAACCGGTATGGTAACAGGTTTTGCCAGATAGTGGTTAATAGCAGGGCGACGCATATCCAAATTAGAATGACACATCGGACAAGCCACAATCACAGCTTCCGCTCCCCGGTCGTCAGCATCTTTCAGTATATTTCCCGAGAGACGTCCTACAAGGTCTGTGCGAGAAACGGACAAGCCCGCACCACAGCACTCTGTTTTGAAAGCCCAGTCAATAGGAGTGGCACCAATCAGAGACATGATTTTGTCCATGCTTTGCGGATCTTCCAGACGGTCGAAGTTTAATATTTTATGGGGACGCACCAGCAAGCAGCCATAGTAACAAGCCACTTGATGAGCAAAAGGACGTACTATCTTCTCTTTTAATGCATCCAGCATATATTTCTCTATCATCTGGATGACATTCAATATTTTCACATTACCGAGGTAGCGCATTCCAACTGTAGTCAGTATTTCATCCTTCAATACTTCATTGTTCAATAATTCATATTGAGCAACACTCAAACGATTGTAACAGGAAGCGCAGGGGACAACGATTTCTTGAAATCCCTGTTGTTCTGCCAAAGCCAACACACGGGTAGGTAAGGCCAGAGACAATTGTTTACTCATGGAGTGAGCTGCCGTTGCGCCGCAACAATTCCAGTCTTTCAACTCGATCAGTTCGAGTCCCATCACCTGTGCCAGTGCTTTGACTGATTCATTGTATTCACGAGAAGTTCCGTTTAGCGAACATCCCGGATAGAAACCGATTTTCATAGCTACTTTTGAGTCTTTTCAATGGTTTGTGCAAATATCTTTTTGATCTTATTCTCATCTTTTACCCGTTCCGGAAAAAGGTTGAGCTTCCCTTTGACGAACATAACAGGAGCCACATTCAAATCCTGTGTCAAACGTAAGGTACGGGCTTTAAACCCTGCAACTAATCCGACTTCGTAGAGCCTTCCCGTTCTTTTCACTGATTCGAGAAAAGCGGAGTGAAAAGCTACGACAGGACGTGATTCTTTATGGATGCATCTTTCTTTACGGGATCTCTCACGCAGATAGTCCATCACTTTGGGAATGTTGATCTCTTTAGGGCACCTCGCAATACAGTTTTCGCAATTCAAGCAAATCCAGATGGCATTGGAACTTAACACACGACGGTCATTTTGAGCATTTTTTGTCTGCAACAACCGGAGAATATAGCTGGGAGCATAATCCATCTCCTCTGACAGCACACATCCGGCCGTACACTTACCACACTGGTAGCAATAAGACACATTAATACCCGTCTTTTGTTCCAAGTCACAGGAAATACATTCTTTGTTTTCCATGTTGACATGAATAAAATAGATAATAAATAAAATAAAGGAAAAAGTGGCAGAGGGGATCAGAATAACAGGCACACCTCACCCTACCCAAAGACAAGAGTAGAGTCTAAATAAGAATATGCGCCAATGTGTAAACGTAATACTTACACGAATATTTAGTGTAATTAACATCAAGGTCGATATGACCCAAACGATTCTCCGGAAGCAGAACATTCAGAGAGCTCAATATCTGTATAATCACAGTATTGGTATTGAACTTCAGGTTCTTGAAAGGAACAATGCTTCTCGGAAAAGAGATATTGTCAAAAATGCAGTCACTAACTTTACAATTGGATGTTTCGTCAACAAACTGTGAACGAGAATCTTTGCCCGACTTGTCAAAGCCGGCAGAAGAAATGCAGCAACATGACTCTGCTTTATATTGCATATCATTAGCCGAGATTCCTGTTTCTTTCTGAAATCCCTGCAATTCTTTATCGGAAACATTACTAAATCCCAATACTAGAAATGCGCATGCTAATATGCAAAAAATATATTTAGCCATAATTTGCTGCAAACGTAATCATTCTTTTCCGAAAAAACGCATTAAGGACAAGAATTAACGATTATTCATATAGATTCTTTCCTACAAGCCATGTACAACTTTCATCAATTGCTCACCTAAACCTATTGTATATCCTTGAGAAACAAAGACTACCCTATTAAATGTATCTGCAATAATAAACACTGGCAGAATGGAGTTATTCAAATTCATCGCTTGCACAATTTCTTTCCGAATGCTATCATCAGTATCAATACCGTAAGTGATGGTAGACGGAAGTCCTTTGAATTCGTCGGCATTAAATTTCTTGTATTGTTCTTCCGAAGGGAAAAGAAAGACCATCTTACGCCCCCATTGTTCGAAGTCATTGCCCAAAGCGGCTATATCTCTTAGCGCATGATTGGTAGGTTCCTGCCCTACTCCAAGCACAGCTACTACAAAATAACCACGTCCACAGGTTTGCAGGATACTCTGTTTTGCCAAAGATATCACTTTCTCTCCTATTCCCTCCACCGATGCAAAAAGCGATTCGGAATTGAAATTACCGATAACAGCCACTTTTTCTCCGGATTCACGCAAATGATAAGGTACTTTGGTCGCTACAGGTTTGAATTCGTCTTTCTGTGCAGGTAATACAAAAGAAGAAATTCTCGCCAACACACCTCCATCAGCAAGCCTTGTGCCGGTAACCAACAAGTAATATCCGGTATCCAATGTCCCTATATATCGCAACTCGGGATATTCTTCGTCACAGCTAATCAATTCTGGTCTACCCTCCCGCAACCTGGAAATGGTAAACTTATTATAATACTTTACTCTCTTATCATCACGAGCAATTGCCTTACCGTCCTCATAAAAACGATAAATGCCTCTGGATGCCTCCACTTCTTCTTGTTTATCGAAATCAACTTCCACATATCTATTATCCCCCCATTCATCCTTTTCAGGATCCATATAGCTTATGCGTCCATCCATCTTTCTCATATCAGCAGCAATATTCAGGCTACGCGCCAAAGCCACAAAGAAAATATCCCGTGAAAATGAATCCGCCACCTTCGCACGCCAAACCCCTTCCGGAGAAATAGGAATACGCAGGAAGTTATTTTCTTCATCAATCGTAATATTACGGTTCACCCATTCAACTAAAGC
>OGMW01002576.1_pt1 | contig 11694 bp, 11 predicted proteins | sample 1573281 | NCBI WGS metagenome assembly OGMW01 (sample SAMEA2581907, study PRJEB24529) | metagenome | biome: Human gut stool | place: China | collected 2011
AAGTGGCACAGAAGAAGATTGCGCCAAGTGGGTCAAACTAACATTGCGCTTGACAATGAGTGGAATAATTATTCCGATCATATGTATGACTACTACAGCGAAAAAATTGATGATCAAACTTATATGGATTTTTTGTTGTCCGCAGAAAAGCAGGCCAAAAATTCAAATAAAAAACTTGGTCCAGGCATGTATGCAGAAATTGGAACTATGTATATGCGAATGGGTAAACGCGATACAGCTATTCAATACTATAAGCAAGAAGCTGAAGCTTGGCCTGAATCCAAAGAATTTATGACAGCTCTCGTAGAAGGAATTTCAAGAATTCATTCCCCACGTGAGTCAGCAGGTGCAGAGGCCTCCAAAGGAGAACAAAAGTGAAAAAGTGGCTTTTTGCAATTACAGTAACTAGTCTTGTACTACTTTCAGGCTGTGCTACTCAAACAAAAATTGCTAGTGAGGGTGTTCGCTCCATACTAGTCGTCCCTGTTGTCAACGAAACGAATTCGGTTGGCGCTGATTTGATGATGGTCTCTCGTGTTGGGCAACCCCTAGCAGAAAAAGGCTATTACGTATTTCCCATTGATACAGTAAAAATGGTTCTAGAAGCAGAGGGATATTATGAGCCTGAGCGAGTCTCTCAATTAGAACCTTCCAAACTTGGGGAAATGTTTCATTCCGACGCCGTACTTTATATAAAAATAAAGTATTGGGATGCTCAATGGATTTTGATTGACACAATTGCCAAAGTAACTGTGGAATATGCTTTGTACAAGACTGATGGCACTTTGCTGTATAAAAATGAATTTACCCATGCTAGGGGAAATGGCAGTAGCGGTGGAGGGTTAATTGGTCTGGTTGTGCAGACAGCAATGGCTGCTGTCACGAGAGCGCTTCCTGACTACAAGTTAGTTTCTACTGAAGCAAACTTTTATATCACGCAAACCTGGGAAAACGGCCCCTACATAGCAACAAAATAGTAAGCTAGCAAAAGGTTCTCAAGTACTGAGAACCTTTTGTTTTTATTCTTATTGTCGCTTAAAGCACAATTATGCCACGCGTCTTGAGTTCAGCGATCACCTTCTCAACGCTGCCCTCATCAACGTAGCCCACGCCCTCGCGAAGCACAATCACATTGCGCCCGGAGCGCACGAGATCGAGTGCGGTTTCCTTCACGCAGTATTCAAGCGCAATACCGGCAACAATCACGTCGTGTCCGAGCACGTCGTCAAGCGTTTTTCCGGCGGCATTTTTCCCGAGAAAAGCGGAATACTCCTCAACCGCATCATCTCTGCCTTTGAGGAAAAGATTTTCCGCGCCGGGACGGTTCTTCGGGTCGCTGACGCGATCGAATGCGCTCGAGAGTGCCGCACCGCTTGTGCCGGCAACACAGTGCACAGGCCACGTTCCGCCGTTTTCGGCAAAAGAGCCGTTCTGAGGACTGTGCCAGTCGGACGTGTAGCGGGCACTGACCACCGCACCGTTCATAAAGTCCACCAGGTAATTCACTGCCTGCTGTGCATGCGCACAGGCCAGTGTTCCGTCAATAAAATCATTCTGTGCGTCGACGATCACAAGATCCGTCATATCTACCTCCGTTACTCTGAAACTTCTCCCCTCAAGACCGTGACCCGGCACTACCAGTACTCATAAGAGCCGATCTTGGCAGCCGCAATTTCACGGCTCTTCCGGGAAACCTCTTTATTATGCGCTGTCCACCAGATGGCAAAATCATGCACCACCTCGGAGGTTGCCTCCCGGTCACGGCGGGTCACCACACTGAGAATCTGAGGCTTGCGCCGCCAACCCTCCAGCACCCGGACAACCCTGCCGGCTGCGATTTCGTCTGCAAGATGAATGGCGGCGCAGTCCACAACGATGCCGAGCTCATCGAGCATCATATGGTTGAGCGTGAGCTGTGCATCCGTCATAAAGACATTTTTCCATTTGATGGCAGGAGACACATTTCCCGCCTCATCAAAGAGGTAACTTGTTCTCTGGTGCATCCCCTGCCGCAGCAGCAGCCCGGTGTGATATTTGAGATCGTCAATTGTCTCGGGTTTGCCGTACTTTTCAACATACCCTCTGGCCGCCAGCGGCACGGTATTGGACTGAATGCAGAAGCGTACCACCAGCTCGGGATGACTCACAGGACGGTCAATCAGCGCCACATCCACTCTGCCGTTGAGCACATCCTCAACCGGGCACGATGAGCAGAGATAAAAATGCACCCCCGGATTGCGCAGTGAGTACTGGAAAAGATGGTCGTGATAGAAGATCTGGTTCAGATCGGTCGGTGCGGAGACGGTGATGATACTGTTGGTATCCTCCGCAAACATCTCCCGGACTTCGGACATCCCCGAGGTGAGCGGCTGAATCGTGTCTACGAGCACCCGCCCTTTGGGGGTGAGACGGAACGGACGGCGTTTTCTGTCCAGCAGCCGCACACCCATCTCGTTTTCAATGTCACTCACCATGTGAGAAACAGTCGGCGGGTCCAGATCCACAATAGAGGCGGCGCCCGAGATGGAACCTGTTTTAGCCACCGCTAAAAAGGCCCGCCACGCCAGCAGATTGTCGAGGGTCGATTTCATGGTCAGTCTTGCTCTGGTTGCGCAAAAGTCCCTACCATTATAGAAATCCGTTCAACGGTTTATGCCGTTTTTTTGTTTCGTCTTTCGTTTTCAAGGAAATCCGCGATTTCAAGTCCTGCGAGCCTGCCGTCGCCGGCTGCGGAAGCCACCAGATCTGCACCACGCACACGGTCGCCGCCTGCGTACAGTCTGTCTACGGACGTCTGCATACTGCCGGCGCGAAGCACAATCCGGTGTTCAGCATCAAACTGTACGCCGAGCGCTTCGAGCTCTTTGTCGGGAAGCGGTGTAAAGCCGAACGCCACCAGAACCAGACCGGCCGGTATCAGTCTGCCGTCGGCAAGCGCAATGCCACTGACGGAACCATCAGACTCTCTCTGAACGCGAACCGCCTCTGCCGAGCCAATAATCTCAACACCCCTATCCTGCAGTGCCTGACGGGCAGCGGGACCGATTCGCATCCTGGAGAGGTCGTTACGGTAGAGCACAGACACCGAGGCTGCGCCAAGGCGCACCGCCTCACTCGCGCAGTCGTAGGCTGTGAGCCCGCCACCGAGTACCGCAACATGACGCCCGCGGACTGTAACCGGCCGCAAGGCTGTCTGCACGGCCTCACCCGGACAGGTCTGTGCGAGAAAATCAATGGCCTGAATCACATCCCGGCCTTCGCTGCCGGGAACCTCCAGCGGACGGGGCGCTTTTGCGCCAGCCGCGATAAACACCGCATCATAGTTTTCGAGCAGATCCATGTAGGACATGTCCCGCCCTGCCCGGCGGTTGCAGTAGAACTGCACACCGGCGGCTTCGAGCGCTGAAATGCGGGTTCTGACGATCCGTTTATCGAGTTTCCCGGCGGGAATTCCGTAGGTGAGAAGCCCGCCCGGCGTGCTGTTTTCGTCATAGATATCCGCACCGATCCCCCGCTCGACAAGCGCGCCGGCGCAGGCAAGACCCGCGGGGCCTGCCCCGACAATCGCCACCCGCTTTGAACTTCTGATCTGAAGCCGCCGGAGTTCGCCGCGGCGCATGGCAATATCAGCGACCGTCTGCTCAAGCGCATGTATCGCCACCGGCGCATCGAGGCGCGAGCGCGCACATGCCTTTTCGCACAACCTCTCGCGCGGACAGACACGGGAGCAGATCTCGGGAAGCGCACCGGCTTCAAACATGATTTTTGCCGCCGCCCGCGGTCTGTTCTCACGCAGACACTGCATCCACTCGGAGATATTCTGGTGGGCAGGACAGGACTGCTCGCACTCGCCACAGAGCACACAGCGTTCACTTTCAGCTTTTGCCCACTTTGTGAGCGCACTGATATCCCCGTCCGGGGGCAGCGGCGGCACCGTGGCAGAGGCCGCGCCAGTCTGTTCAGGTGTGATCCGGTAGGCCTCCACAGGCTCATGCCTGCCTACCACCGGGAATGTTATTGCCCCGGCAGGACAGTTCTCGGCACACACATGGCACTTGGTGCACCGCGAGAGATCCCCGCCTCTGGTCGGATCAAGTTCCTCGGGGCAGACCTTGTGGCAGACATTGCAGTCAATGCCCTGCAGTCGCAGGCATTTTCCCGGGTTGATGCTCGGGCGGAAAAACCGGTTAAAACGGGCAATGAGCGACGTGAGTGCTCCGAGCGGACAGAGCTGGTGACACCAGCGGCGGAAAACCACAATTTCAAGAATCAGAAAACCCAGAAAAAGGGCAATGTTCCAGTCGGCAATGCCCGTATGAAAGAGTCCTCCGAGACCGATCACCACACCGAAAGTGAGTCCGACAGGACAGATGAGACAGAAAACCGGAAAACCGAAGACGGCCGATGAGCAGAGCGCGCCGGCGAGCACCACGAGCGGTCCCGTATGCTGTGCGGCGGGCTTCGTCTTTTTCTGTACACTCACAATCGGAATGACGCGGCGCTTTACTGCCTTTTCTCTAACCCCGAAACACTTTTCAATCAATGGTGTCGGACACATCCAGCCGCAAAACACCCGGCCGAGAAGAAGGATGAGGATAACGGCAACCGTGAGCCCGGCCACGGCTCTGAGCGTTATCGAGCCGCCAGCCACCCAGGACTCCAGACCGCCGAGCGGGCAGATGAGCGACAGCACACCGGGGCCGAAAGAGGACAGTGTCCCCCAGCCGCTGTGCCAGACAAGACCGGCCGCTGTGAGGGCAATAAAGAGTGCGATGCCTGCAAACCGCCATGCTGATAGATGTTTCATCATCACCCCTCCACCCGTTGACGCCGTACCTCTACACCACGCTCGCTTGAGCCCGTAAAGGAACGCAGAACATTCGCCGGACAGATATCTACACAGCGTCCGCAGCCGGTACAGCGCTCCGCGATAATCTGCGGAACGTGATCCCGGGTGAGCGTAATGGCTTTTTCGTGACAGATCTCAAAGCACTTGCTGCATCCGCCGGTACGAAGCGCAATGCATTTTTCCGTAATCTCCGCCAGTCCGATCGCTTCGGGCTTGTGCCCGAGAGCGGCCGGCTTGAGCGGTTTAAGCGCGCCAGTGGGACACACGGCAGTGCATTTCATGCAGAACGTGCACCAGCCCTGGTGGAAGTCCATCACCGGGGTTCTCGCCTGCAGAAATCCGTCACTGAGGCGGGCGGTCGAGATGCAGTGCTGGGGACAGACACTGCGGCAGCGGTCACATTTGATGCACAGCGCCTGAAACTGCTGAGCATCAGCCGCCCCCGGCGGGCGCAGAAGTTCCCCTGCCTCACCGGAACGGGCCAGAAAGCCGAGCACAAAAAGACCAATCGTGCCGGCACCACCGACAAGGAGTTCACGGCGGTCAATACCCGCCGCTGCCATGTCTTTTGTTTTTGCGTCCCCGGTCATTTCCCTGCCCCCCGCCGAAAATCGTTCAGCCCGCCGCTGGAATATCCGTGTACGCCGCCTTCTCCGTCTCAAGGAAACCCTCGAGCATGTAGGAGAGTCCGCGGTAGAAATCACCGCCCGGACAGCGGCGGATATCCTCACAGAAGGCCGGCACCCAGTTCAGGAGATGTGCACGCAGGAAGTTGGCAATGTACAGCTGCGTGTTTTCAAACTTCTCCCTGTCCCCGTTTTCAAGATAAGCTCTGGCGTCTCCGTAGAACTCCGCCACGGCAAAGAGTTCAAGTCCGAGGTGATCATCAAAAAGATTGCTGTCAATTTTTTTGAAATTCGAGGCTTTAAAGATCTTGTAGACCTCCTCGTAGGCATCCTGCGCGACAAGACGCTCAGGGCTCGTGTACACGGACTCAAACGGGAAGGCACAGACCTCATCGGCCACCCCTGCTCCGAGGAAGATACGCGCGTACTGGGCAGCCAGATCATCGAGCGCCTCTTCGGTGGTGAGCGTCTCGAGTGCGCCGAGAAAGAGTTTGAGCCCACGGTCATAGGTCTTCTGCCCGATTTCCGAAAGATTTGCCTGACGGATCAGATCAAGCGTTGCCCGGTCTGCCTCTTTGTAAAAGAGGTTTCCAAGCATCAGATACATTGCCTGCTTCATATCGAGCCAGTCAGCCGTTTCCTTGTCTTCGCTACTCATACTGCAATCCTTTTAAAAAATTTCCGCGCCGGGCATACCGATCAGAAACACAGCACAGTGAAATGCCGCCGCCCCGGTCACCAGTCCTGCCAGTGCGGCAATTTTGAGCACGGTGGAGCGGGTGCGCCGCAGCACAGCGAGCGGCAGCACAATGCCGGCAATCGCAGCCGCCGCCCAGATAACCGTGCGGGTATCCTGAGAGAAAAACTGGATAAAACCTCCCGCAAGACCGTTTTTCCCCAGATAAATCATGTACAAAAGCATCGGCACCGCAGAAAGCACGCCGAGTGCCACAGTCCCTGCCCCGGTCCGGATTTCCCGTCCGCAGGCTCTGCAGAGAATCTGCACACTCAACAGGGCACCGGTAATGTAATAACCGATGAATACCGCAGGAATAAGCGCCGTGTTCCACGCTGCCTTCCAGGGCATCATCATGGCCGACCCCGTGGCCGTCAGCAGCCCGAGGGTGCTGAGCGCACAGAGTGCGGCAAGAATCCGCATGACCCGCCATTCCGCACCCCGGTACTGAAGCAGTCCGTATACGGCTAGCAGCAGTGCCGAGCTTGCAGAAAGCATGGCCATCGGAAAAATGGAGGATGTCGGGTTGCTCAACACCCCCATGATGAGTTGAGGACGACCGAGGCTCAGCAGCAGGAAGACGAATCCGGCGATCAGGCCGGCAAATGCAACCAGAGCAAACTTCACCAGCGGCGTGACTCTGAGTGAGTTCCACTCACCGTACGCCAGTGCTGTCGAGAGTCCTGCCGCAAGCGTACTCAGTGCGGCAAAAACCATCATTGCCCATTCGTTTCCCATAATTTGAGCCCCGGTCAGTTTCAGGTGTTAGCCCATCTTCGGCGGATTATCCTGCCAGGGAGCAGTCTTCTTGTGCAGGATGTAGCGCACGGTCGGATGGTTGCCCGAATCGGGCAGCGAGTGCACGTTTTCCGGCCCGGCCGCGGCAATGGCCTTGCTCACGTCGCTCTGCGGGTCATCAATATCCCCGAAGAAACGGGCTTTCGCGCAGCAGACCTTCACGCAGGCAGGCTTTTCGCCGATGGCCTGCAGATGGTTGCAGAGCGTGCACTTTTCCACCACCTTCTTCTCTTCGTTGAAGGTGCGTGCACCGTACGGGCACGCTGCCATGCAGCGTTTGCAGCCGATGCACTTTTCCTTATTCACAAGAATCTGACCGTCTTCGGTGCGGTACGATGCCCCGGTCGGGCACACACTCACGCAGGGCGCGTTCTTGCAGCTCTGGCAGACATGCGGCAGGAAGTACTGCTTGACATCGGGAAATTCGCCGATGGGACCGATCGAGAGAACCTTGTTGTAGTGCATACCGAGCGGAATGTTGTTTTCCTGCTTGCAGGCGACTTCACAGGCAAAACACCCAACGCATCGATCCAGGTCAATAACTAATGTTTTCTGTGTCATGGTTTAGAACTCCGGTACTTTGGTTGGGTCAGAGGGCTTGGGCATCCAGGCCTTGAACTGTTCGGCCTTCGTCCAGATACCTTCCGGTGCGCCGGGCGCCTTGGAAATGCGTACCTGGAAACCGCGCAGCGTATACGTGCCGACCATATCGTTGAACGGCGGATCGTTCTTGGTGAGAACGTTCACGTTCATCTCCTTCCAGCCGTGAGTGGATGTGAGCAGCGTTTCCGGATTCCAGAAGCGTTCCATGTAGACCACACCCGGGCTGATACCCTGTGTGAGTTTGACCTGAGCACGGATCTTGCCTCTGAGACTTTCAATCCAGGCCCAGTCACCATCAGCCATACCATACTTCCTGGCATCCTTGGGATTCACCCAGAGTTCCGGCACCGGATAGAGTTCGCGCATAAACGGCACATTGCGCAATGTACCGTGGTGATACATCGGCAGACGGCCGCTCGTGAGCACCAGCGGATAATCCTTGGCAATGGGACGCTTCGGACTTTCAGCCGGTTCAATGTAGTACGGCAGAGGATCGTAATCCTTGCTCGCCGGCGGAAGCTTTTGCGTGGCATACGGTTTGCCGGTGCGACCGAGGTTGATGAACACCTCACCGTAGAGTTCAAGCTTGCCCGACGGCGTACCGAACCCGATGGGTTTGCCGGTCTTGGGATTCTGCTTCTTGTAGACGTAGTACTGATTCCACTTCTCAAACGGCATGTACTGGTACGGGTTGTGCGCGAGCAGTTCCTTCCAGGTCATACCGATACGCGAGAGGTTCATATCAAGCAGATGTTCGACGGAATCCCAGTACGGCACGTCGAGTTTGCCGCCGTGCGCCTTCATGTACTCTGGATCACGAGCCTTCTGGCAGTTCTCATGGCCGAGTTCGGCCAGACGCTTGACAAGGCGTCCCCAGAAGAGCGTTTCGTCTGCCGTTTCCCACGTATGCGTGACCGCCTGACGGGCGAACACGTAGTTGAGGTTTTCAATCAGCATGTTCGTTTCAAGCCACTCCGTCGCCGGAAGAATCAGGTCGGCGTACTGCGAGAACGAGGTCGGGTACATGTACATATGCACAATGAAGTCGAGCTTGTTCATCACAGGTTCCCAGGAGCTCGCGTTACCGAGCATGGCGAACTTGTTGCCCGAGCGTTCAATCCAGATGTGCGGCTGATAGGGTTTGCCCGTCTTGATGGCCTCGAGAACGGCCGGAATCTGTGCGGCGTCCCACTGCAACAGGCCCTTGTATTCCACACCACCGAGTCGTTTGGCAAGCTGTCCTTCAGGAAGCAGGAACGGTGCGGCCGTTGCCAGACTGCCGGCAGGCACCACATTACTCGAGGGCTTGCGCTGCATAAGTGCGCCGGGATTTTCCACATTGCCCATCAGAGCGTTCAGGATGCAGGCGCCCATGGCGGCCTGTGTCGAGAGTTCATGCTGGTCGGTCGCCACGCCGAGCGCCACACCGCCAGGACCAGAAGCATAAATCCTGATGGCCTCTTCAATCTTTTTCGGATCGAGCCAGCAGACATCCGCTGCGCGTTCAAGCGTCCATTCCTCGCAGCGTTCGCGAAGCAGGCGCATACCGGTTTTCACCTTGACGCCGTTGACTTCATGCTCACCGTCGAGTTCCACATCGAGTTCATCATTCCACGGGAAGCTGAGCGGCTTGGGCGACTGCGTCTTTTTGTCCCAGACCACATAGGCCTTGGGATCGCCGTCAGGGGCAATATCATTGCCGTGCAGGAAGAGTTTTGTCTTGGTGTTGACCAGATACGGCAGGTTGGTCCACTTGAGCGTGAACTCGTGATCAAACAGATCATGATCAACGATGTACTTGATCCAGGCAAGCATCAGTGCCACGTCCGTCCCCGGACGGATCGGAAGCCACACATCCGCTTTTGCCGCATCAGGAATGTAGCGCGGGTCAATACAGACCGTCTTGACTCCCTTGGCGCGCAGATCCGCCATCACGCGGCCACCGCCGCCCGGGCAGCTGTAGGAGGGGTCGGTACCCCAGAGCACCAGCGCTTTCGTTTCGGGATTCGGGTTGTAGAGCTCAAGGCAGTGTTCGTCGGCCACACTGGTCGTCGGACCGCCGTACATCAGACCGAAAGCAAGCGTACGCGGCAGGAAGCACTGTGCGCAGCCCGGTTCAAAGAAGTTCGGCGTACCAAAGGTGTTGGCAAAACGGCGCACGCCACGGAAAGCCGGGTTACCGCCACCGCCGGTGGACACCAGCACGGATTCGGCACCGTATTTTTCACGGGCTTCCATGAGTTTTTTGGCGATGATATCAATCGCCTCTTCCCAGGAAATACGTTTCCACTTGTTTTCCCCGCGCTTGCCCACACGCAGCATAGGATACTTGTTGCGGTTGGGGTGATAGAGCGCCTGCACGGTAGAAAGGCCCTTCGCGCAGAGTGCGCCGCGCGTCATCGGGAATTCGGGATTGCCTTCAACTTTAATCACGCGGCCGTTGCGCACATGAGCGAGCACGCCGCAGTTATGAATACAGGCTCGACAGCAGGTCTTGACGATCTGTGTTCCATCCTTTTCTGTGGCCTGCGGCATTGCCTTGGGCGCTTCAGCTGCCTGAGCGGATCTGATAAGACCGCTCGGGAGCTGCATCACCGCAGCAACGCCCGCCGCACCCTGGATGAAAGTACGTCGATTGAGAGCCATCTTTGTCATCTGGTCATCTCCTTCTTAAGGGGTCGCTCCCCGAAGAGAACCGGCATATATCATTGCCATGTTTGTGCCGGTCACCAATTTATGCACCTGAGTCATTCGGGGAGATCCATAGCTCAGCTGTTTCCAGAGCCTGCCTTTGACGGCTCGACAATCCGGGTGCGCATAAATTTTTCTATGAAAAAGAACCTTCTTTTTCATCAGTCCGATGAATGCTCACCTTAAATCCAGCCCTTGGGATACAGTTTGGTAGCGTAATTCTGACAGGGTTATCTACGGTCACTGCAGGTAAGAGAGTTATCCCCCGGTGCGCGCTGGCCACACGCTTTTCAGGAGAGGTAGTGAGTATTCAGAGGTCTTGAGGCTGGTATACAAAACGGTATAGACAGGTCTGTTAAACCAACCTACAAGGAAAATTTTTACAGAGGGAGGATGAGATGACCATAGTTTTTTCTCAATCTAGATTGGTGAAATGGCCATTTTGTTTAGGTAGATAGGATTAAGAAAGACCTGTCTTCCGGACTATGCGGCGTGAATTGAGGTGGTTCCGGTTTCGAGTTCGTAGAGACCTCTCAGAGAAGTGCATCGAGAGCCAGCAGGAGGCGTTTTTCATTGACCACCAGTTCTCTGCCGCGGCGGACCGTGATTTCGTTTCTCTGCGCTTCAGAAAACGCTCTGGATACCATTTCACGATTAGTGTGAACAATCTGAGCAATATCGGAAAGTGTGATACCGCCCGGGATAACGAAGCTGTCCTTATCCAGCCTGACAGCGCACTGTCCTAACACTTCCAGTGCCCAGAGAAGACGCACATAAACCGGATTCCGGTCGTTTATGAAAACACCTTCGAGCTGGCACTCTGTCATGGCAATGGCAATCTGGTAGAGCTGCCGCTGATGCTCAAACGGTTGTGAAAGAAACCAGTCGGTAAAAAGGTCGAGTGTTATTTCTCGCACGCGAGTCGCGACCAGTGCCCGTCCGAAAATGGACATAGATCTGAGATGTCCGATACCGGGCGAGCGCAGTGCCATCACTCCTCCGAGCAGTGTACCTTGCGCAAACAGACCGCAAACATGAGTATTGTCACCCTGATGAAGCGGTAGTGAGCAGAGAAGCCCCTTTTCAACAAAATAGAGTTTTTGTGTTGGTCCAAACGGAATGGTTTCACCGTGTTTGAGGTAGACCAGGATGCCGTTTTCCTTGAAGAACACTGCGACATTCTCGGGCATCATCGGTACCAGCCATGGCAGGTTTCCGTATACCAGTGCCACTTTACTCACTTTCGTGAGAGAAATATTTTCAGAGTCGGCAGTCATAACAGCAGGAAAAGGTGAAATTTCGAATTATTGTGCCAAATTACTGTCGTCCATACAAGTAATCGGATAGGGGAAGTGAGATTCCCCACTTGCCCCTTCCACACCACCCACCGT
>OGMW01002585.1_pt1 | contig 11649 bp, 20 predicted proteins | sample 1573281 | NCBI WGS metagenome assembly OGMW01 (sample SAMEA2581907, study PRJEB24529) | metagenome | biome: Human gut stool | place: China | collected 2011
CCTCGCGGAGGGCGTGGATAGAAATATGACACGATCTGCTTGAAGCACATGGCCTTTCCGTCGCCCTCCTCGCGGAGGGCGTGGATAGAAATACGCCCGCCACAGCCAGGTTCTCCGCTGCGCTGGTGTCGCCCTCCTCGCGGAGGGCGTGGATAGAAATAAGATGATTGACACCACCAAGGCAGTCGAACTGGGTCGCCCTCCTCGCGGAGGGCGTGGATAGAAATTCCACCTTTCGGAGTTTCAGGGCGGTCTTGTATGTCGCCCTCCTCGCGGAGGGCGTGGATAGAAATAACAACGCAATGGGGACCGCGGAAACAAAAATGCGTCGCCCTCCTCGCGGAGGGCGTGGATAGAAATTTACAGGATGCCGTGCAGATAGTGCTGACCGGCAGGTCGCCCTCCTCGCGGAGGGCGTGGATAGAAATATTCTCCCTTTTGCTCATTGCGTACCTCCTCCAACGTCGCCCTCCTCGCGGAGGGCGTGGATAGAAATTTCTTTGTGTTCACGAACTGCGGGGCCTTATTGCGTCGCCCTCCTCGCGGAGGGCGTGGATAGAAATCGGCTGTATGGCGAGGGCATCCGGCTGACCGCCCGGTCGCCCTCCTCGCGGAGGGCGTGGATAGAAATTCTCCCCATCTGCGTGGACGTGGAGGAAAACAAGTCGCCCTCCTCGCGGAGGGCGTGGATAGAAATCGCTTTCTCCGGCACGGACGCCGCCGACTGGGTGGGTCGCCCTCCTCGCGGAGGGCGTGGATAGAAATATTTGGGCCACATCGTTGATGTGCCAAAAAGGGCTGTCGCCCTCCTCGCGGAGGGCGTGGATAGAAATAGCTCAAGGCCGTAACTGTCCATGAGCGCCCGAACGTCGCCCTCCTCGCGGAGGGCGTGGATAGAAATCGGATGTTGGCCGCCGGTACGCCGTACAGCTCAAGGTCGCCCTCCTCACGGAGGGCGTGGATAGAAATGGGCTGACCCTGTACAACACCGAGACGGTGCGGCGTCGCCCTCCTCGCGGAGGGCGTGGATAGAAATATGGCGGCCTCGGGCTGAATCTCGAAGCCGTGATCGTCGCCCTCCTCGCGGAGGGCGTGGATAGAAATTGATTTCATAGTAGGGGTAGCCCACATAGGGAGGTCGCCCTCCTCGCGGAGGGCGTGGATAGAAATGGCAATACGCCCTCAGACGACGCAAAGAAGCTCCGTGTCGCCCTCCTCGCGGAGGGCGTGGATAAAAATATGCTCCATAGGTTAGACCTGCTCTTTCTTCTCGGGTCGCCCTCCTCGCGGAGGGCGTGGATAGAAATCCGAAAGATGGTGCAAAGCTTAACTACTTTGGAAGTCGCCCTCCTCGCAGAGGGTACAGATAGAAATCAGTTTCCACCGCGAATCGGGCATCGCCACAATTTTTCCAAAAAGGAGTTTTCCATGCATACAGTTTCCCTCACCCATCAGCTCGTCGCCATCCAGGACGACTTTGACCTCGACAAGATCATCGAAAGCGGCCAGTGCTTCCGGCCGCAAAAACTGGCCGACGGGCGCTACCGCTTTCTTTCCGGCAGCGCACTCCTTTATCTGACTCCGCTGGGCGATGGACAATACGACGCCGCATGGTATAGCTCAGACTGGGAGTACTGGGCCGGCTACTTTGATTTGGGCCGGAACTATGCCGCGCTGCGGTGCAGCTTGGCGGGACAGAGCAGCTATCTGGACAAATCGCTCGATTTCGGGCAGGGCATCCGAATCCTGCATCAGGACCCATGGGAAATGCTCATCACCTTTCTCATCTCCCAGCGCAAGAGCATTCCGGCCATCCGCACCGCCGTGGAACACCTTGCCCGGTGCTGCGGCGAACCGCTCAGTGCCGAAGGCGATGAAGTTTTCCTCTTCCCTACCCCGCAGCAGCTCTGTGGCCTCTCTGAGGCGCAGCTGATGGGCTGTGGTCTGGGCTACCGCACCCGTTACATCCAGAACGCTGCCGCTCAGGCTTCCAGCGGCACACTCGACCTCGGTGCTCTGGCGGCGCTGCCCGACGACGCGCTCTTTTCCCGCCTCCTCGAGCTGGACGGCGTCGGCAAAAAGGTAGCAAACTGCGTCTGCCTCTTTGGCTATGGCCGTACCGCGATGGCTCCCATTGATGTCTGGATACAGCGACTCATTGATGAGGAATTCGGCGGCCGCGACCCTTTTCCTTCCTATGATCAGCAGGCTGGCATCGTACAGCAGTACTTGTTCTACTACAAACGCAGCACCAGCCGCAGCGTCGCTCACAAAAAATAAAAAAAGTTATTGACAACTCTCCATTTGGCTGGTATAATAACACACGTCGTCAGGGACGGCACACCAGCTATGGGGGATTAGCTCAGCTGGGAGAGCGCTTGCATGGCATGCAAGAGGTCAGCGGTTCGATCCCGCTATTCTCCACCAATCAAGAGCAAAACGAACACAGAACCACCATTCAAATGGTCGGTAATGTGTTCGTTTTGTTTTGCGAGATTCCAAATGTCACCCTGACATGAAAAAAGCGCCCACGTTACCATCATCGGTAGCGTGGGCGCTTTTCTGTCTTAATTTACCGAAAATCGGAAAAAACTCCCGAAATATGAAGTTTTCTGCCAAAATGCAGACAAGCCGGGTACATATCGGCTAAAATTTCGGTAAAAGGAGACAAAAGGCTATGATTAGAATTTTGCTGTCTACCCGCCTCGGCGAAAGACGGATGACACAGAGCGAACTTGCACGTGCAACAGGGATTCGCTCCCAGACCATCAATGAGCTGTACCACGATTTTGCAGAGCGAGTCAGCCTGGATGATCTCGACCTCATTTGCGAGGCCCTTGACTGCGAACTGGATGACCTCATCGTGAGAGAACCCAACCCGGAGCGTAGGGTCAAAGAGGTGCGGCACATCCCTCAGACCGTGAACAAGTCTCGCAAGAAATAACCTCTCCTGCCCGGATGCGTCAAGCGTCCGGGCTTTTTTCGTTCTCATCCGGCACGAATTCCAGAAGATCTGCGGGCTGGCAGTCCAGAACGGTGCACAGCTTGTCCAGAACGTCCAACGGAATATGCTTGACAGAGTTGTTGTTCATGCCCGACAGAGTGGGCTGGCGAATCCCGGTCATTGCGACCAAATCCTTTTGTTTGATGCCTTTTTCGGCAAGCACGGCTTTCAACTTGATGCGAATCATGTAAGCACCTCCCTTTTCTTCACTATATCACACTTACCTGAAAATTGCAACGCTTTTCGTAAAAATATTTACGAAAAATGTTGTTTTACTATTGACACACAACGAAATTCGTTGTATAATATAGACATAGAGAGGAGGTTACGAGGTGCAAGGGAGCAACCCAAAGGGGGTGATGCTCCATGACAAGCAAGGAATTTGCAAAGCTCACCAGAGCCGAGCAGGTAGCCCGCTTTGAAGCATACAAAAAAGCGGCTCAGGATCGCACCCTGAACCGCTAACCGCTAAAAGCCCGTTATCCACAAGCCCCTTGCACCTCCATTTTATTTTTTTATTGAAGATTTGTCAAGAGTAAATCGGAGGTTTTCAGCATGAAGTTCATTGACATCAACCGAGAGTTCACCGCAGCAGCCAACAGCTACATGGCGCAGGGCTACTACATCAACGCCGGAACGATGGGCGGCAGCCAGGGCGAGGTCGCTCACATCGACCTCACCAACGGCACCGAAATCATCCGGGTGCTGCTCACCACGTTCAACAATTACCTCGGCACTGAGGGCGTGGAACTGATTGTCGGCCGGGTCAAGGACGACATCAAGCCCAATCAGGAAGACCGCTGGAACACCGTCTGGAATGAGCGTCTGGAGGTCATCAGCAACAAGAAGTTCTACCGTCTGAACAACCGCGCACAGGATGGATTCTACGGCACAGAGGAGGAAGCAAACGCCGCCGAGGAGAAGCGGTTTGACCGCTACAAGAGCCGCCGCAGCAATGACAGTGCGGTGGATGTGACCACAAAGGCCGCTCCGATGGTCAAAAAGTACATCCACGAGAAGTTCGGTGTCCGGCGCGTGAAGATGGACGACATCAAGGTCGTCAAGCACGGTGGCCGCTACACCGTCACCTACCACAAGCACGCTGCACAGCTGCACTAAGGGGAGGGCGCAAAGATGGTCACGATTCAGAGCCAAAACTTCGGCGTTGAGATTGAAATGACGGGCGTTTCCCGCGGAGCAGCCGCCTCCGTCATCGCCAACTACTTCGGTGTCGGCGGTATCCACTTTGCAGGTGGCACCTACCAGACGTACGAGGCCAAGGATAGCAAAGGCCGCGTATGGAAGTGCATGAGAGACGGTTCCATCACTCCCCGGCGGCGCAGAGGTGGTGCAATCGTAGAGGCAGACGATACCTACCGCTGCGAGGTCGTGACCCCGATTCTCCAGTATGAGGACATCACCGACCTGCAAGAGGTCATCCGGGCACTGGTCAAGAAGGGTGCCATGGCGAACAGCTCCTGTGGTATCCACGTCCACGTTGATGGTGCGAACCACACGCCCGAAAGCCTCTGCCGGCTGCTGAACTTCGCCACCGGGCGGCAGGATCTGTTCTACGAAGCCCTGCAGATCGGCAGCCGCGCAGACCACTGGTGCCACAAAATCAACCCTGCCCTGTTCCGTGAAATGAAGAAGAACGGCCGGGCAAGCCGGAACGATGCAGAGCGCATCTGGTACAGCGTGGCGAATGATGGATACGATGGAGGTGTGGATTCTTCCCACTACAACAGCACCCGGTATCACGGCATCAACCTCCACGCATTCTTCACAAAGGGCACCGTGGAGTTCCGGCTGTTCAACGGAACCACCCACGCCGGGCGCATCAAAGCATACGTTCAGTTCTGCTTGGCAATGAGCGCATGGGCTATCAACTGTGACCACGACAACCTTCACTTCAAGTCCATCAGCGGTTACACCCAGCAGCAGAAGCACGATTTGATGATGCGAGTGCTCACCAAGCGTCTTGGCATGAGAGGTCCGGAATTCAAGACCGCCCGGCTGCATCTCACCTCTGCATTTTTGACAGAGGCCGAGAGCGAAAATACCGCCGCCTAAAAACCGAAAAGCTGCGCTATCTGGCTATACGGGCATTTGGAGGATATGACAATGAAACTTTACAAATACTCCGGCACCATCGAGGAGCTTGCCGTTGAACGCGGCCGAATCTCCTATATCAAACTCTTTGATGTGACTGACTTCGACAAAGCACCAACCAGACTGGAAGTCTTCGGTGCGCTCGGCAAGTACATTGAGGCCATCGAGGGAACCGATGTCGAAGAGCGGTACATCAAGAGTGATTGGTACTTTGACAGCAACCTGTATCTGCGCCGCATTGAAGTCCCCGGCGTGGGCGATTGGCCGGCAAAGATTATCACCCAGTCGCCTGACGACATCGACCAGCTGGAGATCTTCGGAGAGCGGGAGTACATCGAAACCAGCAAGCCGAAGTCGATGCCCGGCGAGGAAGTGAACCGCTGGCTGATGTGGGAACGCCAGAACATGAAGTAAGGAGGTTGTGACCATGTTCAGTATTACCGATAATGAGAGGTTGCGGGATGCGTATGCGCTCTTGATGTTCATGCAGAGCGACATTCCCGCCTCTGCCGAAAAGAGGGCTGCCGTGAAAAACTTGGCGGCAACTATTAAGAGGGAGATTCGGAATTACAATAACCGCCCCGCTCCTGATGTGCATATCATCTGTGCCGACTATGACGGCCGTCTGGAGCTTGTTCAGCTGCCTGATGAATTGGACAAGGCGCACAAGGCGGATGCCGCCGACTGGTTCCGCAACAACTGCTATCTGGAAGCTTACAACAGCCCCTATGACTGCACAGGGCAGGAGTTCACGAACCGATACAAGTTATTTCGGCGGCGCGGTCACTGGTTTGCATATCACTCGGTTAGCCGAGATGTTTAAGGAGGAAGTACAATGACGGACGAAAAAGCTATCGAAAAGATGCTCTATGACCAGCAGCAGGGCTGGCCGCTGTGCCCCCGCTGCGGCGAGAGGATGCCGGACAAACTGACCCACGGAGCACTGAGCCGCCACGCCAAGGGCGTGTACATCTGCGAGGCCTGCGGCACCGATGAAGCTCTCCGGGACTGGACCGGGAACGTCAAACCGCTGTCCGACTGGGTGTTGGTTCGCGTATACAATGGAGATTTATGGAAAGAGGCGAAGTAAAATGAGTAACATTGAAAAATTTGCTCCGAGGCTGAGAACGCTTATTGACGAAAGCGGGATTACTGTGCGTTCGCTGGCAAAAGATTTGAATGTGTCGGTTGGCGTTTTGTCTGATTGGCAAAACGGAAACAAGACTCCAAGAGGAGATTCTATTATGAAACTCACGGAATATTTCGGTGTCACTGCTGATTATCTGTTGGGTCTGACCGATGCAAGCACGATAGATGCCGATATTAGAATTTCGTGTGACACTACCGGTCTTTCTGAAAAGGCAGTCAAGATACTTTCCGGCATGGAAAAGTCGGACGTTGAAAAGCTGTCCAAGTTGATTGAATTCTACAGCACCATCCGATAAACAAAAAATCCCCCTCCACTTTGCCTACACATACCCCGCGAGGTTCGCAGGGCTTCGACAAAGCAGAGGGGGATTTTTGCGCGCTACCGAGGCAGCCAAATATAAAATCAAGAGTGGACCATGCCGGGCCACTCTCTACAAAAGCCGAAGCTTTTCAAGTGCCTCTATTTTACACGGCACTCATGCAGCAGTCAAGACTTTTTGCCCAGTGCTGCGGTCATAACATCAAAGGCGTGTTCGATGACAGTATCCAGCACCTCGTCGGTGATGGCCCAGCGGATAGCCGCCGGGCACTTGGTGCGGAGAGCAGCGAACACCTGCTTCTTCTTTTTGGCACCCTGACCGCTGCCCATGATGGACAGCTCGGCCTTTTTGACCAGTTCCAGAGCCAGATCCTTGACGGTGGCCTTGTAGCCCAGCCGGATGCCACCGACTGCCAGAGCAACGAAGCCCAGCAGCATCAGTGCGATGGCGATGGGCGCAGGGATGAAGCTCAGCATAGCTTCCATGATATTGCCTCCTATAAGTATCAGCGGCGCGGGGAGCCACCCCTGCGCCGTTTTGTCGTGTTGGTTATATCGGATGTTTCACAGGTACTTGGAAGCCCCGGAGATGGCCTTCCAGCTGGCAGGGCCGCAGATGCCATCCACGGCCAGCTTGTGCTTCTCCTGCGCTTTCAGCAGGGCGTTTTCGGTTTTTTCTCCAAAAATGCCGTCCGGGGTCAGCCCCAGCAACCGCTGGAGCATCTTCGTGGCGGTTCTGTTCACATCGCCCACGCTGCCCCGGCGGATCGTCGGCAGGATGAACGTGTTGTAGGTCGTGCTGGGATAGTGCTTCGGTGCATCGCAGAGCCACGTCGCCTTTGTGTCGCGGGTATCGGTGTGTACGATGGCGCAGCCGTCATACCAGTAGATGCCTACCGCCTTGAAATACTGGGTGGCGATGATGCCCAAAGCCACAGGGTTGATGTTGCGGTCTTTCATGCGCCAGTCAGCCGCCATCCCATAACGGTGCTTGCTGCCCGAACTGCCTTTAACCGCCGCATTATGCGGAATACAGCGGTAGCCGCTGGTAATTTTGATGGGCTTGCCCAGCTTTTCCCGGACAGCCTGCATCTTCTCTACCAACTCCGAATCCACCATCTGCCGAGTACACCCGCAGGGGCATTTGAACTCCTCACGGGTGAAATTTTTGCTCAGGGCTGATGTGTCGCTGGCCTGATATACGATGACTCTCATGTAGAAAACCTCCTTCAAGAGAAGTCGTGCTTTTGAAGCCGCTCATTGTACACCCGTTTGATATTCGCTACCGCACAGATGCAGCGGTTGTTTTTGTAGTCGGGGTGACTGCGGCAGTAGTCCTCATAGGCATCAATGACGGCCAAAATCTCGATAAAATGCTCCCTCGTGTGGTGCTTATCATCAATCAGTTCGTCATTGAAACGCAGGATCTGAGTACGCAGAAGATTAGCATTGCGCTCATCATCAACTTGGATATGCTCCTCCAGCTTTTTCTGGGTCTGCTTCTGCTGTTCTAGCACTTCAGCATTCAGGGCGTGTCCGATGATTTTCGCAAGCCTGCTCCACGGATTGATCTTGATGGGCGAAACCTCAATGAGCGAGAGCAGCACCAAAACCATCCCGCCACCGCTCCAGAACAATTCTTTCAGATTCACAGCCATCCCCCTCACTGAACCAGCGCGGCGATTGCCTGCAAATCAAAAATCGGAGCATCAAAAAACGCTCTCGCCCACAGCCAGTAGTCTTCGGACTCCGGGCGGCGGTACTTTTGGCAGAGTGCCGATGCCCAAACCCGGTTCCAGCGGGTCTGATAGTCCGCATCTCGACGCTCAAGGCTCCGCTGGATGTTTCCTACCAGATCCCCGCGCAGGGTGCCGTTACCGTCATCATCCTGCACAAAGCAGTCCATGCCGTTCTGGCTCCCCACAGCACACACACGCTGGTTTTTGTGCATAAGAAAACCGTCCTGACAGGTCAGGGCGGTTCCATAAGGAATATTCACTTTTCCATCTATGCCGTCGAAGCGCGCCCGGCGGCGGGCGATAAAGCGTTCATGCTCCACCATGGGTTAGACCTGCTCTTTCTTCTCGGCGAGCATACCGGTCAGCTCGGAGTAGTGCTCATCGGTCAGTTTGCCGGCGGCGTAGAAAATATCGATCTTCTCCGCCAGACCATCGGTACTGCCGCGCTCGATCATGCGCTTGCAGGTGCGATACAGAACCATTTCCGTTGCTTTGCTCATTGCGTTTTCCTCCTATCAGGTATTCTCAGTGTCATCCGTATCGGAGACATTCAACTCCAAAAGAGTCAGGCGATAAGCCTGATCCACGTTCATCTCGTCGGCATCCTCGATGGCACTTTTGGATTCCATGATCCAGCTGCCGATGTCGGTCTGCTCCAGCATGACCGTTTCCAGCTCATCACCCATCTGATCGCGGTCGAACAGCTGGTACGGCGTCCCGGCATAAGAAATGCCCGAAGCATCAGGCTCCGGGCAGAGGATATAACAGCCGTTGTCGGCTTTTTTGATGTAGGTCACGTCCTCGGTCAAGGCAAGGACGGTGCCATCACTGGCTTTGATGATTTTGAACAAGGTACTTTACCTCCAAAAATTGCATAGCAAAGCCGCCGCAGACGCAGCAGCCGCCCATGGTCATCAAAATTTTTATAGTAGGCTTCTTGGCAGTTCATATACTGCGCCACCTCCTGCAGGGTACGTTTCCCGGCCAGCCATTCCCGGTGGAACAACTTCAGTTTCCTCCGTGCGCGTATCACACCATCACGGCTACCATTGACTTTGATTTTCCCGGTCTCAGTCAAGGTAAAACGAGCCTTGCACCAGCGGAAAGGCTTTGTCAGAGGGATGATCTTGCATTTCTTCTTGTTGACCGGGATGCCGCGGATTTCAAACTGGCGCACGATAGCGCGGCCCAGCTTTTTCAGATCTTCGATATCCGGGAGAATGATGCAGTAATCATCCATGTAGTGTCCGGCGCTATGCGTGGACATCTGGCATTTGATCCAGTTGTCCACAGCACTGGGCATTGCCGCCATTTCTTGTTGGCTCGGCTCAACGCCCAGCGGCATCCCACGGCCCGGAAATTCGCCGGGAGCAGTATCAATAATGGTATCTGCTATCCGCCGAAAATCAGGGTTCAGGATATACCGCTGGTGCCGCTGATAGATGATAGAATGGGGTGCATAAGGAAAGAACTTCTTCAGGTCGAGCAGTAACACCCCGCCCGCACGGCCATACTTGCGGTAATGCCGTGCCAGCTGCTGTTTGATGCGCTTGATCTGCCAGTGCAGTCCCTTACCAATCCGGCTTGCACCGTTGTCATAGATCATGCTGGGGTCGTAAAGCGGCTCCAGCACTTCCTTGCTGATGACCTTGTGGATTTGTCGGTCTGTAATATGAGGAGCGTCAATCCCACGAATCTTGCCGCGTTCGCAGACCGTGAAATGAACGTATTTCTTAGGCCGCCACCTTTTTGCCAAAATAAGCCGCCGCTGCTTCGCTGTGTTGGAAAACAGATGCCGCTCAAAGTTCTGCGTGCTCTGCTTCCAGCGTACACCGTTGCAGCATTTCCGGCCGTATTTGAACATCGTGTGGTAGCTGAACACTTCTTCCAACGAACCGAGGGCGGCACAACGGGCTTCCTGTCTGGCTCGGCGTGCTGCCCGGCGGCGCTGGTATCGTGCTTCATGGCGCTCCTGACTTGTCATAAAAGTATTCGCTCCTCGTACAGATGAATTGTAGGGCATCGTCTAATCTGCTTTATGCCGGCACATGAAACGCGGTAAGATGCATCCCGCGCCATGCAAGAAGCGTCCGTGTCGGCATATCGAAAAGCAGTTTTAGAGGTTTGACCCTCAGGGAAGTACCTCTCCTTTTGCTATGGTCGTCTTTCACCTATGGCTACTCCATGTGACCAAGCATTGCAAAATCCGGGCACAACACCATACGCATTGTTAGCGTTGTTATAGTCCAACGACCCCGACGACGAAACCGCGCAGAAGTAGTTGTTGTTGTTGATGTTGTTGTAGTTCGGCGACCGCAGCCACCAGACCGCCGCCGCAGGAATTGACAGAGATACACCCACTTAAAAATCAGGCTTTCCGATTGACCGTTCCGATCATGCCTTGCAGCAGGTCGTTTTCCTTGTCAATCAGCTCACCCAACTTTTGAGCCATTTTGTCCAGTCTTTCAGTTGCTTTCTTCGCATCGACACTTTTCCCTGAGGGAGTTGTGAAACATCCCTGCGGGTTCTGGGTCATGATGAGATAGCAGTGAGTCAACCGAACATCCAGCGCCATCAGGGATGCCCGCGCTTCCAGAAGATGTGCTTTACGAAGCTGGCGCCGCTGATCGTCGGAGGGATAGATGCTGTTTGCCTTTTCGGCATGGTCTATCACCTCACCCGCCAGCTTTGCAACCGGTTCTGCAATCAATCTGGAATACCTTGCGGAAATGCGGGTCAGGAAGTTTATCGTTTCAATGTAAATCGCATTGGCGACATTCACATACTCCGCCTTGCTTTCTGTGCGCTTGGATTTCAAAACTGACATGATACTTTAGTCTCCTTCGGGGTCATCAAGATCGATTTCCCCTTGCTCTCGCTCAACTTCTTCCAAATGCTTGAGCAGCACATACTCTATGTAGTTCGTGATGGACCGATGCTCTTTTGTTGCTAGAACGCCGATCTTATCAAAAACTTCATCGGACAGGCGCAGTGTAAAGACGCGCTTGTTAGTTGCCATACAATACCTCCTGACAAACAGGTTTTAATAGTATTGTATAGCGTTTTTTGCGCCGTGTATGCACTCATAAGACAGTTGAGTGATAGCACTTTCGGTATCTTTTTTCAAAAAATCGAGCGGGGCGCTGACGCGCCCTTAGGATTTTTTGAGGTAAGTTTGCTGGTTTCCGCCCACTTCCGTGGGCTTGAGCAGGTCGAGAATCCCTGCGGGGGATTAGACAACAAAGCCGGGCACAACACCATACGCAATGGTAGCGGCGTAATAGTCCAACGACCCCGACGACGAACCCGCGCAGAAGGAGGAGTAG
>OGMW01002586.1_pt1 | contig 11639 bp, 10 predicted proteins | sample 1573281 | NCBI WGS metagenome assembly OGMW01 (sample SAMEA2581907, study PRJEB24529) | metagenome | biome: Human gut stool | place: China | collected 2011
CAAATAGCGAGTGTTGGTTTTCAACTCTTTCGCCAAATCTTTAGCCGAGTAATCGGGATCTTTGTACTTCTTCTGCACAACTACGATATTCAATATCTTGTCATACAACTCATCTGCCAATTCCGGACGAATCAACGAGCGGTAAGCAGCATTCTTCTCTTTTTTCTCTCTCAGGTTATAAGGGCGCTTCTTAGTAGCCGCTTCCTGATTCTTGTTTTCTAAATCACTCATTTGAATTAACTGGTTAGGGTTTGTTAAAACATGAAAGCCCGAAGGATTTTCCTTTAGACTTTACAAAAGTCTGACATTTTTTTCTAATACGCAACTTTTATCGTACATATTTTTGACCTATAAACAACGAAAAAGGTTGAAAAGTAGTATTTGAGCCGATTTAATAAGAAACTTTAACCTTTACAAAAGGGCTTATGATATAAAATGAATACGTTTATCAGCTTGTTTTATATACAATAATTAATGTACCTTTGCAGGATAAAACTTTATCAGCGAAAATGATACAAACGCTTAAACGATATTTTGGTTACGATAGTTTCCGACCTTTACAGGAAGAGATTATCCGCACAGTACTGGATGGAAGAGATTCACTGGTATTGATGCCTACTGGAGGTGGAAAGTCCATTTGTTACCAGCTTCCGGCCCTGTTATGCGAAGGAACTGCCGTAGTAGTTTCCCCTTTGATTTCCCTGATGAAAGATCAGGTGGAATCACTTTGTGCCAACGGTGTCGCCGCGGGTGCTCTGAACAGCAGTAATGACGAGACTGAAAATGCCGTTCTACGTCGTGCCTGTATGGAAGGGAGCCTGAAATTACTCTACATTTCGCCTGAGAAATTAATAGCCGAAGCCAACTATCTTTTAAGAGATATGCATATCTCATTATTTGCCATCGATGAAGCACATTGCATTTCACAATGGGGACATGATTTTCGTCCGGAATATGCACAAATGGGATTCATACGCGAGATGTTTCCCAATATTCCGGTCATAGCTCTTACAGCTACAGCAGATAAAATTACACGTGAGGATATTGTACGGCAGTTACACCTCAACCAGCCGAAGGTTTTTATCTCTTCTTTCGACCGTCCCAACCTGAGCCTTACCGTAAAACGGGGATACCAACAAAAAGAAAAAAGCAAAGCTATCCTGGATTTCATAGGTCGCCATCGTGGTGAAAGCGGTATCATCTATTGTATGAGTCGCAGTAAAACGGAGACAGTGGCACAGATGCTGCAAAAGCAAGGGTTACGTGTGGCAGTCTATCATGCCGGATTATCCTCCGTACGGAGAGATGAAGCACAGGACGATTTCATCAACGACCGTGTACAAATAGTTTGTGCCACGATTGCTTTCGGTATGGGAATCGACAAAAGTAACGTGCGCTGGGTTATCCATTACAATCTTCCTAAAAGTATAGAAAGTTTTTACCAGGAGATTGGGCGTGCAGGACGGGATGGACTACCAAGCGACACCCTCTTGTTTTATTCTCTGGCCGACCTTATTCTATTAACCAAGTTTGCGACGGAAAGCGGTCAGCAAGGCATCAATCTGGAGAAGCTACAACGTATGCAACAGTATGCTGAAGCTGATGTTTGCCGGCGTCGCATCCTGTTGAGTTATTTCGGAGAAGCTACAACAGAGGATTGCGGAAACTGCGATGTCTGCAAAAATCCTCCCCAGCGTTTCGACGGAACTGTTATTGTACAAAAAGCTTTAAGCGCTATCGTCCGTACGGAACAGCAGATCGGCACGAGTATTCTTGTAGATATCTTGCGCGGAAATAACACACCGGATGTATCGGAGAAAGGATATCAGCAACTGAAAACTTTCGGTGCCGGACGTGAAGTTCCTGCCCGTGATTGGCAAGACTATTTGTTGCAAATGCTACAACTGGGGTATTTTGAAATAGCGTACAATGAGAACAATCATCTGAAAATAACGAACAGTGGTAGCGACGTTCTCTTTGGACGGTCACAAGCACGATTGGCAGTAATCCGGCGTGAAGAGTCCGCACCCGCCAAAGGACGAAAGAAGAAACCGACTATTCCAGTCAGAGAATTGCCATTGGGGTTACCGAACACAGAAAGTGAAGAACTTTTCGAAGCCTTACGCGCGTTGCGGAAACGGCTCGCAGACCAAGAAGCACTACCGGCTTATATTGTACTGTCCGATAAGGTATTGCATTTACTCAGTACAGCCCGCCCTACTACAATGGAAGCATTCGGTAATATCAGCGGCATCGGCGAATATAAAAAAAAGAAATACGGAAAGGGTTTCGTCGAATTAATCAGGAAATACGTTTAATGAAGATGGGTCAAAATAAAGATTAGAACACAAATTACGCAAATAATGTTTCTTTATACTTCTGATAATCAGAGTTTATCTGATTTATTATTTGTGCAATTTGTATTCTTTTATTCTGTTTTGGCACACTTTTACTTGCATTGCTGTAACAATCCCCTAAGATCCGCCTGCGGCACTCCAAGAGACATTGCTTTCTCAAAATCCTGCTTTGCCAGGTTTTTCTTCTTCTGGCACAGATAGATTTGTCCGCGCATCAGATAGGCTTCCGTCTGCGAAGGATTCAGTTTCAGAGCTTCTTCCAGATCAATCATTGCCAGATCTACATGCTGCATATCCTGTTCTATTCCCGCACGTGCTACGTATAAGGCTGCATCTTGCGGATCTTCTACCAGCATCTTATTCAATATCTCCAGAGCTTTTTGTAAGTTTCCATCTTTTTGCTCCAAGGTAGCGAGTCCTAAACGGGCGTTATAATTCTGAGGATCGAGCTTCAGTAATCTTTCATAATCCGCCCGGGCAAACTTGAGATCACGCTGGGTCACATAAATATAAGCACGCATCAGAAGTGCTTCCCGATTATCCTTTTCCAAATCCAGCACTAAAGAATAATCCACACGTGCCTGCTCATTCCGCCCCATTTCAAGATTCAGCGCCGCACGATTCAAGAGAATGGGAACAGCCCGTGGAGCAATGTTCAAAGCATACGTGTATGATTCCAAAGCCTGATCATAATCCCGTTGCCGCCGCTGGATAGTACCGAGATTAGAAAACAACAAAGCATTATGTGGATTAGCAGGTTCCAGTTTCAAGGCTTGACGGATATAATTTTCCGCTTGTGCCAGACTGTCTTGTTCGGTACAGACGATGGCACGGTCGCTCAGTTCCTGATAAGTTTGGGAAAACACAGGGATTACACCTATTATATATATAAGGAAAGAAAGAATAAACTTTTTCATAATGCTATTAAAGATTTTGTTACTTACAGATAAACGGCCGTTTCTCTTAATGGGAACAGTTGTTTCTCCTCATGGGAACTACAGTTTCCTCACATGGGAACGCTCGTTTCCTCTAATGGGAACTACAGTTTCCCCTCATGGGAACGCTCGTTTCCTTTAATGGGAACTGTAATGATGTGATTTATACTAAAAACAGTTGGTACTTAATCCAGCGGATAAGTATCGAATGCAAACAGTTCCGTCGACAGATAACGCTCTCCCGTATCAGGCAAAAGAACTACAATCTTCTTATCCGCAAACTCCGGACGTTGTGCCAGCAAACGCGCTGCATATACAGCCGCACCTGAAGATATGCCCGCCAGTAATCCTTCGGTAGACGCCAACTCACGTCCACCACGAATTGCTTCATCATCGGGCACAGGAAGCACTTCATCTACAACAGAGGCATCATAAATAGCAGGAACAAAATTGGCTCCGATTCCCTGAATACGATGCGACCCTGCCACTCCGCCTTCCAGAACAGGAGAAGATTCCGGCTCTACAGCAACAATATCCACATCCGGATTATGTTTTTTCAAGGCACGTGCCACCCCACAGATAGTTCCGCCTGTTCCCACTCCGGCAACAAACACATCTACCTTTCCGTCTGTATCCGTCCAGATTTCTTCACCTGTAGTGAGCGTATGAATCTGTGCGTTAGAAGGATTTTCAAATTGTTGAAGGATGATTGAACCGGGAATAGATGCCCTTAACTCCTGCGCTTTCGCAATGGATCCTGCCATACCGGCCAATCCATCTGTCAGCACAATTTCAGCACCCAGTGCTTTCAGCAGATTACGACGCTCTATACTCATAGTTTCGGGCATTGTGAGCATCAGGTGATACCCTTTGATTGTAGCAACCATCGCCAGTCCCACACCGGTATTTCCACTGGTAGGCTCTATAATCGTTGCACCGGGTTTCAGCACTCCGCGCGCTTCTGCATCTTCAATCATGGCAAGCGCCACACGATCCTTCACACTCCCGGCCGGATTGAACGCTTCCAACTTTGCGATAATATTCTGTTTCAATCCATATTTGCGACTGTATTCCGCTAATTCCATTAAAGGCGTATGCCCTATTAATTCCGTCAGGTTCTTTGCTATTTTTGCCATAATCATAAAAATTAAGAGGCTGTATCAAAATCTCTGATACAGCCTCACAAAGGTAGAAAAAATCTTGTTGTTCCTTTATTTCCTTAATAAAGATTAGCTACGTTTGATATAATCTACCACCCATGCTCCTACTTCTTTGGTACCATACTTCGCACCACCTTCTACCTGAATTTCCGGTGTACGGACGTTAGCATCCAAAGAAGCATCTACGGCTTTGCGAATCAATGCGCCTTCTTCCAGCAGATTGAAATATTCGAATAACATGGCAGCCGAAAGGATTTGCGCCAACGGATTAGCGATGTTCAAACCTTTAGCCTGTGGCCATGAACCGTGGATTGGTTCGAATACAGGAGTGCTTTCGCCTGTAGAAGCCGAAGGAAGCAGTCCCATAGAGCCACTGATTACAGAACCTTCATCCGTAAGGATATCACCGAAGGTATTCTCGGTAACCATTACATCAAAGAATTTAGGCTCCTGAATCATCTTCATGGCAGCGTTGTCCACAAACATATAGTCCGTAGTCACTTCGGGATATTGCGGAGCCATCTCCTGGGCAATCTGTCTCCAAAGGCGTGAAGATGCGAGCACATTGGCTTTATCTACCACTGTGAGGTGCTTATTGCGTTTCATGGCATATTCAAAACCAACTTTCAGAATACGTTCAATCTCCGGACGAGTGTACATATTGGTATCATACGCTTTATCGTTGTCCTGATACTTCTCACCGAAATACATCCCGCCGGTCAGTTCGCGGATACAAAGAAAATCTGCGCCATCCACCAGTTCTGCACGAAGCGGTGATTTATGGAGCAGACATTTGAAAGTTTGTACCGGACGGATATTGGCAAACAATCCCAGTTTCTTACGCATAGCCAGCAGGCCCTGTTCGGGGCGTACTTTGGCAGTAGGATCATTGTCGAATTTTGGGTCACCTACAGCCGAAAACAAAACAGCATCTGCGTTTTTACAAACTTCATAAGTAGCTTCAGGGAACGGATCGCCCACTTTGTCGATAGCATCTGCACCGCAGATGGCATATTCGTAGTTTACTTTATGTCCGAACTTCTCACATACGGCGGTCATTACGTCCACACCTACGGTGGAAATCTCCGGGCCAATGCCGTCACCGGCTAATACTGCAATTTTAAAATCCATTGTTTTCTTTATTTTTTAGGTATTCTTCTATTTTCTTTTCCTCAATAGAACTCATCATTCTGATTTTTTAAGTTCATAATCATCCTCAATGATATTCAGCATCTTCATCGTCGCCTTAATCGCTGCCTCCGTCTGGTCAGCATCCAATCCGCGTGTACGGAACACTGTGCCGTCATAGCTCCAGGTAATCACGGTCTGCACAAAAGCATCGGTACGCCCACCGGGAGGGATGGTTACGGCATAGTTCGTCAGCATGGGGAATTTGCGTCCCAACGTCACCTTATAAATCTTACGCAGAGCACGTACAAAAGCATCATACTGACCGTCACCGCTGGAACTTTCTTCAAATTCCTGCCCGTTGATTTCAATCTTCAGCGTAGCCATCGGCTTCAGACCGTAAGCAAGGTTCACGATGTATGTCTTCAATTTTACTTTCTCATTCATTACTCCGTGCTTCAGTACATCCGAAACGATATAAGGCAAATCTTCCTGGGTAACCAGTTCTTTCTTGTCACCCAACTCGATAATCCGTTCCGTCACCTTACGCATGGAATCCTCATCCAGCGTCAGTCCCAGGTCTTCCAGATTCTTACGGATGTTCGCCTTACCACTGTTCTTGCCCAGTGCATATTCCCGCTTACGTCCGAAACGCTCGGGCAACAGGTCGTTGCAATAAAGGTTACTCTTATTGTCTCCATCTGCATGTACTCCCGCTACCTGCGTGAACACATTTTCACCCACAATCGGTTTATTGGCGGGTATGGCAATACCGGAATAAGATTCAACCACCCGGCTGACTTCATTCAGACGACCTTCATCAATGTTAGTGATAGCATTGAAATGATCTTTCAGAATAGCCTGCACACTGGACAACGGTGCATTACCGGCACGTTCGCCCAGACCATTGATCGTGGTATGAAGTCCCTTCGCACCACTCAGCACGGCAGCCAGCACATTGCTCACTGCCAAGTCGTAGTCATTATGCGGATGGAAATCGAAGTGAGCATGCGGATAACGCTTCACCATCTTCCGCATATACTCGATGACCTGCAACGGATTCAGCACACCCAGTGTATCAGGCAACATATACCGTTTGATATTCGTATGCATCAGCGCATCTACCATCTGGAAGACATACTCCGGAGATTCTTTCATCCCGTTGCTCCAGTCTTCCAGATAGATGTTCACCTCCATATCCTGCTCATTGGCATAATTCACTACGCCAATAATATCCTCGATATGTTCTTCAGGGGTCTTTCTCAACTGACATGTGCAATGCTTCAGCGAACCTTTGCACAGAAGATTAATGACGCGGCAGCCGGTAGCATGTATCCAGTCTACCGACGTGTGCCCATCTACGAAACCCAGCACCTCCACCCGGGGCAATAAATTACGCCGTGCCGCCCAGTCACATATCATCTTGACTGCGTCGAACTCACCGTCCGAAACCCGTGCCGAAGCTACTTCCACCCTGTCTACCTTCAGTTCTTCCAGTAGCAGACGGGCTATCATCAGCTTTTCATGGGGGACGAACGACACACCGCTGGTTTGCTCACCGTCGCGGAGCGTGGTGTCCATGATTTCTATTTGGGGCTGTTTATACTTCATTTTTTATTTTCCCAAGCTTCTATTTTATCTTTATTCTCTACCAGGAAATCGATGTCATCCAGACCATTCATCAGGCAATGTTTCTTGTAAGCATTGATTTCGAAAGTCTCACTTTTGCCTGTTGCCTTGTTGGTGATTGTCTGTTCCGGCAAGTTCACCACCACCTCCGTTTTCGGATCGGCGGCAATGGAATCAAACAATTCTTTCAGGAACGGTTCGCTCACCACTACAGGCAATACGAAATTATTCAGTTCATTATTCTTGTGAATATCTGCAAAGAAACTGCTGACTACCACGCGAAAACCATAATCTGCAATGGCCCATGCTGCATGCTCGCGGCTACTGCCCGAGCCGAAGTTCTTTCCGGCTACAAGCACCTGTCCGCTATAGGTCGGATCGTTCAGAACGAAAGAGTCGATTTTGTTTCCTTGCTTGTCATACCGCCAGTCGCGGAACAGATTCTCGCCGAAGCCTTCTTTAGTCGTAGCTTTCAGAAAACGTGCAGGAATGATCTGGTCTGTATCTACATTCTCCAACGGGAGAGGCACACAAGTACTGGTGATGATATTGAATTTCTGTTTCATTGTTTCTTATCTTTGATTTTGAAATACTTATTATTAATGACTTCTGCCAGGAGAACTGATATTACATCAGTTCTCTCGGGTCCGTAATCACTCCTGTCACTGCTGCCGCAGCTGCCACCAGCGGACTGGCAAGCAATGTGCGTGCCCCCGGTCCCTGACGACCTTCAAAGTTACGGTTACTTGTAGAAACCGCATACATTCCGGCAGGCACCTTATCATCATTCATTGCCAGACAAGCCGAACATCCCGGCTGGCGGATAGCAAAACCTGCTTCCTCTAATACCTTATCCAGACCTTCTTCACGAATCTGTGCATCTACCATCCACGAACCGGGCACCAACCAGGCAACCACATGTTCCGCCTTCTTACGGCCTTTCACTAACGAGGCGAAAGCACGGAAATCTTCAATACGTCCATTCGTACAAGCACCCAAAAACACATAATCTATCTTCTTGCCCAATACTCCCTCACCGGGTTGGAAGCCCATATAATTCATTGATTTCAGGAATGAAGCTTTTGCAGCCTCTCCCATTCCGTCAGTCGTAGGAATGTGCTGCGTGATGCCCATACCCATACCCGGATTTGTTCCGTATGTAATCATCGGTTCGATATCTGCCGCATCAAAATGCACTTCTTTATCAAACGTAGCATTCTCATCGCTCTTCAGCGTCTTCCAGTATGCCAACGCCTTCTCCCATTCCTCACCCGCCGGAGCATATTCACGGCCTTTGATATATTCGAATGTCACTTCATCCGGTGCCACCATACCACCACGTGCACCCATTTCTATACTCAGGTTGCATAGCGTCAAGCGTCCTTCCATGGTCAGACTCCGAACTGCTTCTCCGGCATATTCCACAAAATAACCAGTTGCACCGCTCGTTGTCATTTTGGACATCATATAGAGAGCAATATCTTTTGCCGTCACACCTTTACCCAGTTTTCCGTCCACTGTGATACGCATTGTCTTGGGGCGTGTCTGCAAGATACATTGTGAAGCCATTACCATTTCGACCTCACTTGTACCGATACCAAAAGCTACTGCTCCCATCGCACCGTGCGTTGAAGTATGCGAGTCACCACATACAATCGTCATTCCCGGCAATGTCAAACCTCTTTCCGGACCTACCACATGGATGATACCATTTTTCTTATGCAACATGCCGAAATGTGTCAATCCAAAATCTTCCGCATTCTTGGCCAGTGTATCCACCTGTGTTTTAGAAATCGGATCTTCAATCGGCTTGTCTTGATCGTGGGTCGGCGTATTATGATCGGGCATACAAACAATCTTTTCCGGACGGAAACATTGGATACCGCGTGCGCGCATTCCCGCAAAGGCCTGCGGACTGGTTACTTCATGGCAATAAAGGCGATCTATATATAACTGTGTGGGACCATCTTCCACTTGCTGAACCACATGGGCATCCCAGATTTTATCAAATAATGTATTCATATCTTTTAGTTGTTAGCTACAAGCTACGAGCTGCAAGAGCCCTCCGGTATAACTTGTAAACTGTTCTTTTATTCCTAATATTAATTATTAAAACACATAACCACTACTCGTAGCTCGTAGCCTGTAGCCCGTAACTACTTGAACTTATTGATACAATCGATATAAGCTTCTACCGATGCGGCAATAATATCCGTATTCGCACCGAAACCATAATAGATATGATTGTCATATTCCACCTGCATGTGTACCTTACCCATATCGTCACTACCTTTACTGATAGCCTGGATCGTAAATTCCTTCAGGGTCATATGACGGTCGATAATCTTCTTCAAAGCCTTTATCGCTGCATCTACCGGACCGTTTCCACTGGCAGCGGCTTCAAACTTCTCACCGGAGATATTCAGTCCCAGACTGGCAACCGAACGCACACCTACTCCACTGGTCACTTGCAGATATTCCAATTTCACGCGGTGATTCTGAGTACGGTCTGCACCGGCAAGCACCAAGATATCATCATCATTAATATCTTTCTTCTTATCCGCCAATTTCAGGAAAGCTTCATATACCTTATCCAGTTGTTCCTGTTCAAGATCCACGCCTAATACCTGCAAACGATTCTTCAAAGCAGCACGTCCGCTACGGGCAGTCAATACGATAGAATTATCGTCGATACCCACGTCGTGCGGGTCAATAATTTCGTAAGTCTGCACATTCTTCAACACACCATCCTGATGGATACCCGATGAGTGTGCAAAGGCATTGCGACCAACGATAGCCTTGTTAGGCTGTACTGGCATGTTCATCAAGCTTGAAACCATGCGGCTTGTAGGATAAATCTTCTGTGTATTGATATTTGTTTCAATATCGATATCCTTATGGCATTTGATGATCATAGCCACTTCCTCAAGCGAAGTATTACCGGCGCGTTCACCGATACCATTGATAGTAACCTCTACCTGGCGCGCACCATTCAGCACGCCTGCCATCGTATTTGCAGTAGCCATTCCCAGATCATTATGACAATGCGTAGAAAGGATCGCTTTTTCAATACCACTCACATGCTCCATCAAATATTTGATCTTCGCTCCATATTCGTCCGGCAAACAATAACCGGTCGTATCCGGAATGTTCACTACTGTAGCACCTGCCTTAATTACAGCTTCCACCACACGAGCCAAATATTCATTGTCCGTACGACCTGCATCTTCTGCATAGAACTCCACATCATCCACGTAACGACGAGCATACTTTACGGCAGCTACTGCACGCTCGATGATTTCCTCACGATTGGAATTGAATTTATACTTGATATGCGAATCCGATGTACCGATACCTGTATGAATACGTTTATGCTTAGCAAACTTCAGAGCATCTGCAGCTACATCTATATCTTTTTGTACTGCACGGGTCAATGCGCAAATAGTAGGCCATGTCACCGCTTTGGATATTTCAATAACAGAGTTGAAATCTCCCGGACTGGAAATCGGGAATCCGGCTTCAATTACATCCACGCCTAGCAGTTCCAGTGCCTTTGCTACTTGAATCTTTTCCACTGTGTTCAATTGGCATCCCGGGACCTGCTCGCCATCGCGGAGCGTTGTGTCGAAAATAAATAACTTGTCACTCATTTCTTATAGTTTTTATAATTTATTGCCATTAAAAAAAGCCTTTCGCACTTGGAAGTGAGAAAGGCTTTCGAATATCCTAATCGTTACATATATTCACGCACAGCACTCACTTCCACTAAACCTTGCCAGTAGAATAATAATACCACACAGTAGAATATATGTAAAGTTCTGTATCATTTTTATCTTCTTGTTTTTATTATGACGGTGCAAAGGTATAGATAATTTCGTAGCGCACAAACAAATTCGTTACTTTTTTCTCCAAAAAAACATCATTTTATAAGTTTGCTACCAAATAACTCTATAAAGTATAACAAAAAAAGGGACATACTGAAACGTATGCCCCTTTTTTATATAATCCTATGTGATAAGAATTACTTCTTGTCGCAAGCTTTATCACATTCTTTTTTCTCTTTGCAGCAAGCTTTTGTGCTATCGCAAGCAGCAGAATCTGCCTTGCAGCAAGCTTTTGTTGAATCACATGCCTGTACTTCTTCTACAACTTCAACTTCAGTAGCTTCTACTTCAGTATTAGCTGCCTTTTTGTTACCACAAGAAGTCACGGCGAAAGAAAATGCAACTGCAACAGCTGCCAAAAATAACTTTGTCTTCATCTCTAATTTTGCTTTAAACATTAATAATAAATAGTGCGGCGCAAATATAAGCAAAAAATTAGAATTATACAAATACAAAAAGCCCCCATATCTTTCGACATGGAGGCTTTCCTGAAAAACGGCAACTACCTACTCTCCCACTTGACGCAGTACCATCGGCGTGATCAGG
>OGMW01002588.1_pt1 | contig 11636 bp, 6 predicted proteins | sample 1573281 | NCBI WGS metagenome assembly OGMW01 (sample SAMEA2581907, study PRJEB24529) | metagenome | biome: Human gut stool | place: China | collected 2011
ATTCCGACAAACGTAGCTGCATTTGTGGCGATTGGGCCAGGTGTCATCTGCGAGATCGTGACAAGATCTGCGAACCCTTTCCCATCTAACCAGTGATACGTGTCCACTACCTGGTGCTGTATCAGAGGCATTGCCGCATAACCGCCTCCAAAACTGAACATTCCAATCTGAAGAAATGCAAAAAATAATTTCAGATAAATCATGATATTTTCCTCTTTCCGTACTTTGAACGTAAAAATCCCAACAAACCGCTTGCAATCACAATGTATACAACATTGACTTGAAACACCGTTGCCGCCAGAAAGGCAGCTGCCATAATGATCCAGGAAATGGCATCTTTTTGTTTTGCCACCTCACCCGCCATCTCATATACCACAACAGCGATCACTGCCCCGACTCCGGCCTGCATGCCAAGCAACATCTGGCTTACAATAAAATTTTTGCAGAAGATCTGATAACAGACCGAGATTGCCGCAATGATTACAAACTGCGGAAGCAATGTCCCAAAGACGGCTGTCACCACGCCGATAAGCCCTGCCAGCTTATAGCCGACTACGATGGAACCGTTGACCGCGATGGCTCCGGGTGCGGACTGTGCAATAGCAATCAGATCCAGCATTTCCTTTTCGTCAATCCAGTGATATTCATCGGCAAAACAGCCACCCGGCCAGCGAAGTACGGGAATCTGGAGTTCTTTCAATGCATTGAATACATCGGTACGATAACCTTTGATATTGGGAATATCCGAATTTTCTCCTACCCAAAGTCCACCATAGATACAGGTACCCAGATGTTCGGCAAACTGGCCATAAATTTCTTTGGGAATAACTTGTGTGCCTTGGTCGGCATGAAGCGTGATCGTTGCATTTTTTTGTGCGGACAGCGATACGGATGCAGCTAAAAGAACGCTGCTGAATAATAGTTTGTTTCTCATAATGGTTATTAGTTATATGATGTTGGTAATGTTATTTAGTATAAATCATGGCTCCACCCATCGGTTGTATTTCGATGGTAAGGATACCTTTTTTGTTGATGGCGCCTTGTGAAAGACTGGCAGTGCGGGCTTCGTTATCATGGATGATGGATACTTGCTGATTCATCAACCACGGTAAAGACAAATTCAGTTTTATGGATTGCTCGGTGGCGTTGGTGGCGGCAATGTACCATTGATTACCGTATCGACGGGCTATAACGCAATATTTGCCGGGATAGCCGTCAATGAAGCGCGTTTCATCCCACACGGTAGGTACTTTCTTCATGAAATCGAGAATAAACTCCGGTTGTTCTGTCAGGTTGTTGGGAGTGATGCCGAAATGCTGGATACCTGACTGGTAGAGAACGGATGTAGCAATCTGGAAGGCATCGGTCGTTTTACGAAGTGTACCGTTTACTCCATCTTTGGAGAAATGTTTGTTGAAAAATACACCGCCGAAGTCCATAGCTGACACTGCATTGCGGATGAAGGGGTACAATGTGCTTCGTTGAGCTTCTTTGTCGGCGTGATATTGCCCGAATACCAAATTCTCAGATACCAATGCCGCTTCACTGCTCATGTGATTCGGATACATGCGTTCCCAGCCGCGCGGCAAGGTACAACCGTGGAATACAACAGCGATTCCATATTGGTTGGCATCGGTCAGTATGTCTTCGTAGAGTTTCATGGTGGCTTGTTTATCACCGCCAAAGAAATCTACCTTAATGCCTTTTACACCCAGGGCTTTCATCCAGGCCATTTCTTTCTGGCGGGCTGGTGCACTGTCTAAACGATGTTTTGGACCTTGCGGAGCGTCATTACAGCTTCCGTTGGAGTTGTACCAGAGAAGAACATCCACTCCCTTTGACTGGGCGTAGGCAATGAGCGAGGGCATATTCTCATAACCGATTTGTTTGTCCCATAATGCATCAATAAGGATATATTCGTATCCCATGGCAGCTGCAAGATCAATAAAAGTCTGCTGATCCTTATAATTACAACTGGCATCTTGCCAGAGTATCCAGCTCCAGGTAGAACGACCGGGTTGATATACCTGTGTCGGTTCATAGAATGGGCGTACATTGTCGTAGGCAGAGGTAGTCTCAACAATCGGTTTCAAGGTCTCACCTACGGTAATGGTTTTCCAGGATGTCAGGGAGGGGATAGATGCTGCAATGGTTGCATCACCTACACCGCCATTCTCTGCTTTTTCCGGAAAAGCAATGGTGTACAAGCCGTCTTGAGTTCCTTCGCTGAGCTTTGTTCCTGCATAATGGCTGCTTACACCAGTCTCGGAAACTAACACCCATCCATCATTACCTACATGAAAGAGAGCCGGGAATGTATAGCCCAGTTTGTAACGTGAAGGCGTACCAATAGCCTCATCCAGTGTATATTCTTCTTCATAGCTTGGTTTAGTACCCATCCATCCGTCTCCCGCAGGAGCTTGGGGAGTAATGAAAGTTGTGGTGTATGAAGGAAAATCGAATCCGGTTGTTTCTTTCTCAATGATGCAGTGTGTATGCTTGGGAGAGGAAATCCGATAGGCTTGTGCAATATCATTGTTGCTTACCCGGAAGATAACTTGTAAAGTATCCCCCTTTTCATTCAGATAGTTGCACACCAACTCATTGGCTTGGTAGTGTACACGGCTTACCTTTGCATGCGGCATTGTGTAAGTCTCATCAATCGTACGTACCTGATGCCCCAGCTGTTTCAGTCTTGCGGAGAAATCTCCGATGCTGGTTTTCAATCCCAACGGAGAAGGCTCCAGGAATATTTTATTGTTATAATGAACGGAATAAATGGGATTTCCGTCCTTTAACTCCACATTTACTTTTAATGCACCGTCCGGTCCTTGCACTTCCTGTGCTGTTAGGGCACTTGAAATTGCCAGGAGGGCGGAGAGTAAAACAATCTTCTTCATGTTCTTTTGCTTTATGATATGTTTCTGACTGAGCTTATTTTATTTGAGTAAGCGGACTTCATAAATAGCAGGTGTCCACTCTGTTCCGTCGGGGCTGAAGCGTATCGGATAGCTGCCTGCACTTAACTTTTGGGGTAAAGAATAGCAGAGCGTTATAAAACCCTCTTTATCAGGCTTGCTGATCGTAGGGCTAACGGTCAGTTTTTCATTGTTAAGAAGGATGGCTACCTTGTTATGATCCTCTTTCCGTACAGTGATCATAAGCTGGGCGGCTTCCTCTTTTACTTTGAGGTTATAGCTGAACCAACCTTTGGCACGCCGGAAGTGACGGTCTTTATTGATTCCAGTTTCTGCCTGTTCATATAGAATACCATGATCCGATTCAGGCTGTTGTTCCCCGGGAAAAATGAGATCTACAGTCTGGTTGGCAAGTTCCATTGCTTTACGCTCGCTCAATGCCACTTCTTTGCGGATACTTTCTACTTCAGCTTCGGTTACCTGATGGAAATAAACGGCATAACGGGAATCGTGAAGACGGAAGAAAGGAATTAATTTCAGCGCTTCTTTCTGTGCCGGATAGACGCTACCGGTATAGGTAAATGCAACAAGGTCATCGTTTATCCTGCGGAGTGATTGAGGCAGAGATGCGGCGGAACCTATCAACATCGGTATTTCTTGCATGGAAATCTGTTTGCCATGGGCTATGTGTCCGCCACGGCTGTCATCTGCATAAAGCCCGTCCATATTCTCTGTCCCTGTAGGGCTGGCAAGTACGATGGGGCCATACATGAACGCATAGAAATTTTCTCGATCCGGTATTTGCTCCAAGGCAACCTGCATGGGCATATTTAGTGTGATTTCATCTCCGGCTTTCCATTTACGGTGGATGGTCAGGTACTCTCCCGGTTGGGCATTCGTTTCCTGTACTTTACCATTGACGGATACGCTGGCTCCTTTAGCCCAGGAGGGGTAACGGAGTTTGAGGCTGAATGCTTTCTTCCTGCTCTTTTCCACGCGGAAGCGGATTTGCTCTTCGTCGGGAAAACGGGTTTCCTGTACCAGTGTTACCTTTTTCTCTTGCCAGGTCAGGCGGGAGGGGATGAAGAGGTTTACATAGAGGGTATCGTTCGCATGGGCGTAAATAAACTCTCCGTATTTTGTGTGATTCTCCAATCCGGAACCGACGCAACACCACATGGATGTTTCCGGCTGCGAATAAACGCGGTAGTGTCCCGGACGCATAGGGGTGAAGTAAACAAATCCACCCTTCTCAGGCTGTTGCGAGGCAAGAATATGGTTATATAAGGCGCGTTCGTAATAATCGGCAAAACGAATGTCGGGAGAAGTTTGGTAAAGCATCTTCGTTAGGCGAAGCATGTTGTAAGTATTGCAGGTTTCCGGACCTTGTACATCATTCAGCATGGATGTGAAGTTGTCTGCCGGATGAAAGTGCTCACGTACACTGTTGCCACCGATGCAGACGGAACGATGGTTTACCACGGTGTTCCAGAAGAAGCGGGCGGCATGATCCCATTCGGAAGCATGATTCCAGTCTTTATCATCTTGTGCAAGGTCGGCGATACGTTTGTAGCCGATAACCTTCGGTATCTGTGTGTTGGCATGCATGCCTGTCAGGCGGTCTTCATCCTTCACAAGAGGGTCCAGAATCAATTTATGGGAGAAGCGGCGTGCCAGTTCCAGGTATTTCTTGTCACCTGTGATTTCGGCAACATCAGCGAAAGTTTCGTTCAGTCCGCCATGTTCACTGCGGAGCATGTCTTGCATTTGCTGGTCGGTGAGTCCGGCGGTGATGTCTATCATCCAGTCGGTGAGGGCAATTAGCATTTCACGGGCAAGGTCGCTTCCGGCGTAAAGGTAAGCGTCGCGCAGTCCGGCATAAGTCTTGTGTATATTGTATAGGGGTACCCATTTGCCGTTTAGGTCGAAACCTCCGGCGCGGATATTACCGGCTTTAATTTCTTTCCAAAGTTGCAGGCTTCCGGGAGTTCCTCCGATGAATCCGGTACCTACGGCTTGCTGTGCACGATGTAGTTCGGCGAGCATATAGTTCAGCCGATTGTATATGGCTGTGTCTCCGGTAGCGGCATACATCATGGAGAGTGCGGAAATGTAATGTCCGCCGATGTGTCCGTCCAGTCCGGTGTTTTCCCAGTTGGTATAACTTGGCGCTTTGGGCGTCAGTCCGGCTTCGCGCAGGAAAGGGGCGAGCAGGCGGTCGGGCTCCATGGCCATGATGTAATGCAGGTCAGTCTGTTGAGCTTGCAGGAAGGGGCTTTCCAGCAGCTTAACGTCTTGCAAAGGGAAATAGGAAACTTCTTGTTGGGTTTGAGCTTTCCCGGTCAGGAGAAAACAAAAAAGGAACAGGTAAGTAATAAGGATCGATTTCATATTATATTATATTTGAGGTATAGGGATTATTTGCTTACTGACGAAGGTGTTTCGTCAGAGCTGACGACGATGCTTCGTTAGGACGGGCAACGATGCCTTGCCTGAGCGGGCAACGGTGTTTTGCCTGATTCAATGCATTGTCCGAGCTTGTAGAACGAATGTATGGGGAGTTGCTTCGGTGCCAACAGCACCCACGTGGCAGCCGAAGCTTCTCCCTCTATTATTACATTCGTTTATTCCTTGAAGCAGGAATTACTTTTTGAATCTTACCGCCGCTTCTTCGATGGGCAGTGCTGCCTTGTAGTTTTCGATGTATGCGTTAAAGCCTGCTACATCTTCGGCTGTAGGCGCTATCTCAACACCTGCATCCCCTCCAAACACCTGCTCGTCCAGGAAAGCGTCAAGAGGTTGCTTCTTCTCATTGTTCACAAGGAATGAGCCCAGCAATGCAATACCCCATGCACCACCTTCACCGGCCGTTTCCATTACGGAAATGGGTGAGTTCAGTGCTGCTGCAAGTACTCTCTGGCCCACATTTTTAGTCTTGAACAAACCTCCGTGTCCTGTGATTCTGTCAACTTTCACCTTTTCTTCTTTGAAAAGAATGTCATTACCAATCTTGAGGACACCGACAGAAGCGTACAAGTGCGTCCGCATGAAGTTCGCAAGGCTGAACTTGTCATTGGCCGAACGTACAAACATCGGTCTTCCATCTGCAAATCCTGTTACAGGTTCGCCTGAAATGTAATTGAATGAAATGAGACCGCCACAATCCGCATTGCCTGTCAGGGCATGGTTGTAGAGTTTTCCATATACTTCGTTCATATCTACAGGTATACCCAGCAGTTCCTGGTATTCCTTGAACAGGTTGATCCATGCATTGAGGTCGGACGTACAGTTGTTGCAATGTACCATGGCTACGGGACTTCCATCGGGAGTAGTAACCATATCGATCATTTCGTAGGGCTTTGACAGATCTTTCTCCAATACAATCATGGAGAACGAAGAGGTACCTGCCGATACGTTTCCTGTACGCTGCTTCACGGCATTGGTTGCCACCATACCGGTACCGGCATCTCCTTCGGGCGGGCAAACCGGTATTCCGGCTTTCAAATGACCGGACACGTCGAGCATCTTAGCGCCTTCCGGTGTCAGAAAACCTGCATTTTCACCGGCCGGCAATGCTTTGGGAAGAATATCCAGCAACTTCCAGCCGTATCCCTTCGGAGCGATTAACTCGTCGAACTTAGCCACCATTTCAGCGGAGTAGTTCTTGGTAACCGGATCTATAGGGAGCATACCCGATGCATCGCCGATGCCCAATACTTTTTGACCTGTTATCTGCCAATGGATAAAACCTGCAAGTGTTGTCAGATAATCGATATCTTTCACATGTTCTTCGTTGTCCAGAATAGCCTGATACAAGTGAGAAATGCTCCAACGCAGAGGAATATTATAAACGAACAGCTCTGATAAAGCAGCTGCAGCCGCACCCGTATTGGTGTTTCTCCAAGTACGGAAGGGTACGAGAATCTCTTCTTTATCATTGAATGCCATATAGCCATGCATCATGGCGCTGACACCGATTGCCGCCAAGGTTTCTATCTCTATATCATACAGGCTCTTCACGTTTGAACGAAGGTCGGCGTAACAATCTTGCAGTCCATACCAGATGGCCTCAACGCTATATGTCCAAAGTCCGTCCACCAACTGGTTCTCCCAGGTGTGACTTCCTTGAGCGATAGGCTTGTTTTCCTGGTCAATCAAAACAGCCTTGATTCGGGTGGAGCCGAATTCTATGCCAAGAATGGCTTTACCTGCTTCGATGGTTGATTTTGCGTCTGGTTTCATAATTAACAAAGCGCTTTGTTCAACATGTAATATACTTCATTCATGCGCAGTTCTTTCTTGAACTCGCTGATAGTTGTATTTTCATCGATAACTACCATTTCGATACCTGCCATTTCTGCATAATCTTCCCAATATTCTACTGTCAAGTCGTAAGAGAAGCTGGTGTGGTGAGTACCACCTGCCAGAATCCATGCAGCGGCACCTACTTCAAGGTTCGGCATCGGAATCCACAATGCGCTGGCAACGGGAAGTTTGGGCAGCGGTTTGCTCTTGATACATTCCACTTTGTTCACGATGAGGCGGAAACGGTTGCCCAGGTCAACGATAGTAGCGGCTACCCCTTCACCTTGCTTGCTGGTGAATACAAGACGTGCTGTTTCGCTATCGATACCAATGGCAAGACGGTGTACTTCCAGTTTCGGTTTTGCTTCGGCAATCAGCGGGCAAACTTCCAGCATGTGTGCCTGGAGGATAGCGCTCTTTTCACCGTCGAAGTGCAGTGTGTAATCTTCCAGGAAAGAGCATCCTTTCGGCATACCTTGGCTCATGAACCAAGTGGTACGATACAAAGCGGCAGTTTTCCAGTCACCTTCCGCACCGAAACCATACCCTTCTTCCATCAGACGTTGAGAAGCCAATCCCGGAATCTGATCAAAGTCACCGAGGTCGTTGAAGTTGGTAGTAAATGCTTTTGCACCTGTGTCTTTCAGGATACGACGGAGAGCGATTTCTGCTTTTGCAGAGTTCCAAACTTTGGTATAAGCTTCAGTTCCGGTCTTTTCCAGTTCAGGAGCATGGTCGTATTCTTTGAAGTAAGTATCTACCATTGCCTGTACATCTTTGTCTTCCACTGCATTGTAGTACTTCATCAGGTCGTTTACCGGACAGTAGTCTACGTGGTAACCCAAAACTTGTTCAGCAGATACCTTGTCACCATCAGTTACGGCAACGTTGTTCATCTGGTCACCGAAACGGATAATCAGCATATCCTGAGCGTCAGCCCATCCGGCGCAAACACGCATCCATGTTGCAATCTGGCCTTGTGCTTTTTCATCTTGCCAATGGCCTACCACTACCTTACGGTTTTTACGCATACGGGTTACAATGTGGCCGAATTCACGGTCACCATGAGCAGACTGGTTCAAGTTCATAAAGTCCATATCCATGGTATCCCAAGGAATTTCTTTGTTGAACTGAGTATGGAAGTGCAGCAACGGCTTCTTCAGTTCCTGCAAACCGTGAATCCACATCTTGGCAGGAGAGAAAGTGTGCATCCAAGTGATAACACCGATACATTTCTCATCATTGTTAGCAGCTTTGAAAGCCTCAGTAACTTCTTTAGAAGAGTTTACCGTACCTTTATACACCACCTTTACCGGCAATTTGCCGCTGGCGTTCAATCCGGCTACCATTTCATTACTGTGTGCGTCTACTGCGATAACTGCGTCACCTCCATACTTCATATTGATCAAATGCGTTCATAATTCTTTAATTTTTAGTTGTTAATTTTTAATTGTCGATTGTTTACTGTCCATAGTAAGCGTTAGGCCCATGCTTGCGGTTGAAATGCTTTTCTACCAACAGCGGATTCATGGTCAGTTTCGGATTGACGGCATAAGCAATGCTTGCCATCTTGGCCACTTGTTCCATTACCACTGCGTTGTGTACAGCATCGTGCGCATCTTTTCCCCAAGAGAAGGGGCCGTGATTCTTTACCAGTACTCCCGGTGTGTGTACAGGGTTCAGCCCTTCAAAGCGCTTTACGATTACATTTCCGGTTTCCATTTCATACGCTCCTTCCACTTCTTCCTTTGTCATATCTGCCGTGCAAGGTATGGCATCGTGGAAGTAATCTGCGTGTGTCGTTCCGATATTCGGAATGTCACATCCGGCTTGCGCCCAGGCAGTAGCGTAAGTAGAGTGGGTGTGTACCACACCACCGATTTCAGGGAAAGCCTTGTAGAGTACCACGTGCGTCGGTGTGTCTGAAGACGGTTTCAATCGTCCTTCTACCACTTTGCCATAGAGGTCAACCACCACCATATCTTCCGCCTTCATGTCGTCATAATTTACACCACTGGGTTTGATGACTACCAGCCCCGTTTCACGGTCGATAGCCGATACATTTCCCCAGGTGAAGATAACCAGTCCATGCTTCACCAGTTCAAGGTTGGCATGGAATACCTTTTCTTTCAGTTCTTCCAGCATAATTTATAATTTAAAATTCGGTGCCTTGCGGTATGCCTTCTCATTGAATTTGTATAAGGCAGCTCCGCGTTTGGAACCTGTTTTATCAATTTTATCTGTTTTTTCAATGTAGTCCATTTCGGCTATCCGTTTACGGAAGTTACGCTTGTCTATCTGTTCACCGTAAATAGCTTCGTAGAGGCTTTGCAGTTGAGACAGCGTGAATAACTTCGGTAACAGGTTGAAGCCGATAGGCTCTGTGGATGCTTTCTGTTGCATCAATTCCCGTGCCTGTTTCACCATTTGCGGATGGTCGAAGATCAAAGGCGGTAATTCATTGATGTTTACCCAGTAGGCATTATGCTGGTGCACCAGTTCGCGGTCGTACTCGTTGATGTTGATCAGTGCATAGTAGGCAATGGAGATAACACGTTCTCCCGGGTCACGTTCAACTTCACCGAACGACCCAACTTGCTCCATATATACATTTTCCAAACCGGTGAGTTCCGCTAGTACACGTTTGGCAGCATCATCCACACTTTCACCTTGTTGTACGAATCCACCCATCAGAGACCATTCACCCATTGCCGGCTGAAAGTTTCGTTTCAGTAACAGCAGGTTCAGTTCTCCTTCGTTGAAACCGAAGATGATGCAGTCGATACCAACGTAAAAGGTCGGATTTGAACTATAATAGTTGTTTGTCATATATCTTTGAACTACGAGCTACAAGCTACAAGTGGGCTGCGCTATCATGCCGGATGGCACTCGTAGCCCGTAGCTTGTAACTATTTTACCAGAAATAGATATAGAAAGCGGCAGTGATACCCAGGATAATAACCGTATGGATAATATCCCAATGGTTCCAGCTGGCGCGTGTCTCTGCCAATTGTGCCGGAGTAGAGGTACCGAATACCAATCCCCGTATTTTTTCTTCAGTCGGTGCTTCTGTTGCCAAGCTTACTACAATCACTACAATGATGCAGAACAGGAACATCCATCCGCAGAAGAACAACCAGTTCATATCATAGAAAAGATATTTGAATGTACCGCCAGCTACATCTCCTGCATTACTGTAATATACTTTTGCTCCCAGACGTGTCAAACCGATTACCATACCGGCGATCAATCCCCACATACCACCTTGTGCAGAAGTACGTTTCCAGCAGATACCCAACAGGAAGGCTGCGGCGATACCCGGTGCCAATACAGACTGTACGTCTTGCAAGTAAGTATAAAGTACATCACCTACGCTACGCATGATAGGTATCCACAAAATACCCAAAATCACAATCACGACAGTTGCCATCTGACCGATAACCACCAGTTTCTTTTCAGAAGTTTTCGGTTTGAAGCGTTTGTAGAAGTCAATTGTAAACAGCATGGCAGATGAGTTGAACAAAGATGCCAACGAACTCATCAAAGCTGCAAGGATACCGCAAACCACCAAACCTTTCACACCAGCCGGTAACAACTTGGCTACCAGTGTCGGGAAAGCTGCATCGGCATTGGCGCTACCATTGGCCAACATCGGCAAGAAACCTTCACCGCCTGCACCGAGGTACTTCTGATGAAGTGCAAAAGCAATCATACCCGGAATCAAGAACAAGAATACAGGTAACAATTTCAGATAAGCTCCGAAGATAGTACCGCGGCGTGCTTCTTTCTGGTTCTTACCTGAAAGCACACGTTGTACGATGAACTGGTCAGTACACCAGTACCAGAAACCGATGATAGCTGATCCGATTAGTGCTCCCAACCAAGGGAAGTTCGGGTCACTGTTACTACGGATTAATTCCGTCATGGTGTTGCCCTGATCATTAACTGTTACCGCACCACAAATTCTCATCATTTCGTCCCATCCACCCAGTTCTTTGAAACCGAGCACAAGGATAATCAGCGAACCTAACAATAAAATCGGTGTCTGCAATACAGAAGTATAAAGTACCGACTTCATACCACCGAAGATCGTATATAATGCAGTGATCAAAACCAGACCGATAGCTGCAATCCAGAAGAAGTCGATTCCCCAGAGTTCTTCAATGCCGAATACCTGTTGGAATACCAAACCACCGGCATATACTGTAACTGCTACCTTAGTCAATACATAACTGATCAAGGAGATTACGGATAATATAGTACGGGATTGCGGGTTATAACGACGTTCCAAGAATTCCGGCATCGTATATACCATACTTCTTGAATAGAAAGGTACGAATACCCATCCTAAAATAAGAATCATCCATCCCTGAATTTCCCAGTGTGCCATAGCCATACCACTGGATGCACCGG
>OGMW01002603.1_pt1 | contig 11569 bp, 10 predicted proteins | sample 1573281 | NCBI WGS metagenome assembly OGMW01 (sample SAMEA2581907, study PRJEB24529) | metagenome | biome: Human gut stool | place: China | collected 2011
CGGTAAGGAATGATGCGTCATTTGTTGTTGGAGATAATCTGAGTATATATGAACATCAGTCAACGGTATGTCCGAATATGGCATTGAGGAGTCTGATATATTTTGTTGCAGTAATAAAGGAACGAATAAGCGGGAGACATAGGCAGATTGTGGGTGATGATGGTGGCAATTATGCTGATGGCAGGCAGCATGGCAGGAATATATATGGAAAGAGCCTGATAAAAATTCAAATGCCCAAGTTCGTGGTATTTTATAATGGAGCAGAGAAGCAGCCTGAAGAAATGACGCAATATTTATCGGATTCTTTCGAACAGAAGACAGATGATCCGGAGCTTGAATTAAAATGTAAGGTTTATAATATCAATTATGGGAAGAATCGTGCTATAATGAATGAGTGCAGATGGCTTGATGAATATATGATGTTTGTTGATAAGGTTAGGGAATATCATAATAGTAAGGATGAGGAAGAATTAGAAGACGACATCAACAAAGCCATAGACTACTGCATAGAGAATGACATTCTGAAAGAATTTCTTTCGGAACGCAGGGGAGAGGTGACAAAGGTTATGGCACTTGATTATACATTTGATAAGCAGTTAGAGATGGAGAGGGCGGAAGCCTGGAATGGTGGTAAAAAAGAAGGTATAGAAGAAGGTAGAATTGAAGGAAGGGAAGAAGGAGAAAAGATTGGAAAAGATGCCATGGGAGAAGCGATGAGCAAGCTGATAAAGAAATTGCTTGAAGATGGTAATATTGAAGAAGTAATGCATGTAACTTCGAATTCCGAATACCGGGATAAGTTATTAAAGGAACTAGGATTGCTTTAAGAAACAATGGTTAATATCGTTAGCAGAAGGAAAAAAAGGAAAGAAAATGAGCTAGTAGATGAAGGCAGGATTGAAGAAGCAAGGCATATAGCTTCGGATTCCGAATATCGCGATAAGATGGTGGCAGAATATTTATCTGAGAAGGATAATGCGTGATATGAACCAATCAGATTATCAATATAACATATGAGATCTGGTTGGAATTTTTATATGATGGACATATACTAACAATGAATAATAGATATATTTATGTTTAATATTAAACGAATATATAATAAATGATAGCAAAGGAGGCAGTATTTATTGTACAGTAGTGTATTGAGTGGGGTATTATATGGATTGAAGGCAGAGATTGTACGGGTTGAGGTTGATGTTGGCAATGGTATTCCAAGTTTTGAGATGAGTGGTTTTCTTAGCAATGAGGTTAAAGAAGCGAGAGAAAGAGTAAGGGTTGCTATCCGTAATTCTGGGTATGAGCTTCCTCCACAGCGCATTGTGGTAAATATATCTCCTGCAGATATCAGAAAATGTGGCACAGGTTTTGATTTGCCAATAGCACTGGCTATATTATCAGCAAATGGTTACATAGATGAAGTTAATGTTGATAATATGATTATACTTGGTGAGTTGAGCCTTGATGGAAGCATTAATGGTGTAAGCGGGGTATTGCCATGTGTATGTGAAGCAAAGAAATCCGGAATAAGTAAGGCACTTATACCAGTGTCTAATTATAATGAAGGCAGAATTGTGGAGAAAGTGAATATCATTCCGACTAACAGTCTGAAAATGGCGGTGCAATATATCAATAATGGTATAATTGAGAACCAGAGACAGGATAATCCAGAACAATGCCGTACAACAGATAAACAAGAAATTAATTATGCAGATATATGTGGACAGGAGGCTGCAAAGAGGGCGACTATGATTGCTGTTGCCGGGATGCATAATATCATGTATATCGGGCCGCCGGGAAGCGGAAAAACTATGATGGCAAAGCGTATTCCATCTATCATGCCTGATATGACATTTGATGAAAAATTAGCTGTTACCAATATATATAGTGTTGCAGGACAATTAGGAGAGTATGGCGGGCTGGTTGAAGACAGACCATTCAGGGCACCATATCACAATGTAACTAAGAGTTCATTCTTTGGTGGAGGCATGTTTCCAAGACCAGGAGAGATAACTCTTGCGGGTAAAGGTGTATTATTTCTTGATGAGATGACGGAGTTTAAGCCAGAAATATTAGAAGGCTTAAGGCAGCCTCTTGAAGATAAGGATATAACAATTGTCAGAATGGGCAGGACATATACATATCCGGCAGATTTTATGCTTGTTGGAGCGATGAACCCGTGCAAATGCGGTTATTATCCGGATAGGAGCAGATGCAATTGCTCAGAACAGGATATTAAAAGATATATTGGGAAAATAAGTATGCCACTATGGGATAGATTTGATATGTGTATCAAGACAGATGAAATAGGATACGAACAGATAAGGTGCAGCAGTGATAATGGTAATGTGCCAGATTCAGAAAGCATGAAACAAGCTGTAATGCGTGCAAGACTTGCCCAGCTTAAGCGGTTTAATGGGATGAATATAAAGTATAATTCACAGATGAGTACAGGAGATATGAAGAGATTTTGCAGACTTGGAGAAGAGGAAGAAAAATTAATAAAAAGGATATTTGCAAAGAAGCGTCTGACTGCAAGAGGATATTCAAAGATATTGAAGACTGCAAGAACCATCGCAGATATAGATGGTAATGTTAATATAACAACAGCTAACATAAGCGAGGCGTTCTATTATCGTGGAATACCAGAGGTGACAATACATTAAAGAAGCAATACACTAGGCAGGAGGTTTATCTTGAAAGATGATTATTATTGGTTCTGGATTAATAATATTACAGGAATAGCTAACATTAAGCTGAGATATTTATTTAAGGTATTCGATACACCAGAGGATATATATAAAGCATCAGATAAGATGTTTGAAGGTGTCATGGGGATAAAACCTGATGATATATATTCTATAAAGGAATCTAGAAAAAGTGAGTATATATATAGGGAATATTCTGAACTGGATAAGAAGAATATTAAATTCACATATCCGGGTAAATATAATTATCCTGAAAGATTGATGAATATATACGATTATCCTTATATAATTTATTATAAAGGAAGTCTGCCACAGTCGGACGTTCCGTCAGTAGCAATTGTCGGGGCAAGGAACTGTACAGAATATGGGAGGTCAGTAGCAGGAAGATTTGCAGAAGATTTTGCAGACATGGGAATTCAGGTTATAAGTGGAATGGCACTTGGGATAGATGCGGCGGCACAGAAAGGTGCTGTTAGAAAAGGCGGTTATAGTATGGCTGTTCTTGGATGTGGGGTTGATATATGTTATCCCAGAACTAATATCGAATTATACACACAACTTGAGAGCAATGGTGGGATTATTTCAGAATATTCACCGGGGACACCGCCTAAAGCAGGTCTGTTTCCTATGAGAAACAGAATTATTAGTGCAATGTCAGATGCTCTTATTGTGGTGGAGGCAAAGCAAAAGAGCGGCTCACTCATAACGGCAGATCAGGCACTTGATCAGAACCGTGATGTTTATGTCGTTCCGGGTAGAATTGGGGATACTCTGTCAGAGGGGTGCCTTAAACTTTTGAAAGAAGGAGCACAGCTGATTACATCACCTAAGGATATATGTGCAACGGAATCTATTAACAGATATATTAATTGTAGCAAAAAAGATGACAATTGTATGAATAGTTTGAATAATAATGGTATATTTGAAGAAAAATTTAAAAAATCAGGACTTGCAAGCCCTAAGAATATGGTGTATAGTCAAATCAATTTGTTTCCAGTAAGTCTGGAGATGATAGTTAATAATTCTGGATTGAATCTTGTAGAGGCGGAGGGGATTCTGCTTGAATTAGAGTTAGATGGACTTATAGAAGAGGTTTCTAAGAATTATTATATAAGGAAGCATATTTGATATGGAGGGCTATTAATGCATAAGTATTTGGTTATAGTGGAGTCACCTGCCAAGGTAAAGACTATCAGTAAATTCCTTGGGGCAAACTACAAGGTAATGGCATCACAGGGACATGTAAGAGATCTTCCTAAAAGCCAGATGGGTGTAGATGTTGAACATGATTATGAACCTAAGTATATAACAATCAGAGGGAAAGGAGATATTCTTGCTGCTTTAAGAAAAGAAGCGAAGAAAGCAGATAAAGTATATCTTGCAACCGATCCCGACCGCGAGGGAGAGGCTATTTCATGGCATCTGGCAGCGGCACTTAAGTTAGAAGACAAGGATATATACAGAATAACATTTAATGAGATTACCAAGAATGCTGTTAAGGCATCGCTTAAGGAAGCAAGAAAGATTGATATGAATCTTGTAGATGCACAGCAGGCAAGAAGAGTTCTTGACAGAGTGGTTGGGTATGGAATCAGTCCACTTTTATGGGCTAAGATTAAGAGAGGACTTAGCGCCGGAAGAGTACAGTCAGTTGCATTAAGAATGATATGTGACAGAGAGAATGAGATTGATGCATTTATTCCAGAAGAATACTGGACTATGGAGGCTTCTCTTAATATAAAGGGAGAAAAGAAACCACTTGTTGCAAAGTTTTATGGGGACAGAAACGGAAAAATTGATATTAAGAATGCAGCACAGATGCAGAAGATTCTTGATGAAGTCAAAAACTCTGGTTTCAGTATAGAAAGTGTTAAGAAAAGTGAGAAGATTAAGAAATCTCCACTTCCGTTTACTACAAGTACACTCCAGCAGGAAGCTGCCAAGACACTTAATATGTCTACAAAGAGAACTATGAACATAGCACAGCAGCTTTATGAAGGTGTTGATATTAAGGGCAGAGGAACAGTAGGTCTTATAACATATTTAAGAACAGATTCTACAAGAGTTGCAGATGAGGCAAAAGTCGCTTCAAAAGATTATATCAGTGAGAATTATGGGGAAAAGTATCTTCCACAAAGTTCTAATGCCAAGAAGGATGATAAGAAGATTCAGGATGCACATGAAGCAATCAGACCAACTGATCTTTCTTTGTCACCGGCATTAGTTAAGGAATCATTGCAGAGAGACCAGTTCAGGCTTTATCAGCTTATATGGAAGAGATTTGTTGCGAGTCAGATGGCACCTGCACAGTATGAGACAACTTCTGTAAGAATAGGAGCTGGTGAATATATATTTACAGTATCAGCATCAAAGATTGTTTTTGATGGATTTATGTCTGTATACAAGACTGATGATGATAATGAAGAAACTAATGCACTTGCTAAAGGACTTGACGAGAATTCAGTCCTTACACTTGATGATGTGAATGGTACACAGCATTTTACACAGCCACCTGCACATTTTACAGAGGCATCACTTGTAAAAGCACTCGAAGAACAGGGAATAGGACGTCCAAGTACTTATGCTCCTACAATATCAACAATAATTGCAAGACATTATGTAATTAAAGAAAATAAAAATCTTTATATATCAGAGCTTGGCAATGCTGTTAATAATATTATGATGACAGCTTTTCCTACTATTGTTGATGTTAAGTTTACAGCTAATATGGAGTCTCTTCTTGATGGTGTTGCTGAGGGAACCGTGGAATGGAAGGAAATTATAAGAAACTTCTATCCGGATCTTAAAGTTGCGATTGATGAGGCAGAAAAAGAACTTGAACATGTTAAGATAGAGGATGAGGTTACTGATGTTATATGTGACAAATGCGGCAGAAATATGGTTATTAAGTATGGTCCTCATGGTAAGTTCTTAGGTTGTCCGGGATTTCCCGAGTGTCATAATACCAAGCCTTATCTTGAAAAAATAGGTGTTGCATGTCCAAAATGTGGAAAAGATGTTATATTAAAGAAGACTAAGAAGGGCAGAATGTTTTATGGCTGTGAAGGATATCCAGAGTGCGATTTTGTGTCATGGCAGAAGCCTTCAGATAAGAAATGTCCTAAGTGTGGCGGATACATGATTGAGAAGGGCAGTAAACTTGTATGTGCTGATGAAACCTGCGGATATGTAGAATCAAAGAATGATAAAGAGCAGTAGCTGATATATGTGAATTGCTTTTTAAAAGAATGATGGGGGATTTACAATGAGTGTTCAGCTTCTCGACAAAACGAGGAAAATTAATAAGCTGCTTCACAATAATCATTCTCACAGAGTGGAATTTAATGATATCTGTGAGGTGCTTAGTGGAATATTAGAGTCGAACATTCTGGTTATAAGCCAGAAGGGTAAGATACTAGGAGCAGCTTCATACAGCGGAATTGACAAAATAGGTGAGCTTATAACAGCTGATACAGGCGGATTTGTTGATAATATGCTTAATGAAAGATTGTTGGGAGTGTTATCAACTAAAGAAAATGTTAATCTGCTTACATTGGGCTTTTCAGGTGGAAGTGAACGTAAGTTTAAGGCTTTAATAGCTCCTGTTGACATAGCTGGTGAAAGGCTTGGAACATTATTTATCTATAAATGTGTTGCTGATTATGATATAGATGATATTATTCTATGTGAGTATGGTGCAACAGTTGTAGGATTAGAGATGATGAGTTCTGTTAATAATGAGAATGCAGAAGATGAGAGAAAGAAAAAGATTGTTAAGTCAGCAATAAAGACATTATCGGCATCAGAACTACAGGCCGTCAAAGCGGTATTTGCACATATGGATGGAATGGATGGCATTCTGGTTGCAAGCCGAATAGCGGATGATACAGGAATTACAAGATCTGTAATTGTTAATGCACTTAAAAAGTTTGACAGTGCGGGTGTTATATCAACAAAATCTTCTGGAATGAAAGGAACAAAGATAAAAGTTCTTAATGAAGTTGTATATGATGAATTGAAAAAACTTGAAGATTGAGAGTATACATTGTATAATTGATAGGGCTTAAAGGATTGAGCTTGAGATGATGGGATGGATTCAATGTCTGATTGGATTCATCTTTTTGTATAAGTATACATATTGATACATGATAATCCAATGAAATGTGGCAAAATATGAAAAAAATCTTGTTTTTTTTATATTATAATTTATAATGTATGTAGTGTTTTTATGTTTTCGTAGTAGGCATATTTTGTGCTTATTGAATAAGAAAGGAAATAAATATGAGTACAGGCGCTTTTGGATATGTTAATTTGTTAAAGTCAGCGGCAGATGCGAGCTGGACAAGAGAGGAAGTTCTTACTAACAATATAGCTAATGTTGATACACCTAATTATAAAAGGCAGGATGTTGAATTTAGTTCGTATCTTGCCAATGCACTCCAGCGTTCAGGAAAGAATTCAGCATCTCTTACACAGAGAGTTAATAATGTTAATTATAATGATCTGGCTATAAGGACTTACACTGATAACAGCACATTGTCGTATAGAACTGATGGCAATAATGTAGATCTTTCAACAGAGAATGTTGAACTTGCTTCAGAACAGATTAACTATAATGCTCTTATTGACAGTATGAATAATGAGTTTTCAAGATTTAAGGCAGTGCTTAAATAATATATAATGTGATTGATATATGGAAGGAGAACAGGACTATGTCTATGTTTACGGCGTTTAATATTAGCGCATCCGGAATGACAGCCCAGCAGTTAAGAACGGATGTTATATCAGAGAATATAGCTAATGCAGACACAACAAGAACGAGTGATGGAACTCCCTATGTAAGAAAAGCGGTTGTGTTTACCGAAAAGACAATGACTGGTACAGCACTTGGAAAGTCTGCGTATGGTTCATATGGTACAGGAGCATATTCAACATTTTCAGATGCATTAAGACTTGCCAATGGTGGTGTTGTTGGAAGCGGCGTTAAGGTGACATCTGTATATGAGGATACATCAACAGATATGGAAAGGGTATATGATCCTTCACATCCGGATGCTGATGAGAATGGATATGTTACATATCCTAATGTGAATGTGGTTCAGGAGATGACAGATCTTATAGATGCATCACGTTCATATGAAGCTAATATATCAGCATTTAATGCCAGTAAATCTATGGCAAGCAAGGGACTTTCAATAGGTTCTGCTACATAACATATGTGGATAACTGGTTTAATTCATATGATTAATACTATATTTGAACAAAAAGAGGAGATTTAACATGGATCTTACTAGTGCAATAGGAAGCCTTGGCGGTGATTATGTCAATAAGGTTACATCGGCAATGAAAGAGAATGCATCACTTAGTACATCTAAAAGCAAAGATTCAGATACAACATTTGATGCTATATACGACTCAGTGGCAGGGCTGTTGAACAGTACCAACTCATATGTGCAGAAAGCACAGCAGGCAGAGATAGATTATGCTCTTGGCAATATGACTAATACTCATGAGCTTGGAGTTTATCAGCAGGAGGCTAATATTGCTCTGCAGTATACAGTAGCAATAAGGGATAAGGCATTGGAGGCCTATAACTCTATTATGAATATGTCAATGTAATTAGGGGTTTTATATGGATAAATTAAAACAGATTCCAGCCAGATTTCTTGAAATATGGAAAAGCTGGTCCAGGAATCAGAAGATAATAATTGTGAGTGCTGTAGCTGTATTTATTGCAGCGGTTGTTGTTATTGCGGTTGTGTTATCAAGACCAACATATCAGGAACTTACAAGATGTGAAGATTATAATGAGATGAATACAGTTACTTCACTGCTTACAGATAATGGGTATACATATCAGATTGATAATATGGCAGTTAAGGTAAAGGAACAGGATCTTACTAATGCTAAGATGCTTATTGCTTCTAATGATATTAAACCTTCGGGATATTCATTAGATGATGCTCTTAATAGCAGTCTTACAACAACAGAGTCTGATAAGAATAAGAAGTATGCCAAATATCTTGAAACTAAGTTTGAAAATGATATTACTTCTTTAGATGGAATCAAATCTGCATCTGTTACAGTACATTTGTCAGATGATACGAATTCATTCTATTCTACAAAGAAAGATACAACTGTAGCCGTTACGATTGATACTAATAAGACAGTTGGAGAAGACACAGCGGAAAGTATAGCGGTTCTTCTTGCAACAGCAGTAGGAAGCAGCAATACTAATGGTATTACAATTATTGATACATCAGGAAAGACGTTGTTTAATGGAGCTGATAATTCGGGTTCAGTTTCTAATATTGCTTATTCAAGCAAGTTAAAGTATAAGTCACAGATTGAATCAACGGTAGCAGCAAGTGTTAAGAACACAGCACTTTCAACATCACTGTTTAATGATGCAACAGTTGCTATTAATCTTGATCTTGACTGGGATACTGTGAATAAGATTGCTACTGAGTATACAGCACAGGAAGGCAGAGAAGAAGGTCTGTATGATACTTCTTATGAACTTGAATCGAATGGAACAAATGGTGCAGGTGGAACACCAGGAACTACGAGTAATGGAGAAACAGGAACAACCTATGATCTTACAGATGGTACATCAAGTTCATCAACATATACTGTAAAACAGTATCAGTATCTTCCTAACCAGCTTGTTACTACAACTAATAGTGATCCTGGAAAGATAGTATATGGTACTTCTACAATGGCTGTAACGCTTATAAAGAATGTTATTTATAATGAAGAAGATTGTAAGAATCTTGGATATCTTGATAATATGACATGGGATGAATTCAAGGCTCAGAACGCAAATCCTGTTCAGGTTAATGTTGATAATGACTGGATGAATATGTTTTCAAGTGCTACAGGAATCTCAACTAATAACATTACTGTTTTAGCATATAATGTACCTTATTTCTATGATGCACCGAAGACTAGTGTATTAAGCCGTGCTTCATTCTGGATTCAGATTGGACTGGCTGTTGCTATACTTGGCATTCTTGTGTTTATAGTTTTGAGAAGCGCAAGACCACTTACAGTAGAAGAGAAGGAACCGGAACTTTCTGTAGAAGAAATGCTTGCTTCAACTAAAGAAAACCAGCCTTCTGTTGATGATATTGATCTTCAGGAGAAGTCGGAGACGAGAAAAGCTATTGAGAAGTTTGTTGATGAGAATCCTGAAGCAGTTGCATTACTGCTTAGAAACTGGCTTAATGATGACTGGTGATTATGATGGATAGGACCTGAAAGGTCAATTGATTACATATGATTGGAGATGGAAACATATGCCAAAGACATCAGCTAATGCTGAAAGAGAAATGGATGGTGTAGAAAAGGCTGCTATATTGCTTATTGCACTTGGACCAGAGAAATCAGCACAGATTTTTAAACATTTGAAAGAAGAAGAAATAGAACAGCTGACACTTGAGATTGCAAACACAAGCAGTGTCTCACCTCAGACAAAAGAACAGGTGCTTAACGAGTTCTATGAGGTATGTCTTGCACAGCAGTATATTGCTGAGGGTGGTATCACATATGCCAAAGAACTTCTTGAAAAAGCACTTGGAGAAGATAAGGCAAGAGATGTTATTGGAAAGCTTACAGCGAGTCTGCAGGTTCGTCCATTTGAGTTTATCAGAAAAACAGATTCTACACAGCTTCTTAACTTTATACAGGATGAGCATCCTCAGACTATAGCCCTGATTCTTTCATATCTTCCTGCAGCACAGGCTTCGAGTGTTGTTTCAGCACTGCCACCTGAAAAACAGGCGGATGTAGCCAAGAGAATTGCCATGATGGACAGAACATCGCCTGATGTTATCAAGCAGGTTGAGAAGGTACTTGAAAGGAAGCTTGCCTCACTTGTTAATCAGGATTACACCTTTGGTTTCGGAGGATATAATATTCCCAAACATTCTACTGCACGCGAAATTATAAAGTTGAAGCGTGATGGGAAAAAGATGGTAGTCGGTCTGATTACCGACCAATGGCCTAGCGGATATGATAGATATTGGACTACTTTTTTAGGGCAGGAGACTGCTTTTCTGAATGGTGCCGAGCGTATTGCTAAAATGATGAATTTCCCTGTTTTCTATTGCGAACTTAGTAAGGGGCGCAGAGGATATTGTGAAGCAGAATTCAAACTAATGACGGAGACGCCGAAAGAAACCAAGGAAGGAGAAATCACTGAAATGTTTGCTCACCGATTGGAGCAGACGATTCGTAGAGAACCGGCATACTGGTTGTGGTCTCATAAACGCTGGAAATTAACCAGGGAAGAGGCTGCTCAACAGGAACAGGAAGAATTGAACAAGAAGAAAGAACAGCAATGAAAGTTTCAGTTGTAATCTTGAATTGGAACGGATGTGATATGCTCCGTACTTTTCTTCCGTCTGTTGTCCGCTATTCGGAAGGAGAGGGGATGGAGGTTTGTGTGGCTGATAATGGTTCTACAGATGATTCTGTGACTTTACTTCAACAGGAATTTCCTTCTGTCAGGACGATTGTGCTTGATCAGAATTATGGTTTTGCAGACGGATACAATTTGGCATTACAGCAGGTAGATGCAGAATATGTAGTGCTTTTGAATTCGGATGTCGAGGTGACGGAACATTGGCTGGAACCAATGGTTGCTTATCTGGATGTTCATCCGGAGGTGGCTGCCTGTCAGCCGAAAATACGTAGTCAGCGACAAAAAGAATATTTCGAATATGCCGGGGCAGCCGGTGGTTTTATTGATAAATACGGTTATCCTTTCTGTCGGGGGCGTATAATGGGCGTTGTGGAGAAAGATGACGGTCAGTACGATACAGTGATTCCTGTTTTCTGGGCGACGGGGGCAGCCCTGT
>OGMW01002610.1_pt1 | contig 11508 bp, 9 predicted proteins | sample 1573281 | NCBI WGS metagenome assembly OGMW01 (sample SAMEA2581907, study PRJEB24529) | metagenome | biome: Human gut stool | place: China | collected 2011
GAGGGCCGGCATCACCGCCCATGGCGCAGATGACGGCGTCGGCCCGCAGGGTCTCTCGGCCCGCCTCCGTCTCGATTTGGACCGCATAGCCGCCCCGGCTCTGGCTCAGGTTCTGGACGGTGCAGCCGGTGCGCACCTCGACGCCCAGTCTCGACAGATGGTGCTCCAGCAGGGCCAGTACGTCCGCCGCCTGATTGGAATAGGGGTACACCCGCCCGGCCTCGTCGGTGCGGGGGTAGAGGCCGAGGCTCTCGAACCACGCCAGCGGCGCAGCCTCGTCCACGGCGCTCAGCAGGCGGCGCAGGGCTTTGGGGCTGCTGGTGAAATACCGCTCCGGCGTGATGTCCCGGTTGTCGAGATTGCAGCGCCCGTTGCCGGTGGCCAGAAGCTTTTTGCCCACCTTCGCGTTTTTGTCCAGCACGGTGATGCGTGCGCGGCCCTCTGCGGTCTGTGCTGCCGCCAGCGCAGCGGCCAGACCGGCTGCGCCGCCGCCCAAAATCAAAATCTGCTGCATCCTCTGCCCATCCTTTCTGTAGTAAATTTATTGTATCATAGCCGCCCCTGTTTGGCAAACACAGGGCGGGCAGGTGTATATTTCCCTTCCGCTTCCACATAATAACTACACAGCATGGGAAAATGCAGAATGGGAAGGATGGTACACAGATGAAAGCAACCGGAATCGTCCGCCGCATCGATGAGCTGGGCCGGGTGGTCATCCCGAAGGAGATCCGCCGCACCCAGCGGATCCGCCGCGGCGACCCTCTCGAGATCTTCACCACCGGCGACGGAGAGGTCATCTTTAAGAAGTATTCCCCGGTGGGGGAGCTGCAGGGGGTGGCGGTGCAGTACGCCGAGGTGCTGAGCCGAAGCTTCGCCCTGACGGCCTTCGTGGCGGACCGCGACCGCATCCTCGCCGCAGCCGGGTCGGGGAGGCGCGACCTTGCCGACCGCAGCGTCAGCCAGCCGCTGGAAAAGGTGATGGAGTCCCGCAAGCCCTACCTCAGCGAGGGCGACCCCGAGCATGTCCTGCTGCCCTGCGAGGGTTCGCTGCGGCCATTGCTCTGTGCGTGGCCCATCATCGCGGCAGGGGATGTCACCGGGGCCGTGGGTCTGCTGGCCGAGGACCGCACCCAGCAGCCCGACCCCGCCCAGCAGAAGGCTGTGGCTGTGGCGGCAGCGTTCCTGGCAAAGCAGATGGAAGAGTGAACATTATAATAGGGGGGAGCGTCTGCGTTTCTGGCAGGCGCTCCCTTTTTTGTTTATGACAGAATTATGAATCTTTATAAACTTTTTCGAGAAGCTATTGACAGGGAAAAATTTTTGGCTATAATGGTCTTAGCACTCAGGAAGATGGAGTGCTAAAGAAACAAAAGCCAAAAAGGAGGCAGGCGCTATGACGATGGATGCACGCAAGCAGCGAGTCTTGCAGGCGATCGTGGCGCTGTATGGCCTCGAGGGCGAGCCTGTGGGCAGCAGTGTGCTGGCAAACTATTTTGATATGGCCGTGTCCAGCGCCACGCTGCGCAACGAAATGGCGGCGCTGACCAAGCTGGGTCTGCTGGAGCAGCCCCACACCAGCGCGGGCCGTGTCCCCAGTGCCAAGGGCTACCGTTATTATCTCGACAATCTGCTGACGGACGACCAGCCGCTGGACCGCGTGACCCGCGCCCGCGTGGAAGCCGTTTTCGCCAGCCTCGACCATGAGCCGGAAAAGCTCGCACAGGGCGCGGCAAAGGCGCTGGCCGCCATCAGCGGCTGCACCGCAGCCGTCAGCACCCCCTGTGCCGAAGACCTCTGCGTCGCCCACTACGAAGTCGTTCAGGTGGGCCGCAGCGCGGCGGCTGTGCTGGCCGTCACGACGGCGGGCTACGTCCGCACCCGTGTGGCGCGGGTCCGCACCGGCCTCTCCCGCGAGAACGCCGCTGCGCTGGCCGCGCTGCTCAACCGCAACCTGACCTTCGTTGCGCCGGTGGACCTGTCCAACCGGCTGCTGGCAGAGCTGTGCAGCCAGATCGACCCGGAGATGGTTCCGGTCATCAGCGCAGCCGCTGCGATCTTGCAGGATTCCGCACAGCCCCACGTATTTCTGGGCGGTGAGCAGTACCTGCTCAACTGGCCGCAGCTCGAAGGCAAGGTGGGCGACATCCTCACCCTGCTGAACGACGAAGAGCAGGCGGCCCACATCATCGCACCCCCGGCAGACCGCAGTGAGAGCGTGCTGCTGGGTGAGGATCTGGAACCTCAGATCCCCGGCCTGTGCATCGTCAGCGACCGCTACCTGGTAGGCGGCGGGCTGTGGGGTACGGTGGCCCTCATCGGGCCGACCCGGATGCCCTTCCAGAAGCTGATGCCGCTGCTCCACCTCTTCGCCGACGAGCTTGGCGAGGGCATGAGCGGCAAACGAAAAGACACCCCGCAGATGGCCGCACCCCGGCGGACTGTGATATATAAGGAGGACCTGGAATGAGCGAAGAGACCAAAAAGACGGCAGAAGCTCCCGAGCAGGAAGCAAAGGAGACCGAGGCCGCACCTCAGGAAGCGCCCGAGACCGCCGCAGCCCCCGAGAAGGAGGCCGAGGCAGAACCCGCAGACGCCAAGAAGAAAGATGGCTGGTTCAATAAGAAGGCACGTGAGATGGACGCCGTAAAGGCAAAGCTCGACGCAGCCGAGAAGAACGCCGCACAGGCCAAAGACCAGCTGCTCCGGATGGCAGCGGAGTACGAGAACTACCGCAAGCGCTCCACCCGCGAGGCTGACCAGAAGTTCAACGATGGCGTGTCCTTCGCCGTGAACCAGATCATCCCCATCCTGGACACGCTGGAAATGGCAGCCAACGCCCCCACCACCGACGAGAACTACAAAAAGGGCGTGACCATGACGCTGGACAAAGCCGCCAAGGCACTGGATGCCCTCCATGTGGAGGAGATCGAGGCGCTGGGCAAGCCTTTTGACCCCAACTTCATGAACGCCGTCCAGCAGATCCCCGCCCCGGACGGGCAGGAGAGCGGCACCGTCATCACGGTGTACCAGAAAGGCTACAAGCTGGGCGACAAGATCGTCCGCCACGCGACCGTCGTGGTGGCCGAGTAGATCCGCAAAGACCCGCAGGGGTTTTGAATATAGACATCCGCTTCACATCTAAGCATGAGATAAACAAGTTCTTTTGAGAGGAGACTTCATTTATGAGCAAAATCATTGGTATTGACCTTGGTACTACGAATAGCTGCGTGGCTGTCATGGAGGGCGGCGAGCCCGTCGTCATCGCAAACTCCGAGGGCGCCCGCACCACCCCGTCTGTTGTTGGCTTCACCAAGACCGGTGACCGTCTGGTCGGTCAGGTCGCAAAGCGTCAGGCCATCACCAACCCCGAGAACACCGTTTCTTCCATCAAGCGTCAGATGGGTACCGACCACAAGGTGACCCTGAACGGCAAGGAGTACACTCCCCAGCAGGTCAGCGCTATGATCCTGCAGAAGCTGAAGGCTGATGCGGAGGCTTATCTGGGCGAGCCTGTCACCGAGGCCGTCATCACCGTTCCTGCTTACTTCAACGACAGCCAGCGTCAGGCGACCAAGGACGCCGGCACCATCGCAGGCCTGAACGTCAAGCGTATCATCAACGAGCCTACTGCCGCTTCTCTGGCATACGGCATCGATAAGGAAGATGACCAGAAGATCATGGTCTACGACCTGGGCGGCGGCACCTTCGATGTCTCCATCATCGAGATGGGCGACGGCGTCACCGAAGTTCTGGCCACCAACGGCGACACCCATCTGGGCGGCGACGACTTCGACCAGCGCATCATCGACTGGATGGCTGACGCTTTCCAGACTGAGAACGGCATTGACCTGCGCAAGGATAAGATGGCCGCTCAGCGCCTGAAGGAAGCTGCCGAGAAGGCAAAGATCGAGCTGTCCAGCGCTATGAGCAGCCAGATCAACCTGCCCTTCATCACTGCTGACGCTACCGGCCCCAAGCATCTGGATATGACCCTGACCCGTGCAAAGTTCAACGAGCTGACCGCAGATCTGGTCGACCGCACCATGACCCCTGTCCGCAAGGCTCTGCAGGATGCCGGCCTGCGCGCATCGGATCTGAAGAAGGTCCTGATGGTCGGTGGTTCCACCCGTATCCCCGCTGTCTACGATGCAGTCAAGAAAGAGCTGAACTGTGAGCCCTTCAAGGGCATCAACCCCGATGAGTGCGTGGCTGTCGGTGCTGCGATCCAGGGCGGCGTCCTGCAGGGCGACGTCAAGGGTCTGCTGTTGCTGGATGTCACCCCGCTGAGCCTCGGCATTGAGACTCTGGGCGGCGTCTGCACCAAGATCATTGAGCGCAACACCACCATTCCTACCCACAAGAGCCAGGTCTTCTCCACTGCTGCGGATAACCAGCCCTCTGTTGAGATCAACGTCCTGCAGGGCGAGCGTGAGTTTGCCCGGGACAACAAGAGCCTCGGCGTCTTCCATCTGGACGGCATCGCTCCGGCTCCCCGTGGTGTGCCTCAGATCGAAGTCACCTTCGATATTGATGCAAACGGCATCGTGAAGGTCAGCGCAAAGGATCTGGGTACCGGCAAGGAGCAGAACATCACCATCACCGCTTCCACCAACATGTCCAAGGACGACATCGACAAGGCTGTGAAGGAAGCTGAGCAGTTTGCTGCCGACGATAAGAAGAAGCGTGAGGAAGTGGACATCCGCAACGGCGCCGACCAGATGGTCTTCCAGACTGAGAAGATGCTGAAGGAGAACGGCGACAAGATGCCCGCCGACGTCAAGAGCGAGGCTGAGGCAAAGCTGGCCGACCTGAAGACCGCTGTCCAGTCCGGCTCCATCGACGACATCAAGGCAAAGCAGGATGCTCTGAGCCACGTCTTCGAGAAGATGTATCAGGCTGCCGCTGCTGCCCAGCAGCAGGCCGCAGGCGCACAGCCCGGCCCCGATGCTGGCGCAAACAACCAGCAGAAGCCGGGCGATGACGGCGTTGTGGACGCAGACTTCAAGGAAGTCTGATTTAAGACACAGCAGTGCGTATCCGGCCAAACCGGCGGGTATGCGCGTAGAATAGCAAAAGCCGCTCCGGTTTTGCCGGGGCGGCTCTTGCTGGTTATAGAGAAAACCTCTCAGTCTCGCTGACGCTCGCCAGCTCCCCTGACAGGGGAGCCATTGGCAGGCCGGTCAGGCTTGTACAGATCTGCTTGAGGCTGTCTGTACTGGAAGCGGCAGTGCGCTGCTATATAGGGGAGGTTGCTGCTTATACGAGAGGTGATTGGATTATGGCACAGGAGAAACGTGATTACTACGAAGTGCTGGGTGTATCCAAGACGGCCACCGACGCGGAGATCAAAAAGGCTTACCGCAAGCTGGCCATGAAGTACCACCCGGACTATAACCCCGGCGACAAGGATGCCGAGGAAAAGTTCAAGGAGATCAACGAGGCAAACGAGGTGCTTTCGGACCCGAAGAAGCGCCAGCTCTACGACCAGTACGGCTTTGCCGGTGTTGACCCCAACTACGCTGCCCAGAACGGCGGCGGCCCCGGCGGCTTTGGCGGTTTCAGCGGTTTTGGCGGCGACGGTGTTGACCTTGGCGATATTTTCGGCGACATCTTTGGCGGCGGCTTCGGCGGTTTTGGCGGCTCGAGCCGTTCGGCGAACCCCAACGCCCCCCGCAAGGGCCAGGACATCCGGGTGCGCATCACCCTGACGTTTGACGAGGCGGTGCATGGCTGCAAGAAGAACATCACCATCACCCGTCAGCAGGAGTGTACCGAGTGCCACGGCAGCGGCTGCGCCGCCGGCTCCAGCCCGGAGACCTGCCCTGACTGCGGCGGCAGAGGCTTTGTCATTCGTCAGCAGCGTACGCCCTTCGGCGTCATGCAGACCCAGCAGCCCTGCTCCCGCTGCGGCGGCAAGGGCAAGCTCATCAAGAACCCCTGCAAGAGCTGCCACGGCAGCGGCACCATCGCGGTCAAGAAGACTCTGGAGGCCAATGTCCCTGCGGGCATCGACGACGATCAGGGCTTCCGCCTCTCGGGCATGGGCAATGCCGGCACCAACGGCGGCCCCGCAGGTGACGTCATCGTGGCGGTGACTGTCCAGCCCAGCGAGGTGTTCCAGCGCGACGAGAACAACATCTACGTCGTCTTCCCCATCACCTACAGTCAGGCTGTCCTGGGCGATACCATCACAGTGCCTTCCATCGACGGCAAGGTCGAGGTCAATGTGCCGGAAGGCACCCAGAGCGGCACCACCTTCCGCCTGCGCGGCAAGGGCGTCCAGTATGTGAATGGCAGAGGCCGCGGTGATATGTACGTCAAGTGCGAGGTCGAGATCCCCAAGAAGCTCAGCCGTACCCAGCGTGAGGCCCTGAAGAAGTTCGAGGGGACCCTGAAAGAGGATAACTACGAAAAGCGCAAGGGCTTCTTCAAAAAGTTGAAGGATATGTTCAATAACTAAATCAACACGTCCATAAACAGGCAGAGGCATCCGGTTCGGATGCCTCTGCTTTTGTATGGACAGATAAAAAGAGGGCGGCGGCCCTTCCCTTACGGGAAGAGCCGCCGCCTTTGTTGTTCTTTGGAGTCTCCTGGCTTATCAGGTCAAGACGACCAGTGCATTGATGGGCAGCCAGACAATACTCAGGCAGGAACCGACGACGCACAGAGAGCAGCCCAGGTCGTAGAGCATGTTAGCGGTGCTCTTCTCCATGTCCTTGCTCAGAGCGTCCAGACCGGTCTCAGTCCAGTTGTCCGGATGAGCCTTGCGGTAGTCGCGGACAGCCGTAATGCCCTTATACCAGCCGTAGAACGGGACGACCCAGGCACACAGTGCCTGAACCATCGTTGCACCACCAGCGGTGTAGGTCATTTCCTCTTCGTTCATCACGCAGTAGGAAGCAGGCAGCATCATGATGTTTTCCATAATAGCACTCCTTTACGAACAATATCCCAAAACAGCGCGGTGTGCGCCGGTTTGACGAAAAATAGAAGTTCCCGAAAAACCGCAGGGGAAACTTACAGGATGAGCAGCAGCGCGCTCAGGGGAGCGAGAGCCACCACCGTACCGGTAGAAACAACGTCACGCAGGAAGTTGGAAGGCGATTTGGACATATCGTCGCCGATGGCGTCCATTGCACGGCCCATAACGGTGAGAGGATTGCCCCTGCGGTTGCTGGCAACGCTCAGCCAGTCTCTGGCCTGCGAGATGCCCCAGACATAGCTGGATGCCAGAACGGCCACGCCCACGATGGTGACGATGCCGCCAACAGCGCTGCCGCCGGTGGTGTAGGTCATCTCATCGTCAGAAAGCACTGCGTAATCAGCAGGCAATTCCATATATTTCTTCATAAAGAATCACTCCTTCATATCAGCAGGCGGCGCACCGCACTGCAAAGATCCCTCTTGCAGAGCAAACATCTCTGACAGCATCATTCTACTACAACGCTGGATTTTGTGCAAGGGTTTTGGACAGAAACCACAAAAACCCGGGAAAATGCATGAAAAACACCTCGGAAGTTTGTGGAAAAATACTGCAATAATTCCCAGTATCAGCCCGCCACGCCGGCCCGGTAGAGGTAGGGGTCGCTTTTGAAGCTGTCGAAACTGTAGAGCACGAGGAGCTGGTCGTAATCGTTGTCCGCGATGAGCTTGTCCAGACCGTAGTTATAATTGCGGAAATCCACCACGTCGATGTCGGCGTAGTTGGCCGTCAGGTAAGGCACGAAGCAGTTGGCGTAGCTGTCCTTGATGACGAGAATGCGCCCGGTGCCGTCGCCCTTGATGCGGCTCAGGCCGTTGTTGCCGTGGAGGAACATGGCATACTTGTCGTAAACGTCCAGCTTGGCGGTGTCGTAAAGGCCGGTGGTCTCGCCGTCGGCGGGCTGGCCGGGGCCGCTGACCGAGTAGATGGTCAGTTCGTTCGGCAGATCATAATAAGTGATGGTGTCCGGTTCTGCGTCCGGCGTCCGCGCCTTGGAGTAGTGAGTGCCGTAGAAGCCGTCCGCCGTCAGCACGGTGTGGGCCGCCGTGTCAAAGGGCGTAAGACCCAGGGTGTCGCAGAGCAGCTTGTAGGCGTAGTAAGCGCCGGTGCTTGTCCAATGGTGGTCGGTGCGGTAGTAGATATATTCGTCCTTGTGCGCGGTGAGGGTCTGCCGCACGTCCACAAAGCGGCCTCCGGCGGCCTGTACGGCATCGGAAAGCGAGCCGAGATAACGGTCCTCGTCCAGCAGCGGAGCGCCCGCAGGGACGTTTTCCGGGTAGATAGCGGACGCCGCAGGCACCAGCATCACGTTGACCTTGCCCGGGTACCGCTGACAGAGCGCTTCCAGGGCGGCAGTGTTCTTGGGCAGGGTGCGCGTCTCGCTGGAAACGAGGCCGTAGGTGCGGGGGAACATCATCTGCTGTTTGCCCAGCAGGATGCCGCCGCTCTGCTCCTTCTGCATCACCTTCGTTTCCACGGTGCTCTGCAGGGCGACCCAGTTGTCACGGCCCACCACCTGGTCTTTGACGTATTTCGTGTAGGCCGTGAAGAACTTGTTCAGCCCATCAGCCGAGACGCTGGACAGGCCGGGCCGCTGGGAGAGGGTGGTGTTTTCCAGTTCACTGTAGGCCCGGTCCGGCGTGACAAGGTCTAGCACGAACAGCCCGGCAAAAAACAGGGTGAAGGCCATAAGGACCGGATAGCGGAAAATCGAAGCGGAGCGCTTTGAATGTTTGTCCATCGTTCACGCCTCCTCTTAAAAGTTGAAATACAGGAACGGGCTGTTGGTGCTGCCCACGACGTAAGCCATCGAGACCGTCAGCAGCACCAGAATGGTCAGCGCCTTGGTGATGGCATTGCGGGAAAGCAGCTTCCACAGCTTTTCGATGAGCGGGGTGCAGCAGACGACGGAGACCGCCAGCAGTACGCCGTAGTTGCGCAGGAAGTAAAGGGGCATCACGCCGCCGGAAGGGATGAAAAGCTTGCGGAACAGCAGGCCGAACTCCACGCCTGCGTCGTTGCCCACGAACATGGCCCAGCCCACGACCACGAGGAAAAGGGTGTAGATATGGGGCCAGACCCTGCCCTTTTTGAGGTAGGGCAGGAGAAAGAGCTTTTCCAGAGCCAGCAGCACGAAATAGTACAGGCCCCAGCAGATGAAGTTCCAGTTCGCGCCGTGCCAGATGCCGGTGAGCAGTTCGACGACGAACAGGTTGAAGATCTGTCGCTTGAGGCCCCTGCGGTTGCCGCCGAGGGGGATATACACATACTCCCGGAACCAGCCGGACAGCGTCATGTGCCAGCGCCGCCAGAACTCGGTGATGGACGCGGAGATATAGGGGTAGTTGAAGTTCTGGGGGAAGTCGAAGCCCAGCATCTTGCCCATGCCGATGCCCATCAGGGAGTAGCCGGAAAAGTCGAAATAGAGCTGGAGCGAGTAGGCGATGACGCCCAGCCAGACCAGCGGGGTGGAAGCATTGGCGAGGCCCACGAAGGAGACGGAGGGGCTGTCCGCCACGCCGATGATGTCCGTCCAGAGCGCACCGATGGCGTCGGCCAGCAGGACTTTCTTTGCCAGGCCGAAGGTGAACAGGGTCATGCCGTCCTCGATCTGCTTGAGCTCATAGCGGCCTTTGTAGACGTGGAGACGGTCGGAGACGTCCCGGTACTTGACGATGGGGCCGGCGATGAGCTGGGGGAACATGACGACGTAAGCGCCAAAATCAATGATGTTATGCTCTGTTTTCACATCCCGGCGGTAGACGTCGATGGTGTAAGAAAGTGTCTGGAAGGTGTAGAAGCTGATGCCCAGCGGCAGTACGCTGATGCCCTGAATGGGCGCAAAACCGGTGCCGAAGATGGCATTGATGCTGCTGAGCACGAAATTTGCATACTTGAAGTAGAAGAGCATCCCGAGACTGCCCGCCAGCGCGATGAGCAGCAGGATGAGGCGGGCAGTCTTGTTCTGCTCAAAGCGCTCAAGCCCCAGGCCGCAGAGGTAGTTGATGAGGATGAGGGCCAGCATGACCGGGAAAAAACGCACCTCGCCCCAGCAGTAGAACACGAGACTGCACAGGAACAGGACGGTATTTTTGAGTTTCGGGGGCGCGAGATAGTACAGCGCCAGTGTGATGGGCAGAAAGCGCAGCAGAAAGATGATGGTGCTGAAGACCACGGCGTCAGCCTCCTTTTATCGCAAGACTAGAAATTAGCACAACGGAAGCAGCATATCTGCGATATGCAAACCAACGTTGTTGCTGTTGCATTAAAAAGTTGGTTTGCTATAACATTGTGATAAAGCCGAAAAAGGCCGATGCCGCCACGGCACCGGCCCGAGAGAGTCTGTTTACTTGCCCAGAACGTCCTTCACGGCGCTGGTCAGATCAGAAGAGCAGTCGTTGGAGGCAATGACCATCACCACGAGGTCGTCGCCGCCGTCGATGACGGCGTTCTCCACGTTGGACTGTGCCTGTGCAAACTCAGCATAGTTGCCGTAGAAAGCCACCTGGTCCTGCTGGTAGGTCTTGAGGGTGTCCATGACGTCCTGTGCCTTGCCAGCGGCGGGCTGGATGGCCAGCACCAGACCGGCGTCGCCGTTGTCGTTGCTCTTGAGGCCCTTGTAGCTGGTCACATCGTCGGCTTTCAGGCCAAAGTCGTACTCGATGTTCATGGCCGTTATCTCAAACTGGTTGGAGATGGGGTCTGCCTGCAGCAGGGCGTTGTAGATGCCGTCCAGATCGGATGCACCGTTCTCTTCGGCAGCGGCGGAGCTCACGACGCTGGAAGCTGCCTGCGAAGAAGCAGCCGGGGCGGCGGAAGAAGCCGTGGAGGAAGAAGCGGAGGAGCCGCCGCAGCCGGTCAGCACAGCGGCAGACAGGATGGCGCAGACAGCCAGAGATGCGATTTTTGTGCGGTTTATCATAAATTATTCCTTCTTTTGTTGAAATCATTCGTTCGGCTGCGGGTGTGTATGCGCACACCGGGCAGAACAGTATTATCTTACCATATCGGGGGGCAAAATGCAACGCGCAGGCACCCTTTTGCCGGCGGGTTTTACACATTCTTAACCGGTGACGGACTGCCCGGCGGCCAGCTTCTGCAAAACAGCAATGGCATCCTCAAAGCACAGGCCGCTCTGGCTGATAAGGGCGGCGTTTTCCGGCCCCACATAGCGCCAGTGCCACGGCTCGTAGGTGATCTCGGTGACGGCTTCGGCCTCCTTGGGGTAGCGCAGGATAAAGCCGTACTCCACCGCGTGCTGGCACAGCCAGCGGAAGGCAGCGGTATTCTCAAAGCCCTCGTCCAGGCTGGTGTGCTCCGGGGTGTTCAGGTCGGCGGCAAGGCCGGTGGCGTGCTCGGAGTAGCCCGGCGGGTTCACGATGGTGGCCGCTTTGGCCCGGGCGTCGGCTTCGCTGCAGCCCTGGTCGCGGTAATACTGGGTCTTGTTGTTGTAAAGCTTGGTCTGGTAGTCCACACTGCGGTAGCCGCTCTGCATCCGGATGTCCACACCGTCCTTCGCAGCGGCA
>OGMW01002616.1_pt1 | contig 11480 bp, 7 predicted proteins | sample 1573281 | NCBI WGS metagenome assembly OGMW01 (sample SAMEA2581907, study PRJEB24529) | metagenome | biome: Human gut stool | place: China | collected 2011
GACGCAGCTCTGCCACGATCTGACTTCTCATCACGATGTTCTTCTTCATGTTCGGATTTCTCAGATCCAGATAACGGTATTTCAGACGAACGTCCTCTTTTGTTTTGCTGTTCTCCTCAACCGGGAACGGAGGAACCTCTGCCTCGGAAAGAACACGAAGGGATTTTGCTCTTACCTCGATCTCACCTGTTGCAAGATTCTCATTTACTGCACCACCACGTTTCTCAACGGTTCCGGTAACTGCGATCACAAACTCACTTCTCAGCTTGCCGGCTTTTTCATATCCTTCGGTTCCGATATCATTCTCATCAAAAACAATCTGTAACAGACCGCTTCTGTCTCTTAAATCAACAAAAATAAGTGAACCAAGATTTCTTCTCTTGGCAACCCAACCCATTACAGTAACCTTCTTACCAATATCAGCTGATGAAACCTCCGTACATCTGTGCGATCTCTTTAAGCCAACCATTGACTCTGCCATCTTACTTTACCTCTTTCCTGTAATTAAATACTAATCTGCGAAGGATAGAATATCTTTAAGACTAAGATTTTCTAAGTCTACCTTACTATTTCTTATTATCTCAAATGTTTCTTCCTCGTGAATCATTCGCTGAAACTCAATAAATACTCTCATATCAAGATTCTTAATCTCTTCAATAAGAATATTCACAGCCGTATCAATGTCAAATGCTTTCCTATACGGCCGTTCAGATATCAGCGCAGCAAATTCATCTGTCACCTTAAGAATTCTTGCACCCAATGGAATATCTGTCCCCTTAAGATTATCAGGATAACCACTTCCATCGTAGCACTCATGGTGATAGAGAACAACTTTCATTATATTATCTGAATAATCATAATTTTTCAATACATCAAAGCTGATTTTAGAGTGCATTCTCATATATTTCATCTCTTCGACTGATAATTCGCCCGAATTTCTGCCATATAAGTATTCTGATAATTTAAGTTTTCCAATATCATGCATCATTCCGGCAATCTTGAGTTCATAACATTCCCGTTCATCAAGCTTAAGTCTCTTAGCAAGCTCATATGTAAGGTTAGCAACAAGAATCCCATGTTCTATACCACTCTTATAGTCATTAAAAATATATTGCAAATGTTCATTCTCATTAATGTCCGTACTATGTCCCATTAGTAATCTCCCTGCTGCCAGTATAATATTTATTAACAAATTCATTAGCAGGAAGTGGTCTGTCAAAATAAAATCCCTGTATAACATCACAACCATAAGAAACAACTGTATCGAGTTCCTCTTTAGTCTCAACTCCCTCAAATACAAGTTCATATTCTACCATCTTAAGCATCTCAATCAGTGACTTTATAACCTGTCTTCCTTTATTACTCTTTAATGACCTGTTTGCAAATACTCTGTCAAATTTTATAATATCAGCAGGAATATTGGCAATCTGGTTAAGTGATGAATATCCCGAGCCAAAATCATCAACATTAATCTTAAATCCCTTTGCCCTTAATGCATTAATAACATCAATCATAGCATCCAGTGCATCAATAAATATTGTTTCAAGTATCTCAAGTTCAACAAGTGATGAATCAATCTGATACTTATCCTGCAGCCGAAGCATATATTTTAACAAATCTTCACTTGTAAATCTCTGCCTTGATATATTAACCGAGACAGGAACAGGCTTAATTCCCTTATCAATGCATTGTCTCTGGAAAGCAAAGGTTTTATCAAGCATAATGTCATCAAGCTTTCCTATCATTCCTGTATGTTCAAGCACTGGAACAAATCTGGCTGGTGAAACAAGCTCGCCTGCTCTTGTCTTCATTCTTACAAGTGCCTCTGCACCTGCAACACAATTATGCGATACGGATATCTTAGGCTGAAGGAAAATTTCTATTCTTTCTTCCTCGCACGCTCTCACAAATTCATTAGACATATCCATATGTTCAAGATATTCATTGCAATTATCCGCTGAATATACACAACATGGAATGTCAAATCTTCCTTTTGTTGACTTCTTTGCAAGATTAGCACGGTCAACCGCCATACGTACATCAAGTGATGGATCATCATAAAAATATAATCCAACATAAACATGCTGATACACCAGAGGATATCTTTCTGACAATTCTTTCTCGAAAATGCGGTTCTTTCTTGCAATATATTCTACTACATCTTCATCCGTCATATTATCAGCTTTATAGGCACCCCTGAACTGGTCAAACCCGATTCCGTGTGAAGCAAGGCACAATGGTTCATTAATAAAATAAAAGTCTGCAATATCCTGCATAACCTTGTCGCCTTCATCCATACCGTAAAAATCATTAATATACTTAAAATTACTTATGTCCAGAGCTAATAGAACAACCCTGTGTTCATTAGTGTTCACAATCTCACGCACTCTATTGTTAAACACATCATGCCCTGCCATTCCAAGATAACAGCCTCCCATAACGATTTCTCTCCTCATATACGTCCGTACTTCCAATATAATAAAATTATATCACAATACCAATAACAAATCCACCAGTTATTAATATATATAGTTCAAGTTACTTTAAAATCAATTGTTAACGCCATGATGTGACATTGGTGTGGTTGATATTATAGGTAAAAATGTGTATCCTTCCGATAACCCCCACTGTATTATCTGCTCAACCGCATCAACACTGAAATTCTTTATATCATGCTGCAAAACTACTGATACATTATTACCTTTAATCCCCGCTATAACATTAGCCACAACCTGTGATGTGCTTGTTGTTCCACCTGCATCTCCACTAGAAACATTCCAGTCACAATATCTGAATCCACGTTCCTCAACAGCACATACAAGCTGGCTCATTATGCCATAGCAGTATTTCTTACTTATTGTATTACTAGAACCACCTGGAAATCTTACAAGATCTGCTGCTTTTCCAGTCTGTGCAGTTATAATACTATTCATCTCGTCAAAATCTGCAAAATATGCATCTACACTCTGATATATCTTTGCATAATCATGTGATGCTGAATGTATTGCAACAGTATGCCCCCGCTGTGCTTCTTGTGCAATAAGATTCTGATAATCCGGTTTTCCATTAGTAACAAAAAATGTTGCCTTAACATTATATCTGTCAAGAATATCAAGCAGCTTTTCTGTATATGGTCCGGGGCCATCATCAAAAGTCAGATAAACAACTTTATCACCCGGATTAACTGCATCATCTGACATTGGTGCAACTACCTTCACAGTTCTTTGCACTTCAGATTCGTTACCACAATTATCAGATACATTGTATGTTACTGTATATTTTCCTGCATTAGCTGTATCAACATTCCCAGATACTGATACCTTGTCAGTTACATCTCCATCACATATATCCACAGCTGTATACCCCGGTTCATTATATGTATCTCCCATCCTGATATAATACACCTCACCGCCGGTAAGTGATATCTGTGGAGCTGTAGTATCTTCTACATGTATAACACGTTCTGTAAATGCTTCATTACCAGAAGAATCTTTAACTGAATATACAATTGTAGTATCACCTTTTGTATATGTATCAACCTCCGCAGAAGTCTCCACTTTATCTGTAATATCACCATCATAATTATCAACTGCAGAAAATCCTGCTTCTTCATAATTACTTCCGACTTCTATGGTAATCTCTGTATCTCCTGAAAGACTAATAACAGGTGCCTGAGTATCCACAACTTTTACTGCTACTTTTCTAGAAATATGTTTCTTCTTTCTTGACGCAACAATCTTAATGTCATACTTTCCAAGCTTTGTGACATCAACATTTCCCTCAATCTCTATATCTGTCTTATTATCTTTCTTTCCAAGCACATTCTTCTTAATAGTTTCATTAATATCCGCTTCATCATTAGTACTTCCATACTCAACAACTAAAGTATCAGGGCATGACACCACAAGACTGTTCTCCTTAACAGACCTGATGATAAATATTATCACCAGCACCATAAGAACTGTAACAGAACCTGCCATTAAATATTTAACCCATCTATTATTCATAAAACATACCAACTTTCTCATTTGAACATAATATTGTATGGGTATTATACTTCTTTAATGCATAATAAGCCAGTAGAAACATTAGAAAAATTAAGCTATTTCTATAATTCTTCCCATTTGTGCATTAGCTCTGTGAGATATTGATATAACCGTCCTGTTCCTGCTTACCCTTTTTAATGCATCAAGCACATTTTTCTCAGTATCAGCATCAAGATTAGCTGTTATCTCATCCAGCATAAGCAGTTCAGGCTTTGCTGCTGCAGCCCTTGCAATTGACAATAACTGCCACTGTCCTTGTGAGAAATCTTCCGGCTTGCATATAGTATCATATCCATTGTCAAGTTCCATAATTGCATCATGAATACCTGCTGCCTTAGCTGCTTCAATTACATCTTCATCAGTAATTGATACATCATACAGTGTTATCTGGTCTTTGACAGTTCCAGGAACCATATGAAAAGTCTGCTCAACATATCCGTATATCTTTCTCTTTCCACTATCCGGAATAGCTGTAACCTTCTGACCTGCAATCAATACGCTTCCATTGTCCGGCTCGTAAAGTCCTAGAAGGAGCTTAAATATTGTACTCTTTCCTGTACCTGTTCTTCCCGACAGAGTAACCTGCTCGCCTTTTTTAATACTAAAGCTTAAGTTCTCAACAACATTTTTATCATCATAAGCGAATGTTACATTATTAAAATCAACAAGCACATCACTGTCAGCTTCCATGGCAGTATTCTCTGTGATAGATGAATCCTTTCTAATTAAGAATTCATCCATCTCGAAAAATTCATTAATTCTGTGTACCCCGGCTATTGCTGACTGTATAGTCTGAATCTCCATACCAAAACTCTCAACAGGAGCAAATATCTGTGAAATATAATTAATTACCGCAACTGCTGTACCTGCTGACATGCCAAAAAATGCAAGCACTGTCTGGTTACCTGATGCTGAAAAAAGCATTACCACAGCAACAACAATTGCATTGAGAGTAAGAATTACAGGTGAATATACTGCATCATAGAAATTAGTTTTCTCAACTGCTGCGTAACTTTCACATATATATTCATCGTATCTTTCTGCCATATAATTTTCCTTGCCAAGTGTATGTATTGTTCTTATGTTGTGAAGAGTTTCCGGCACATGTCCTGATGCTCTTCCTACAGCTCTTCTGTTCTCAATCTGTGCTGCCAGCATATTTTTCTGAATAATTCTTGTGAATACAAACAGGAATGGAAGAATAACAAGAAGCACAATGGCAAGTCCCTTATTCTTAAACCATATAACAGCAACTATACTTATTATCTTACAGGCATCAGCAAACATACTGATAATTCCTGATGTAAACAAATTCTCAACTGTATCAGCATCACCAACGAATCTTGAAACAACAGTTCCCGGCTCCTGACTTGTAAGACCGCTTGTTGTAAGACAGCTGTACTTATACATCAACGCACTCCTTAATGAATGTGTAATCTTCTGTCCGAATACTGTAAGAAAAGTTTCTCTTGCACTCTCCATAAAACCGGTTACAAGAAGAAATCCGAAATACATAAGAACCATATAAAATGTGGGCATTGTACCTGATGCAACTGTATCAATAATCTTTGCAAGAATAAGTGGTGGAAACAGTGCCATTACAATTGCGCCAACAACAGTAATTGCAATTCCTGCTGTAAGCATCCACTTTTCTTTTATTGTGTTCAATATAACTCTGCCAACACTTTTATTCTTCATCAGATGCGCCTCCCTTCTGTTCATTATAAAGAACCGCATACTGTGGGCATTTATTCATAATCTCATCATGTGTACCTGCTATGGTTTTTCCGTTCTCCATCCATATAACCTTATCCATCTGTGGGAACAGATATAATCTGTGTGAAATAAGAATCACAATACAATCCTTGGTGTATTCTTTAATATTAGCAAATACCTCTCTTTCAGTGTCCTTATCAAGTGCTGAAAATGGATCATCTAATATAATTAACGGCTTCTTATGGCAGAGTGTTCTGGCAAGTGCAAGTCTCTGTGCCTGTCCTCCTGACAGTCTCACACCTGTATTCCCAACATAAGTGTCCTGTCCGTTTTCCATATCATTTACTTCTTTGTCAAAGCACACTGCCTTAAGAAGCTTAGCCACATCCTCATCATCACCCATAAGAATATTGTTTCTAATTGTATCATTAAACAATTCCGTATCATGTCCCAGATATGCTGCAAGTCCTGCCTTTTTCGCATCATCAAGTTCTGAAAGTTCATTGCCTGCAATCTTAATGCTCCCCTTATATGGATATTCACATAAAAACACCTTTCCAAGAGTTGACTTGCCACATGCAACAGAACCCGTTACTCCGATTATGTCACCTTTTTCTGCTTCAAATGTTACATTTTCGAATATATCATGGCCTCCCGGATAAGCAAATGTAAGTCCTTTTACTTCAAGGGCTGTTTCCCCAATGGGAACCGCCTGCTTGGGATACAGCTGGGTAACCTCGCGTCCAACCATAGCCGATATAAGCTCATCCTTAGAAATCTTATCCACATCCCATGTACCTATATATCTGGCGTCCCTGAATACAGTAACCCGGTCTGCCAGCCTGTACATATCCTCCATCCTGTGGGAAATAAATATGATGGAAGTTCCCTCGGCTTTTAACTTCTCCGTTATGCGGTAGAGCTCCTCACATTCCCGCTTGGACAGGGCGGCGGTTGGCTCGTCCATAATGACAATCCGGGCTTTAGAGGAAACTGCCTTTGAAATCTCCACAATCTGCTGCTCCGCCACACTTAGATTTACCATCCTTGTCCTGGGATTGATGTCGCATCCCAGACTCATCAGAAGCTCCTTTGCCCTGCCATGCATCTCATTCCATTTAATAGACCCCGCCCTTGTCAGCGACTCATGACCGATAAATATATTTTCTGTCACGCTCAGATATGGATACACCGTACTGTGCTGATAAATAGCCGCTATACTGTTGGCTGCCGAATCATTGGTGTTTTTAAATACCACCTTCCTGCCGTTAATCAGGATATCCCCCTCTTCCGGTTCATGTACTCCGGTAATTACCTTAATCAATGTGGATTTTCCTGCGCCATTTTCACCCATTAATGCATGTATCTCACCCTGTTTCAGCTGGAACTGAACGCCATTTAAAGCAACTACACCGGGAAAACGCTTCGTGATATTCCTGAGTTCCAATATATACTCATCCACCAAATCCCACCTCCCAATCCAGAATAAAAAACACAATGCAAACTCCTTACTTAAAGCATAAGGCATGCACTGTGTTTCGTAAATGTAAAATCAAGAACTATTGTTGCACTTTTTTGAACTTTTATATATTTTTCTGATTCTTTTTGTTCCTTTTTCACCCCTCCCCGGCATCCCGCGTCATATAATGCATATTTTTTGCACATAAATCCATATCAATCGCTTGATTATTTGGTTATTTATACTCACTCGGCCATACGCCCATTTCCTTTCTGAACACCTTTGAGAAATAATGGATATCCTTATATCCCACCTGGTCTGCCACTTCCTTAACCTGAATCTCCGGATGATTCTTAATCAATTGACAGGCCTTCTCCATCCTTATTTTTGTAAGGTACCTGGATGGAGAAAGACCCACGTATTTCTTAAAAATACGGCTTATGTATTCTGATACAAAACCAAATTCCATGGATAATTCTCCAGCCCTGATATTCCTCTGGTAATTATCCACCAGATACTGCTCTATCATGACAACCATCTGCGGCATGGCTCCCTCACTGCTTCCATCCTCTGCCAGATCTTCTTCCTGCCCATTCATCCTTTCCACCAGCTGAAACACCCGCGTCTTAAGCTCCCCGTAAGAAAATGTCTCGTAAACAGCATTCCACACACTGGCACGCACAGAATGGCTGCTGCCTTTTCCTCTTTCCAAAAATTCCATCATGAAATTTTCAATGGCCATGCATGTCTTATTCTTCTCCTCAAATTCCCTCATAAATGCGTCCAGCTGACTGCATGCCCCTCTGGTATCCCCTGCTTTCAGGGCTTTTACCATAACGGAAAATGCCTCTGTCTTCACATCCTTCTCCCATGTATCGTCATGAGGAGGACAGAAGCGTCCCCCGCAGCTATAGCATGACTTCCCGTATATGGATTCCGTCATTATTTGAATTCTGAGCTCCAGCACATACTGTCTGAAATCCTGGACCGGGACAGGTTCCGGCAAACCCGCGATTGCTATTACACCATCTGATTGTCCCACGGTATTCAATAGTTCCAAAGCCTTGGCTTCCACGTCCGTAATGCTGTCTTTGACGGCCACCACATATTCTCCGGCACCATCTGATGTCTGGAAAACAGTATCTTCATTCCCAAACATCTTAACCAGACCGGACTCTATATTTTTCTGGGATTCCGGATTCAGACCTCCCTTAACACAGCCTCTGCTGCGCATCCGTATCAGCAGCAGATACCATGACGATGCCTGCAGCTCATCATAAAAACACGATTTCTGCGTCAGCTCACCTCCGTCCAGCAGATTCTTGAAACATTCCCGCCTTCTGTTTCCCATCCTCAGATGATACTGTTTCTTAAGGACTTCGAGAATATCCCTCAGTTCTGTCTTATTCACAGGTTTTAGCAGGTAATCCGTAACACCATTTTTGTATGCCTGCTTGGCATATTCAAACTTATCATACCCGCTGAGCACCACGGTCTGAATCTCCGGTCTGTATTCATGAAGATACTGGAGAAGAGTGATTCCGTCTCCTCCAATCATCATGATATCCGTAAATACAACATCTACTTCCTCTGCCTCCAGAATGCGCTGTGCCTGGATTCCATTAAACGCTGTATACCGTACACTGAATTCCCGGTCCATCTCAGAAATGGTTTTACATATCATACGCTGGATAGGAGGCTCGTCTTCAACAACAAGAACATTAATCATTTATAATTTCCTTTCAAAACCACATAGGTATACCCATCGTTTCCAGTATATATCTCATATTCTACCTGTTCCTCATACAAAAGCCTCAGTCTGATAATGGTATTTGTAAGTCCTATGCCGCTGATTTTCTTCTGTTCTCCTTTCAGGAACCCCTCAACTTTCTCATTCAGCTCCGTCAGATCCCTTTCCTGGAAGGGCCGGCCATTATTCCTTACATGGATTCTCCAATGTCCATGACTTGCAGTGACTGCCACATGTATAATCCATGGAAAACCATTTTCGCCGAATCCATGTTTGAAGCAATTCTCCACAATGGGCTGAAGAATTACCCGGGGTACCTTCACACGCTCCAATTCCCCTGCTTCCTCAATATTATAAATAAGATTTTCCTCGTACCGGTCCTTCATCAACTCCAGATAATTCTCCGTATGGCGGACTTCATCCTCCAATGTACTGTTGCTCTCCTCCTCATAGACCGTGGAGTAACGCAGCATATCGGAAAGGCGGCTGCACATTCTCTCCACCTTTTCCTGCTGGTCCGCCGATGCGCTTATGACCGACAGTGTATTATATAGAAAATGGGGATTCATCTGACTTTGAAGTGCATTAAGCCGGGCTCCCAGCTCCAGCTGCATACTTTTAGACAGACGCTTAAGCGTCTCCTTAAAAGTATTATTAAGGGCCATGATTTCATTCTCATCATTCCCCTCCAATGTCTTCATGTCCAGATTCGACCAGGAAATAGACTGTGCCGATACAATCATATCATTGATAGGCCTTGTCATCTTCAGTGATATTCGGTATGCCATGTATGCGGACAGGACCATGAATACAAAAATAGCCATGATAATTACCTTCTGGATATCCTGTATCACGTTGACGATGGAACTTTTATTGCGCACCATCACTGCCATCCAGCCGGATGTCTCCGATATACCGGCCGAGAGATACTGCTCCTGTGCCCTGTTCCCAGCCTTTATCCGGCAAAACCCGTACCGGCTGTCCGGATTTTTGGATGCCTGACTGTAATAAAAATCATAGTACTCAGGAGGACATATACTTTCCATGCTGTTAAATATGCATCTGCCCGAAGAGTCAAACAGGAGCACTGCCATGTCCTGATCAAGGCCTGGCAGAAGGGTCTTGACCAGCTTCTGGAAATCCTGCTGTATTTCTATGATGCCGTACATATCATCCTGAATCTTATTGCCCAGCGGACAGTACAGAGAAATCATCTCATAGCCCACTTTACTGTTCCAGTAATCCGGGTGAGGACCTTCCACATAGATATGCCCATCATTCAGAACCAGTCGGGATATGATTTCATCCAGATCCATATGGCTGCGCAGGACATTGTCAGCATATGCTTTGGACTGGGGCATGACTCCGCTGCTGACATAATCCCCATATCTGTTAAATACACTGATTCTGGTGGCAATCCTCTGTATTCCATTGATGTCTGCCAGGGCACTGACTGCGTTTATATGGTCCACAATATGGTCCCCATAATAATTATCATTTGCCTTGTCATCTGAAAATGTGCCAAAGTCCTGAATCAGCCGCGAATTCATCATCACCTGAAAACCCACGTTGCGCATTTCAACCATAAAACTTTCTAACTGCTGGGAAACCTTTATACACATGGAAATCTGGTTTCGTTCTGCTGTTTTCAGGCTGGACTCCCTGACCATCACCGCAACCAGAGTATAGAAGAGTACAAGACCTCCTACAATAATAATCAGATATGACTGCAATATTTTTTTCTGGAAATTAGAAAAAACAAAGGGTCTTTTCACTGTTTCCTCCCAAATAGCGCCCTGTTCATCATATCCCCAGTTCGTTCCTGATTTCATATACCATTCTCATGGTATTGGCAAGATATAATTCAGGGTCCCTGTAATTCTCCGAGTACAGTTCGCACGTAACATAACCATTATACTTCCAATTGGCAAAGACTGTAAACATGTCTTTTATTGGTATTATCCCTTCATCCAGCCTTTTATGGGCATCGGTCATCCCGTCATTATTACAGATATGGATATAGTTCATCCTGTCCTTCAGCTTGTCGAAATAAACCGAAAACGGCTCATTGGCCACTGTTGGCGGAGCCACATCCATCATGGCCTCCACATTATCCCTTCCAATTCTTTTTATGGCGTCCACACAGTCATCTGCTGTTGTGATAACCGGACTTTCCATGGGCGTCAAGGGTTCTATCACCAGGCTCACGCCTTTAGGCGCCCCATAGTCGCAAAGGTACTGCATATGTTCTATGAAACGCCGGCAGACCAAAGCCTTTGACGCCTCATACCCCGGATGGTCAGCCACCACCAGCATTCTGGGGCATTCCAACTCATATGCAATATCAATAGATCTTTGGAAAAATTCAATGGTTTCATGGATTGTCCGTTCTTCCAGGGAACAGAGATTATAAGGCCCATTCAGTACGTTTGGCGTATACATGGGAATCTCCAGTTTATATTTCTTTTTTAAGGCATCAATCTCCTTTATCCTCTCCCGAGTCATATCC
>OGMW01002619.1_pt1 | contig 11470 bp, 7 predicted proteins | sample 1573281 | NCBI WGS metagenome assembly OGMW01 (sample SAMEA2581907, study PRJEB24529) | metagenome | biome: Human gut stool | place: China | collected 2011
ATTGGGAGATGGACAGCACACTGCCGTTCACGTCGTGGATGGAACGGTTCATTTTGCCGTTCTCGTCTTCGAAGACGCGCAGGTTGGCGATTTTGCGGGCAAGCCAGTCGATTTGTTTCGCTCCGTCCGTGTCTTCCACTCCGACAAGCAGCACATAGCCGATGCCTATATGCTGTGGTTCGAATGTGGTGTCAACTTCTCCGCTTGTCTCGTCGACCACGTCGACGAATCCTTCGCCGACCTTCTGCAATACGATGCGCATATTCCGTCCCGTTCTTTTCATCCGGCGTAGTCGACGATGGCTTGCGTGACCTGTTTCAGGTAGTCGAGCGACGTCTGCCAGTCGTCCGGCACTTCGATGGAATGGTTGGCACCAGCATACGTGCGCACATGGTCGGTGAGCAGATGCGCTTTGGCGTCATCGTAGTATGGGTCGGCGTCACCTGCGCAGATTAGCGGCATCGGGCTGCCGGCAGTTCCCGGCAGCGGCGCGGGAATGACCGACTTGTGCTTGTCGAATGGCGGCGGATTGAGTACCGGGGTGAGCAACACCACGCGCAATCCTAGTTTTGCGGAATGCGGATAGGAGAGCGTGGAGAGCGATTTGGTGACGACCAGCAACTGCGGCTCCTCACCCGATTCGGCAGCATGTTCGAGCGCCGCCTTGCGCCATTCGTCGACCACGCGTTCCATGCAGGCGATCATTTCCGGAAACTCGACGCTTTCCGTCAGTTTCAGGTCGAGCCGGTCCACGAACCATCCGTTGGCCGCAAGCGCCTGCGCTGCCCAGTACAGCAGCGGTCGGTCTACGGTGTATCCAATGCCCGGCATGATGAGCACGTGCTTGCCGGTTTCGGTGTTCTTCACACGGTTCTTACCCCATGGTGTGACCGCCGGTGTGACGTTTTTCGTTGTTGGTTGCGTGCCGTTCTTGCCCATGCTGTGTTTGATTCGCCTTTTCGTGTGTTCCGTCCGTCTTGGCCGGTCATTGCGGCCGGCGTCGGTTTCCCATATTGCATGCTAGGCGGCGCCGGCTACAATCGTTTCCGTCAGTTCACCATGCATTGGTTGTTGTAGATTTTCGTGGCCATGTCGTTCGTTTCGGCGTCGTAGATGTTCCAGCTAGGTTTTCTCATCCCATATTTCATGACGGCCTCTTTTCGGATGACTACGTTCATTGTATGAAACATTGAACGCACAGCAGTCGAAACGGCCAAAACATCAGCCGAGCAGCTCATACACATTGCGCATGGCGAGCAGCCCATCCGTCATCCACCGGTAGGCTTCCGTTCATGTCACCGGAGAAATCCACATCACGACGCACCCAAAGATGCCAGTTTTTCTTGTCGGCTTCCGGCTCGTCCCACATCACCTCGCCCAGATTTGCCAGTATCCGTTCAACGGAATCCCTCATGGTGTAGAGCTTCGTATACTGGAACGTGTCAGTGAAGTACAGGTCGACGTAATATAGCCGCCACGGATATTCAGCGTCCCATCTGGTTGGCAGATTCCCGAACCCACGCCGAAACTTGTCCATGTGTCGCTGTTTGTCTTGCGGCCGGATGGATCGCCATACACGTCGACAAAATCAGCCCGTGTTGCGGCATATTCGTACAACCCATTCCAGAAGCTGCGCCGCGGCGAGATATTACTGCCGATTTACCGCAATTCGTTCAAAGTTCTGCCGTCCGCGACTTTCCACACTGTCCACCCGTTGACCTGCTTGTCCTCGCCGGTTTCGAGCATTCTGGCACGGCGAAACGCGCCGGATGGACTGTCGAATATCTCACCGTTGGCCAAGCGGATGCGATGGTCTTCGGTTACGGTAGCCGTGGCGGTTACGCCAGCGTATCGGCTTTCCAGCACATCTCCGGCCGCGAGGACTCCGCGTTTGCACAAATCAGCGAAATCAACGGCATTCTGTTCGCGTTCCCCCTGGTTCACGTTCCGATTGCGCAGAGTCTGCATAACCTCATTCCCCGCTGTGGGGCGTGCCCACACCTGCAATGCGAGATCGGCAAGTCGGGTGCCTCGCTGCGCGATCGCCTGTTCGTTCCATTGCGAAGCATCATGCAGTTCCGTGGAAATGGATAGGTATTCGCTATCGTATCCGCCGATTGCGCGGTTTTTCTTCTGTTCGAATGTTCCGTCGGAAAGCTCCGAATTGTATGCGGTCAGTGTCAGATTACCCAGACTGTTCACCAATAGCGGGAATCGGTCGGGGTCGGCGAGCATATTGCGCCATTCGGCGTGCGCCATGGCGTTCTGCGGCATGATGTGTTCGATGGTGTATTCGCTGAAGGACCGCGGATCCTTGGGGTGGTTGTGGTTTTCCAATCCGGCAAGCAGATATTTGCACCGCGGAGCCGGGCGGTACAGATCCTCGCCGAGCAGCGCCTGCCTAAATTGTTCGTCTGTGGGCATGCGTGTGGCTTTGGCGGTCTCGGTGATGAGTAGTGCGGCGAAGGTTTCGGCCAAATCATCTTCAGCCGAATCAAGTCTGACGATCAGCGACGGAACGAGCTTGTTCAATCCGTTGCTGGATACCGAGCAGATCATTCTGCGGAACAGATACGATTCAAGATCCGCAAGCATGCGCAGCAGTCCATCACAACTTACGCGATCACGCTTCCATGCCGCGAACATGTACATAACCAACGGGTCCGTAACCGTGCTGCCCAGTTTTTGAATTGATTCGAGACGGCGGTCCACGTTCATATCGCCGCTGCCAGCGGCGGCAACGCCTTTGATAGCGGCATAGTATTTGGCGTATTCCAGCATGTTCGCCAGAAGATTACGCGTGCGTTCCATGCGCAGCAAGGAACTGTCGGTCGCGAAACGTTTGAATTCCGCGTACATGACGCGGCCTTTGAGCACGGGCTTTTTCAATGTAACGACCATCCAGTCGTGCAGGAACGCATCGAATGAGAGGTTGCCGAGAACACGTTCTATGGGCAGCCAGTAATCGGCGTATAGGGTGTTCTGCTCGGCCATGGGGCACCCCATGAGCATGTAGTTGCGGACCAGGTCGGAAGTCTCCAGATCAAGCCCGGTGGAATTCATTGATTCGAATACCAGTTGCGGTTCGTCACGCCCCTGGTCCAAGGTGACGGACACGACTTCGAGACGTTGCAGACCGTTCCACACCACGTTCGCATCATCGATTGCGGCGACCAGTGAACGGAACAGATCGAGGTTCGTTTCCAGCCGGGAACCCGTATTGGCATGGTTCGGCCGATCTGGGGCGATCACATGGTCGCACATGCTGTGCAGCACTTCTCTATCGTCGCCGGAAAGCGTCAGCTTGTAGCGGCCTTCGCCGGTTGCGTACTTGTCGACAAGATAGCCACGGTCGATGAGCATGTCTGTGGAGAATCGCAGGTGCTCAGGGTGTTCGCGGGCATATTCGGCCAGTGCGATAAGCAGCAGGGTCACCGAGGTGAGGCGCTGCTGGCCGTCGATGAGCAGACACCGGCTGACACCATCCGGGCCGATGCCGCCTTCTTGCATCCATACGATCGACCCGGTGAAATGCGTTCTCTCAGGATGCCGGCCGGCCGTTACGATGTCGGACCACAGCTGCCGGCACTGCGCCTCGCCCCATGAGTATCTACGCTGATACACCGGAACCACGAACCGAAGCGAACCGGTCAATAAGTCCAGCAGGATTTTCTTGCCAGCGTCCATGACGATTCCTCTCTCTTCACCTTTGAACCATCGTATGTCCAGTGATCACACTGAAAAGAATCCGACTCACTATACGCGACTTACCTCATAGAGAGTTTGCTCCGCCATGAAGCAAATCAAGCAAGCATCATAGCAACTGCGCCACCTACTGAATATCACTTAGACACTTCAGGTTTCTTACTCCACGCTTCAACCAAATCAACATCATCGGAATCAGGACGCGAATATTCCTCATAATCGACTTTAATCAACGAGGGCATTCCAAATGCACGTCCAGTCAATACGGCCTCACCTTTTCCTAAAGTAGGAATTCGTGACTTAGAGAAAACATCCAAAGTCGGCATCGTATTTTCCAACATCTGCAAATCTTTGTCGTTCACCAATTTGTGAATAATATAGTTATGGATCTGAGACATAATTGTTGGAGAAATATCCGCTGGTCGCTGAGATGCAATTGTAAGGAAAAAGCCATATTTTCGTCCTTCCTTGATCATTGATTCAAATGTAGTTAAGCGATAATCTTCCCACACATCAGAGTGAGTCGATTTAAAAGAATTAAGGATATTATGAGCTTCATCAATTATCAAATGAAAGGAAACACAGGTTGAATCATATTTCTTCTTTTCATAAAACATTCTCGAAAGCAATAAGGCAAATGTCTCTTTGCATTCCATGTCAACATTTTTTAGATTAAAGACGCTTATTCCTTTTGTATAACATTCAGTGGCGTTTTTTATTATCACAGCGTATTTCTTAACAGAAGAGAAAAGCCTCTCTAACCTTCCCACCACGGGCTTTAACCATTCAAGCTGCATTCCCTTATACATTGCATCATATATTTTTTGAAATTTTACAAAAACCAAAAAAGAATCAAATAAATCAAGAGATTTACCTTTTTCTTCTAATTCTTGTCCTATAGCTTCAAGTTTCAAATCACTAGACGGAATACATGACACATACTTTCCAGAGTTATCGTTTTTCTTAAGAGAAGATCCCTCATCTAAAGAACGCCCCTGATTAATAAATCCAGTCCCAGCATTAGTTAAATAAGACAAGCTATCTCCTTTGAATAAGGAAACCGTCTCAAGTACATTCATACAATCGATTTTATCGTCGGAATTTTCTTGAAGCACGTCTCTTGCTACGCTACGCCACTCCTCCACGAGCGCGATATCACGACGCTGCAAACATTTTTTTAAAAGTCCTATTTGCATATCAGAGCATATATTCTTCTTATGCTTCTCCCATTGTTTTAAAGTTCTAGACAGAAATGGAGATTGTGTATTTTCGGTAGCTTTAGCAAGTATTTTTAATACGTTAGCATTAAAGAAAATATTTTCGTCAATCAAAATTTTTTGTTTCACACCATCAAAAACATTTACTTGATGCTTTCCAAATACTTTTCTGCTTCCATACTCACCATTAAAATCAATAACCGCAAAACTGCTTTTCCCTAAAGCAGCATTACCATACGGAGAATTGAATAGTTCAAGATAAAGTTTGTGTAAAGTATTTGATTTGCCGCTTCCCGTATTGCCGAAAATACCAATATGTGAAGCAAAAAAATCATTAATCGGAATTCTAATCGGCTGATTTTCCATGAGCGAACGGCCAATAGTTACAGACTTCTCCTCATCAACACCACGCGAAAAAATGGCTGCGATATCTTCAGAAGATGCAGAAACAAGGACATTACCTACCATAGGAACAGTGGAACTCGTTACGGAAAACTGTCCTTCCTTTATTACACCCTGAGATTTGACTCTTACTATTCTCTGAATCGATTGAGCATGAAAACGGTTGTCAAACTCCTTTGAATTAATGGTGTTTAACTGGTCACGTACTTTTTCCGATAAAACCGTTACTACAATACGATTCCGACCCTGTTTAAGAATCGCATAAGCACCGACTTTTATACCATTAATCTCTTCCCCATCTATGAAATACGAAGCACCATTGGTCACATTGTACATACCTACTACTGCTTCGTCGGAGTCAACTGATACAACAACACCGAGCTCCTTTTCACCCTGCTTCACAAATTTCTTCATCCTTAGGCACACTTCAATTTTCCGGCAATAATTTTATTAAAGTTATTAAGGTCCAATCGACTAAATTCCCCTACATGGAAAGAAAAGTTTTTTGGGCACAGAAAACGCAGATTCTTTCTCTCAGCCAAATCTTTGAGATTACTTCGACATCATTGTCTGTATAAGCCACAATGATAACAAGTAGCTCACGATTTTCCAGCGCTCTCTTCAAGGCATGAACAATATGCTTATCACCGAATGAGAAACCATGCACTATAAGCAGTGAACCATTGCCAATGTTCCCCGCGCTTTCCGACATTTCATATTCAAAAAAACGCAGCATTTCGTAATAGTGTTTCTTTAAAGTTGTAGCCTCTGGCTCGTTACCATCGGGTTTAACCGTCTCCCTTTTCTCAGGCTTATCTCTAACAACGTAATTACAAACCCGAATCACATCTTCGGATTGCTTCTTCCAGTTCACCGATCCATGAATCTTTGCAAGATTTATTGATGGCAGTTCATTTATATAATTATCAAATCTCCCTTTATAAGCAGTCGTAGTATCAAAATTCGAATTATCCAACAGCCTATTGAAATAACCGCGAGCACCATCATTGAATATAAAAGGGGCAGTTGATCCACTCTCATAAATATCATCAACTGCTTTTTCAATAAACAAATCATAATTAGTAGTAAAAATATTGATATTTTTATGACGCTCTCTGGCATTAACATTACCAAGCATGTCAAGAAGAATTTCGATAAACTTTTTATATGCACCTAATGTACCAAGAATAGCCTTAGATTCTTCTTCAGAGACATTTATTTTCATTTTAGCACCAATTAGAAATTTATTTCTCTTGATTATCTCATACATTAGACCATCTACGTCTATGGAACCATCTTTTTCGCCTGGAAACATGTTCATCAAAGGCATTCCCGGCGCGGAGGTCCCTGAACCGAAGAGAAAACTCGTCTTTTTTTCGGCGATCCAATCAGGCAAACGCTCTATAATCTCTTTTTCCGACACTGGCATGATGTTTCTCCTCTAAAGCTATTCTTGGAAGCTAAGGCTAGCACCCAAGACCTCATGACACACCACTTTCGAACTCTCGTATATATACCTCATATATATACTTAGACAAGCAATGAGTGACCATTCCCCGAGGACGAGCATGACCAATACGGACAAGACCCAATACACACCGCTCATTGATTTCAATGCATATCCGGTGAAGAATGTACTGGACACTCTCCTACAAGACAAGAGCACAAAGCAGAACATCATCTACGCAACTGATGCGTACGTGGACGCTGAACCGACCGCCACGGAAGCAGCGCCGATACTTGCCCAGCAGATTTCAGGCGAAACCCCCACCGTATGCATTGTGCCACGAGTACAGAAAAGCTTGGATGAGCAGACAGACCGCACCAGGGCAAAAGCCGAGGTATTCACACCATCATGGATGGTGAACCAGATGGTCAATAACCTTGATGAGGAATGGTTCGGAAGAAAGCACGTGTTCAATACGGAGCAGGAAGACCATTCCTGGATTCCTACGGAGGGAAAAATCACGTTCCCCTCTACGAAAAAACACGGCTGGCATGACTATGTGGACAGCCGCCGATTGGAAATCACCTGCGGTGAAGCCCCGTTCCTGGTATCGCGCTACGACGCCGCTACAGGAGCAATACTGCCTATCAGTCAACGCATTGGCCTGCTCGATCGCAAACTACGTATCGTAGATGAGCACACGGAAAATGACCTGATGTGGTGGAAGTGGACATTGCGGGCATTCCAAAGCGTATACGGCTACGAATTCCAAGGCGACAGCCTGCTGATCGCACGCGCAAACCTGTTGCTTACCTTCGTAGATCATTACCGCAACAGATTCGGCACCGACCCGGACAAGAAGCATCTCAAGCAGATTGCGAATGTAATCGTCTGGAACCTCTGGCAGATGGATGGACTGACCGAGACGATACCATTCCGTAAGCCGCCTGAGCAGAAGGTCGAATTCGGCATGCTCGACATGCTGACCATGCTTGATGAACCCAATTCGCAAGACGTACCGGCATTTGTCCGGTTGTATGACTGGAGAGCAAAAACTTCGTTATCATATAGCCAACTGTTGAAGGGAGCAGAACAATGAAGTTTGACTATATAATCGGCAATCCTCCATATCAGATGGAGGACGGCGGAGCGGGAGCCAGTGCAACTCCCGTCTATAACAAGTTTATCGATGCTGTCAAAGAGCTTGACCCCTCTGTGCTGAGCTTAATCATTCCGGCCAAGTGGTATTCAGGCGGAAAGGGCCTAGATCAATTCCGTCAGGAAATGCTCAATGACTCGCATATTCGTCGCTTGGCCGACTACACCAATTCGCTCGACGTATTCCCCGACGCAGATATCGCAGGTGGAGTGTGCATTTTTGTACGCGATAAAAGCTATGAGGGGGGGGGGTGCCACTATTCCAACACACATAACGGAATTACTACGAAATGTCAGCGAAAATTGGACATGTTCGACACTTTCATTCGATATCCTCTAGCCGAATCCATTATTGAAAAAACCACTGCACTAAAAGAAATAACACTTACAGATTTTGTCTCAACGCAAAAACCTTTTGGCTTGCGCACCTATGTAAAACCTTCAACAGAAGGTGAACTACTATTACGATACAACAAAGGCGTTGGCCCATTCCGTAAAGAAGACGTTACCGCTGGGTTTGACATGATTGATAAGTGGAAGATCATTATTTCCTATTTATCTGCCGAACACGCTGGGCAACCCGATAAAAACGGACAATTCAGAATCCTCTCTACTACGGAGAAATTGCCACCAAAGTCAATTTGCACTGAGACTTATCTCGTAGCTGGAGCCTTTGACACAGAAGCCGAAGCTGACAATTACATGGCATATTTGAAAACAAAATTCGTTCGGTTTCTTCTTGCCCAAGTGGTGGTGACCCAGCATATCAGCAAGGCATCATTTGTGTTTGTTCCCGCTCAAGATTTCACCAAGCAATGGACTGACGAGGAGCTGTTCAAGAAATATAAATTGACCTCCGAAGAAATAGCCTTCATTAACAATATGATCAAGGAGATGAACTGATGAGCGTTTCCGATATCACAGGCAAGGTCAAGAGCACTCGACCGGCACTCCCCCAGATTTATGCATACACTACTCCAGAAATCCGCCGTCATGACGGCTGGACGAAAATCGGTTATACCGAGCAGGATGTAAACGTCCGTATTGCGCAACAAACTCATACGGCAGATGTCATCGCGAAACTCGAATGGCATGGCAATGCCACTTATGAGGACACTGGCGAAGTGTTTCATGACACCGATTTCCATACCTATCTGCGCAATCTCGGCATCAATGATCAGCCCGGCACCGAATGGTTCGAGATTAATCCCCCTAACGCGAAGGATAGATTCCATGAGTTTCGTGAGAATCATGGAATTCTTGACGGCCTCGGAGCCTCCGATTATGAGTTGCGTGCAGAACAGGAAGCTGCGGTCAGCAAAACCCTGGACTATTTCCAGCTGCACGAGCAAGGCGAATTCCTATGGAACGCGAAGCCGCGTTTCGGCAAGACCCTTGCCACCTATGACCTCTGCAAGCGCCTTCCCACGCCGGGAAAGGACGGTAAGGCGAAACGCATTCTCGTCGTGACGAATCGTCCCGCGATTGCGAATTCCTGGTATGACGACTATGTCAAGTTCGTCGGCACCGATTCCGGCTGGCGGTTCATCAGCAGTGTGGACGCTTTGGCTGGCAAACCATATTGCATCAGCCACGATGAATACCTGCATCTTGCGAGCAAGGGCAAGCTTCCGAACTCCGTCGAGTTCATCAGTCTGCAGGATCTGAAGGGCTCCATCGAGTTCGGCGGCCATTACGACAAGCTAAAGTATGTGGCGGAATACGAATATGACCTGCTCGTCATCGATGAAGCGCACGAAGGCGTGGACACGTACAAGACGGACGTGGCATTTGACCATATCAAGCGCAGGAACACACTGCACCTGTCGGGAACGCCATTCAAGGCCATCGCGAACGACAAGTTCCCCGAGAACGCGATCTACAACTGGACATATGCGGACGAGCAGCAGGCCAAAAGGGACTGGAACGATCCGGAACTGCGCAACCCATACGAGAACCTGCCGAAACTCAACATGTTCACCTACCAGATGTCCGACATCATCGAGAACGAAGTAGCGCAGGGCATGCAGATCGATGGTGAACAGACCGAATACGCATTCGATCTGAACGAATTCTTCGAGACAAAGGATGGGCGATTCGTTCACTATGACGATGTGAAGCGTTTCCTCGACGCTCTGACCACACAGAAGAAATACCCGTTCTCCACGCCAGAGTTGCGCGATGAGCTACGCCACACGTTCTGGATGCTCAACCGTGTGGATTCCGCCCGTGCCCTTGCCAAAATGCTCCGGCAGCACGAAGTGTTCAAGGACTACGAGATCATTCTTGCGGCCGGCGACGGCAAGATCGACGATGACGAAGAAAACGAGAAGTCGTTCGACAAAGTTCGCGACGCTATCGCCAAGGCAGAGAAGGGCGGAGAAAACGCCAAGACGAAGACCATCACCTTGTCAGTCGGCCAGCTGACCACAGGCGTGACGGTTCCTGAATGGACGGGCGTGCTCATGCTGTCGAACATGAAGAGCCCGGCACTGTATGTGCAGGCCGCATTCCGCGCGCAAAACCCTTACTTGTTCAGTAGGAACGGCAAATACCAGCGCAAGGAAAACGCGTACGTGTTCGATTTCGATCCGGCACGTTCGCTAACCGTGTTCGAGGAATACGCGAACGACCTGTATTCCGACACCACGTGTGGCGGCGGTGACACCGACTCGCGTAAGCAAAACGTGCGCCGGTTGCTGAACTTCTTCCCTGTGATCGGTGAGGATGAAAACGGCGAAATGGTGGAGCTGGATGCTGAGCAAGTGCTCTCCATCCCACGCAAGATTCATTCACGCGAGGTTGTGCGCCGCGGCTTCATGTGCGATTTCCTGTTCCAGAACATCAGCAACATCTTCCATGCTCCGGCCGAAGTGATTGAGACCCTGCAACAGCTGGAACCATACAAGGCTCCGAGAGAAGACCTCGGAGTCAAAGCAGGAACCGCCGATGAACTCAATCTCGGCGAAAACGGCGAAGTGTCCATCCCAGATGAACAGGTCATCGGCAAGTCCAAGGATCTGTTCGGGGACAAAGTGTATGGCAATATCAACAACGAACTTAATTCCGTGATCGACTCCCTTGTCTCCGAGAAACCGGAGAATCCCGAAGAGGATTTCCTTGCCGATCTCCAGAAAGCTGTTGGCGTCAGCGTCGCCGAACCGTTGGTCGAAGCCGCCAAGCAGAACTACGGCTCCGATATGAAGGCTTCCCAACAGAAGAAGGTCGAACGTAAGATCAAGGCCGATGTGAATAACCGTATCAACCGCGAGTACGGCGACTACAACATCGAGAAGAACCGCATCGAACGTGACCGTGCGCAAGCACTCGAAAACGCCAAGAGCCAAGCTGAGGAAGAGCAAATCAATCAGGCACATGACGAACGGATTGAAACCGCTCGTCTGACTCTTATCGATAATCTCAAGCAGTCGCGCAGCGAAATGGTCCAATCTGCCGGCGAAACCGTGGTACGTGAGATCGAGACCGCGAAGAAAGAAGCTCAGAAAAACAGCATCGAAAACGGCATCCGCGACCATCTGCG
>OGMW01002621.1_pt1 | contig 11461 bp, 9 predicted proteins | sample 1573281 | NCBI WGS metagenome assembly OGMW01 (sample SAMEA2581907, study PRJEB24529) | metagenome | biome: Human gut stool | place: China | collected 2011
TATGACCGAAAAAAGCGTGCCCCGGATCTGTTTTCAGGCCCGGAACCACGCTTTTTTATTTTTTCTGTTTTTACTGATTCTGCAGCGCCATCATAAATGCCGGAATCAGCTGTTTCTTTCTCGATACAACACCCTTCAGCTCGCAGCTGACCTCGTTGACCGGAAGATCTTCAAAAGCTTTTTCGATGACTTCCTTTGCCCCGCTTCCATAATACAGAAGCTCTGTAGATTCTTCTATAATATTGGTCAGCATAAAGAATACCATCTCGATGCCGTGTTTTCCGCACTCGCTTTCCATCTGCGGCAGAAGCTGTTCCTTGATGGATTCCAGTTCGCCCGCATCGAGGGATGTAATCTGGCCGACACCAAACGTAACATCGCCCATGATGAATTTTTTGAAATCCTGGTAGAAAATTTCTTCCGGTGATTTATCTTTCAGGTTACTTCCTGCTTTAAACATCTCTTTTGCAAACTGCTCAATATTGATTCCTGCAATAAGTGCCAGCGCACCTGCCGCCATCTTGTCAGATAATGTGCAGGTAGGTGAACGGAACATCAGTGTATCTGAAATAATCGCAGCACAGAGAAGCCCCGCAATACTCGGTGAAATCTCAAGTTTCTGCTCCCCATACATTTCATACAGAATCGTTGCTGTACATCCGACCGGCTGATTTCTGAAAGAAATCGGTACCATAGTTTCCAGAGAACCCAGTTTATGATGGTCAATAATCTCCACAATTTCAGCTTTATCGATATTGTCAACTGCCTGATCTTTCTCATTATGGTCCACAAGTGCTACTTTTTTCCTGTGCATATCCAGGAAATTTCTTCGGGAAATTGTTCCGATACATTTTCCCTTTTTGTTAATTACAGGGAACGCACGATGACGGTGTTTGATCATCTCATTCTGAATATCATCCGTAAAATCCTCTGTATTAAAAGTAACCAGATTATCTGTTTTCATAATATACCGTACAGGAATACTCTGGTTGATCAGTCTTGCGATCGTAAATGTATCATACGGAGACATAATAATTACAATTTCTCTCTCATGAGCAAGCTTTATCACCTTTTCGCTGACTTCAATTCCCATACCAACGATAATACAGCTAACATTCTGCGCAATCGCCTGAAGATGATCCTCTTCTCTGTCTCCCATGATTATCAGGTCATCCGGTTCAATATAGGCTTTGAGCATTTCCGGATTTGCAGTTCCCACCAGAACTTTTCCTTTTGTAAAATATCCATGCTCATTTCCCTCTACTACGGTACCAGCAATTGTCTCGGCAATTCTTCTGTACTGTGTCTTCGCTCTTGACAGCAGATAACTGTCCGTTGTATCCATATAAGTCTTAGCAATATCACCGATTGTGATCAGACCTTCCAGCTGTCCTTCTCTGTCTCTGATCGGAAGAGATACGATACTTTTATCCATCATCAGATCCCATGCATTTTTCAGAGACATACTCTTATCAGCTTCCGGACTCATACGGATATCCATATCTTTTATCTGTGTTCCAATGTTAGACAGATATCCTGGCGGCTGCATGCCGAAACGATTCAACACATATTCTGTCTCTTCATTGATCTGTCCTGCACGTTTTGGAATGTATTTCACCTTCTGAGAAGTCCTGTTTTTGATGTCCGCATAGGCAATTGCTGAACAGATGGAATCCGTATCCGGATTCTTGTGACCTATTACAAATATTTTTTCCTGATTTCTCATACAGATTCTAACCTCAATTATCTAATTTAATGTTTGCAAAAAGTGCGCCAAGAGATGTGGAAGCCTCTTCCTTTGAATCCGGAAGCTCGATCACTTCCTCCTCAATTTCCTTAGCCATCATATCTGTTGCCTCTTTGATGCTCAGACTTAATTTTCCATCTTTGACAGCAGTTACTTTTACCTTTACTTTATCTCCAACTGTCAGAACTTCTGATGGTTTCTTAATTCTCTTCTCACAGATCTGTGAAATATGAACCAGACCTGACAGACCATTTCCCAAATCTACGAATGCACCATATGGCTGTAAGCTCTCAACAACACCTTCTGTTACAAATCCGACCTGCACATTGGAGATTTTTGTTTTTCTCTCCTCTTCTGCTTTTTCTCTTAATATTTCCTTTGCAGAGAGAATTAATCTTCCTTTTTCTTTATCAATATCGAAAACCTGAACCTGGATTGGTTTGTTCAGATATTCGTTTGTATCCTCCACATAATTCAGGGCAAGCTTTGAGGCGGGAATAAATCCACGTACACCTTCTACATAGGCGATCACGCCGCCATTTACAATGCCTTTTACCACCACATCAATTACTTCTTTTGAATCCTTTAATTCTTTCAGCTTATCCCATGCAAGCACATCTGCTGCTTCTGTTCTGGACAACAGAATATTTCCATTTCCATCGTCTTTACTCACAACAGTCGCAGAAACTTCATCTCCCACATTCACCTGTTCCTTTAAAGAAAATCCCGGTTCTCTGCTGTAATCCTCTGCCGGAATAATGCCTTCCGCATAATACTTCAAATCTACCACAACTTCTTTTTCATCTACACTGATGACAGTTCCTGTAAGAATATCCCCTTCTTCAATTTTCTTAAAAGAGGCTTCCAGTTCTGTTTCGTAATCTTTCATTGATTCAGCCATTATCTGTTTTCTCCTTTACCTGGAATAAATGTAACTCTTCTCCATCTGTTACAGGATACTGAACAGTTACAAATAGAGTATATTATGTCAGCTATTTTCAAACATTATAACACAATCACTTTAATAATGGAAATCTGAATTTTCATACAGATAGTTCACACAAACGGCTATTTATATGTTACAATAATATCATCAACCAACTACAGCAAATCTATAAACAAGTCCCCTGTGAGATTACAAAAATCAACGGGGAACTGCCTGTATCAGGAAAGGATATTATTATACATGAATTATGATTCTGTCCCCTTGAGGGATTTTAAAGAACTGAATGACTGGGAGACAGTTATTTTTGTCTATCAGTCTGCCCTTAAACAGGTAGAAACAAAGATTGATATTCTAAACGGTGAATTTCAGCACAGACATAAATACAATCCGATCGAACATGTAAAATCCAGAATCAAAACTCCGGAAAGCATTGTAAAAAAACTGAAACGACATGGATATGAATCCAGTATCGAGAACATGGTACGCTATGTAAATGACATCGCAGGAATCCGTATCAGCTGTTCCTTTACATCTGATATCTATCTGATCGCAGATATGATTTCCAAACAAAATGACCTGACGATCCTTGCAAGACGTGATTATATGAAAAATCCTAAAAAGAGCGGTTACCGCAGTTATCATATGCTGGTTACCACACCGGTCTTTCTCTCCGACAGTATCATTGATACCAAAGTAGAGATTCAGATCCGCACAGTTGCACAGGATTTCTGGGCGACTCTGGAGCATAAGATGCATTACAAATTTGAGGGAGACGGACCTGACTATATCACAAAAGAATTAAGAGAATGTGCGCGATATGTAGCAGAACTGGATACCCGCATGGAAGAACTCAATAATGAAATCCAGAAATATGGAAAATTATCAGATAAAAAATAAAAAATCCCCATAAAACGAGGAGTGCCCCGGCAGTGGTTTACCGGGGCTATTATTATGAAAAAAATTTATGTGTAATGATAACACATTACAACGTCTTTCGTAGGTTCTTTCGAACTATCTATATAGTAGCAATCATTTGTGAATAAATTATGAACTTGCAGTTAACTTTTCGTTTATTTGCACAATTATTTTATATTTTTTAATATTTTTTTATAGAATTACCACATATTTATAGTTCTTGTTTTATTTTATGCTTGTCTATCTTGTATATCCCCCATAATCTTCCATAACTATTTCGTCTTTTCACAGTTACGATTTGAGAATGAGCAGATTTTACTCAAAAAGACTCTTTGCAAAATCAGCCAGTTTATGCAGGATTCCTTTTACCTCTTCTTTACCAATCCCCATTTCTTCCAGTTTATCATATGCCTTCGTCACAGCACTCCTGAGCTGTTCCTCATCAATATCAGAATCCTTGATCTGTTTAACGATCTTTATGATTCTGTTCTCTTCTTCCTCCGAAAGGCTAACTCCTGCAGTACTCTCCGCAGTCTGGATCAGCGATCTGATCTGATCATCTGAAATATCCTGTTTTGCTGCCTCATTTTTCACATACATAATGATATCAACTACTTTGTCCGGATCTGATACAAGAGAATCAATCTCATTATCAGAAATAATCTCCTGTACAGATTCCGAAGTATCTGCTGCCATCGCCGGTACTGCCGGTGTCGTACATGTAATTGCTGCCGCAATAATAAGTATTCCTGCTTTTTTTATTCTCATGATTTAATTACCTCCATACTTTTGCCAGTCAATAATAAGTCTCTGTCTTTTCACTGTCAGCAGATTACAGACAATGAACAGGCATTTTCATTTACCGGCTCATTATATCAGAAATCTTATGCCTTCTGTAAAATAAATATCCCAATTTCTGTCTTCATAATTCCTTCGACATTTGTTCAAATTTTTTTCACATCTTAAACACGATTTTCTCATAATTGCAGGATATACTAAAGCCATAAAAATAATAAAGCCAACGTTATTTTTATAAAATTTCTTTTTCATATGTTGATTGCCGGAAGAGGCAATTAACTCTCCTTCCTTTTAAAAAATAAATTTGAACGTAATATAAAAAGCATCCGCTTAGCCACCGGATGCTTTTTATATTTATCTTTTTATGAAATTTCTGTAAATGCATTTGCCAGCTGTGCAAACTGTGCCAGTGTCAGTGCTTCTCCTCTGACACTCAGGGAAAGTCCACACATCCCCAACGCCTGCTCAATCTGTTCTTTAGAAAATGGTATCTCCTGTGAATTCTTCAGACCATTCACCAGTGTCTTCCTTCTCTGGTTAAAAGATGCTCTGATAATACGAAACATCAGCTTCTCATTCTTTACCTCAACCGGCGGTTTTTCATATCGTTCCAGTCTGATCACCGCACTTCCCACTTTAGGTCTTGGCATAAAACAGTTGGGCGGTACATTTGCCACAATCTTTGGTTTCGCATAATATTGCACAGCCAGTGAAAGCGCCCCGTAATCTTTTGTTCCGGGTCCTACCTGCATTCTGTCCGCAACTTCTTTCTGTACCATAATAGTAATAGAATCAACAGGAACCTGATTCTCAAACAATCCCATGATGATCGGGGTAGTAATGTAATATGGCAGATTGGCAACAACCTTGATCGGACGCCCCTGATTTTTTTCCAGTGCAAGCTGGCGGATGTCTACTTTGAGGATGTCGTTGTTGATGACTGTCACATTATCCCAATCTTTCAGAGTGTCGTCCAGAATAGGAAGCAGTGTTTTATCAATCTCAACTGCTGCCACTTCCCTTGCTGCTTCAGCCAGATACTGTGTCATGGTTCCGATTCCCGGTCCAATCTCCAATACAAAATCATCCTTTGTGATCTGTGCAGAATCTATAATCTTATCCAGAACATGAGTATCGATCAGAAAGTTCTGACCAAACCTTTTCTGGAATGCAAAATTATACTTCTGAAGCACTTCTATGGTATACTTTGGATCTCCTAGATACGGTCTGGGCATAATCTTTACTCCTTTTTCTTTATTACTTGTAACTGTACAAATACGCATTATTTAGTAAAATCTTTCTCGTACAGAACAATATATCCATCTCTGTCTATACGTTTCTTAGATACATTTCGTTTAAATTTACGGATTCCTCCCTGTGATTTTGCAATCGCAGCATCTATCAGTTCTTTTACTGCGCCAACATTCATAGGAGAATCCTCTTTCTGGTTAATTCCAATCAGATTATACAGCGCAAGCATTCCCATCTGATCAATAGCATAACCATTCTCTTTTGTATAAACCCTTGCAAAATTGACAAGTTCATCATTGGTAAATACAGGAATATTGATCATTGAAGTAAACTTCTTTGCGAATTTCGGATATCTGGCAATCAGTTTTCGCATACCAATCTTCTCATCTTCCACGATTACTGTAAGTCCGTCTGTATTAACTTCCATGGCTTTGTCAAGCATCTCTACTGTTTCCGGTGTCAGCTGATTTGCATTTTCGATCACAAGAAAGCCACCTGCCAGCTTTGAAAAAATCTTATAAATATTTTTTCCGTTGATCTGATCTGCAAAAACATATGCTACTTTTGACGCTTCCAGATTCAGTTCTTTACAGATTGCCGGAATCAGGCCTGAGATCAGTCTGGTCTTTCCGCATTCCTTACCGCCCATCACAATAATATTTCCAGTTTTAGAAGTCTTGTCTGCTGCAGCCATCTGTACATCATATAAAGTATCCACAAGCTGCTCTTTCATACCCGGAACCTTTACAAAATATGTAAATAACTGCTTCTCATCATCTGTAAGTTCTTTTTCTCTTGGTACGATATCCCTTGGATCTGCTCCATTTTCCGGCTGGATAGATTCTATAAAACGTTCCAGCTCCTCTTCTTCTGTCAGGGGTTTGGCTTCTTCCGTTCCCTCTGTATCATCTTCCGAATTCAGATCTGTATTCCCCATCGGTCCATGGAGAAATTCCTCTTCAGCTCTTCTGAGATCTTCTTCTGTAACCTCATCTTCTTCAGCTTCTTCTATTTCCGGCTGCACCGGTATTTCCTTTTTCGGTTCTTCATCCGGCTTTGGATCAGCAACCTTTATATCTTGTATATCTCCGCTGAGGAAATCCGGTTCTTCCAGTTCCTCTGAAATATCATGGGCTTTTATTTCTTTATCATCAACATCAGTTTCTGAACTTTCTTCCTGTACTTCTTCTGTTTTTGACTCTTCTTCCTTCGGAATCTCAATTCCCTGCGCACTGGCAGCAGCAAGGATCGTATCCTCCAGATTCAACTCTTTCCCTTCCAGATCAAAAGAATCCATATTCAGTTTCGTCTCAGCAACTTCCTCAACTTTCGGCGGTTTGCTCAGTTCCATATTTTTCATGGATGCCGGAATATTTAATTCAGGCATCTTAATTGCAGCCATGGGTTCTGCCCCCGGTTTTTCAGGTTCTGCCTCCAATTCCGGAACATTTTCAGGTTCTTTCTGTGACGCATCACTCTTTATGATTTCTTCCGGAATCTCATCTTCCCTGGTGATACCGGCCTCGTTAACCATATCCATGGATTCTTCCGGAAACTCTTCTTTCTCTTCCTGAGTCTTACCTCCAAAGACATCCCTGATCCCCTTTGAAATCTTTTCCTGAATGCCTTCCATGCTGACCTGAACTTCCGGCTCATTGTTTTCTGTCGTTTCTTCCACTTCTTCAGCTTCAGGCTCTTCCTGCGCTTTTACTTCTGTTTCCGTTTTTTTCTTCTCCAGTTCTTTCGCCTGCTCTGGTGTAAGAAGTTTCGGAACAAACTGTTTCTCAAATTTTGCTTTCTCAGCACCTGTCAGCTCACCCATTCTCATTTTAAGATCATAGGCTTTCATAACATATTTGCCTTCACTGAACCAGAGAATGATTTCATTGCATAAATCCAGACATTTCTGTTTTTCTCCTGCTTTGTAATACAGGGCTGCCAGTTCATATGACCATTTCTCTGTAAATTCCTGTTCTTTATACTCTTCCAGGATTCTGATCTGCTCATTTAATGAAGAATTTTTTGCCCTTGCAATCTTGTACTGCAGAATATATTGTGTACTGTCATTCGAAGCCACCTGCTTATACTCTTCAAAAAATTCTTCTGCTTCATTGATATCATCCATTCGCAGAGAGATCTCAATCAGACGGTAAAGAATATTTTTTCCAATAGATGCCTTATGATATGCAAGAAGGAAAATCTCCTTACTGTCCTCATATCTTCCGTTTGCTGCATATATTTCACCGACAACACATAAGGTGCGGACATTTTTGACGCGTCTCCAGTCTATGCTGTCTACAATGTTCATGGCACCTTTATAATCTTTGTCCTGAACCAGCTTATTAATCTCTTCAAGTTTTATCCGAAATTCTTCTTTATCCAATGCATTCACCAACTTTCCATAATTACGCTCAGTGTATCATAAGCCCATACCCTTGTCAAAAGATTGTTTCTTCTTACACAGGCTGTGATACTGTTCCCTGAACTACCTGAAATACCTTATTTATCTGAAACTGATGACTGATAAAATCATCCAGCCCTGTACATGTTATCAATGTCTGGATATCACTGATACTGTCCAGAAGATAATTCTGCCTGCTGCTGTCCAGCTCGGACAGAACATCATCCAAAAGCAGAACCGGTGTGTCTTTTATTTTTCTCTTTACTATATATATTTCTGATAATTTAAGTGAAAGTGCCGCTGTCCTCTGCTGTCCCTGAGAACCGTATTTCCTGATATCAATCCCATTTGCCATTACACACAGGTCATCTCTGTGTGGGCCTGCGGATGTCAGTCTCATCCTCATATCTCTTTCTCTGTTGGCACAAATAGTACTTTCCAGTTTCTCTGCTGTACAGTCCGGTTCATAAATAACGTTCAGTTCTTCCAATCCCCCTGTAAGATTACCATGTATTTTTCGAACCGTTTCATTTAGTTCTTTAATAAATTCACTGCGCTTGTCAATAATCTTCCGTCCATATTCAGCCATCTGTATATCCCAGATATCCAGTGTATCTTTAAGTGAAGGCTGAACACTGAGATCCTTCAGCAATTTATTTCTCTGATTTACAATATGGTTATATGAAGCCAGATCTGTAAGATATATTTTATCTAACTGGCACAGTTCCAGATCAAGAAATCTCCTTCTCTCACCCGGACCATTTTTTATAATATTCAGATCCTCAGGAGAAAAAAACACCAGATTAACTACTCCGAAAAGCTCACTGGCCTTCCGGATAGGAAGACCATTGATCGCAACGCCTTTTGCTTTATTCTTTTTAAGATGCATATCAATCCTGTAGGAAAGCTCATCTCTTTTTACCATCATCCTGATATGAGATTCATCCTTTCCAAACTGAATCATATCCTTATCTCTGCTTCCTTTATGCGATTTTGTAGTTCCGCAAAGATAAAGTGCCTCCAGGATATTGGTCTTTCCCTGAGCGTTATTGCCGTAAAATATATTCGTCCCCTGTGCCAGATCGAGTTCCAGAGAATCATAATTTCTGAAATTTTTTAACTGAACAGATTCAATATACATTTATTCACCTGATCACTTTAATTTCTTTTCCATCATAAGAAACGATGTCACCTTCATAAACCTTTCGGCCACGACGGTCATCTACCTCTCCGTTTACTTTTACCAGTCCGTCAGTGATCACATATTTCGCTTCAACCCCGTCCTGAACCATATCTGCAAGTTTCAGTAACTGCCCCAGTTTTATAAATTCATCTCTGATTTTAATTTCTTCCATTTTCATTTACTCCCTATCTTGCCTGATTCTGGTTGATATTTACAGGCAGAATCAAATATGTGTAATTTTCCTCGTCATCCCTGATAAAACATGGTGCTTTTGGATTTACGAGGTAGATACTGATTGTTTCATCATCAATTACTTTGAGTGCATCGATCAGAAATCTTGGATTAAAGCCAATAAGGATATCTTTGCCCTCTTTATCAATATCAATATTTTCATTCATGGAACCCATTGCAGAATCAATACGTAATTCCATAGAATTATCTGTAATTTCAATAATGATCGGTTTCTTTTCTCCCTCTCTTACCAACAGAGTGGCTCTGTCGATACAGTCCAGAAATTCTTTTTTATTAATTTTAATTTTGGTTTCGTAATCGCTGGAAAGCATCTGATCAATACGGAAATATTCTCCATCGATTAATCTGGAAACAACAATAGTCTGGTCAAACTCAAATAAAATATGATTTTTTGAGAAATAAATATTTACAATATCATCAATTTCACCGGATAAAATCTTACTGATCTCATTAAGTGTTTTGCCAGGTACCACCACTTTGCGGTCAGCATAATCTTTTTTCAGTTCCATACGTCTGATCGCAATACGATGTCCATCGAGAGATACTATTTTCAGGTAGTTATTTTTGATTTCAAAAAGTTCACCGGTCATCAGCTTATTGGTTTCATTGGAGGCAATTGAAAAAATAGTCTGTCTAATCATCTCTTTTAATGTGAATTGAGAGATAGTAAGACTTTCTTCTTTCTCAATCAGTGGGAGATATGCAAAATCTTCTCCGGATTTACCAGGTATCGTGAATTTTGCTTTCTCACAGGTAATGGTGGCAGTAAGTTTCTCATCTGTTTTAATAGTTACCGTATTGTCTGGCAGTCGACGAATGATTTCATAGAAAATTTTTGCATCCAGCGCAATGATTCCTTTTTCTTCAATGGTTCCATCAACAATTGTTTCTATACCGAGTTCCATATCATTAGTAGTAAATTTGATCTGGTTTGTAGTAGCATCAATCAGAATACATTCCAGAATTGGCATTGTTGTTTTAGAGGGAACTGCTTTCAGTGAGATGTTTACACTTTTGAGCAAGTTGATTTTATGGCAAATGATTTTCATAATGTGTATAACTTCCTTTCTTGGGTGATGTGGTTTTTTATAGATAAATATATAAAAGGAATCCGTCGTCGCCGCCGTAGGGGATGTGAATATGTGAAAAACTCCATTGAAGGTTGATTTTTCAAGGAGTTCGGATATGGATAACTTCGTGTAAAGGTGTGCTTAAAGTATGTGTATAACTTGTGTATAACCGAAGCGCCCAAAAAGCGGCGAAAAGTTATACACACTTATACACATTCAATCAACATCTTATACACATGTTATACAGTCAGTTATCCTCATCCCTGTGGATTAATTTTTTTCTTTAAAGTTTCAATGGTGTTTTTAAGGTTTTCATCGTTGTTGATTTCTTTTTCAATTTTGTCGATGCCGTGCATAATGGTAGTATGATCACGATTTCCAAGACATTTTCCGATAGATTTCAGCGGAGTTGAGATGATTTCTCTGCATAAATACATGGCAATCTGGCGGGGGGTTACAATTTTGGAGTTACGCTTATTTCCACAGAGGTCATCCACTGTAACATCAAAATGTTCAGCAACCATGGAAATAATATAATCCGGCGTGATGACTTTCTTTTCATCAGGGGAAATAATATCCTTTAACGCCTGTTCGGCAAGTTCAAGTGTAACTTCCTTTTTTTCAAGTTTGGCAAAAGCCATCACCTTGTTGATCGCGCCTTCCAGTTCGCGGATATTGGATTTAATATTGTTTGCAATGTATTTGATTACTTCCTCGTTAATATCATATCCATCCATTTCTTCCTTCTTATGAAGAATTGCCATTCGGGTTTCGTAATCCGGCAGTGTGATATCTGCGATCAGGCCCCATTCAAATCGTGAACGGAAACGTTCTTCCAGGATTTCCATATCTTTTGGAGGTTTATCTGACGAAATAATAATCTGTTTTTTGGCACTGT
>OGMW01002623.1_pt1 | contig 11458 bp, 10 predicted proteins | sample 1573281 | NCBI WGS metagenome assembly OGMW01 (sample SAMEA2581907, study PRJEB24529) | metagenome | biome: Human gut stool | place: China | collected 2011
GCCTGCCGGATCTGAATGACGTAAAAGAAGGCATCATCGCTTCCAAGATCGCAGCTCACGCAGCGGATATTGCGAAGGGTATTCCGGGAGCAAGAGACATCGATGACCGCATGGCTGCTGCCCGCCAGAAACTGGACTGGGATGCACAGTATGCATGTGCCCTTGACCCGGAAACTGCAAAAGCGATCCGCGACAGCAGAAGCCCGGAAGATGACCACAGCGATACATGCAGTATGTGTGGAAAATTCTGCGCAGTCCGCAGTATGAATAAAGCGCTGGCAGGAGAGTATATTGATATTCTGTAAATATTCAGAATTATAAAAAACTGCAGCAAGGTGTCTGGTTATGGACATCTTGCTGCAGTTTTTTATATAACAAGAAATTGTATTTTCTATTATAAATAATAGCCTCCGGGAGAATGCGAGCTCGATGAGGCACATTCGTCAAATACAGTGCAAGCAAAAATCTGTACTTGGGATCACCGTATATGCAAAAAAGGAACCGCAAACTGCAATTCCTCTTCAAGAGCGACAGACGGGGTTCGAACCCGCGACCCCGACCTTGGCAAGGTCGTACTCTACCAACTGAGCCACTGTCGCATATCTTAAGTTGTTGTTCTGTGTTATGTGTTCCTCAGAACAATACATACTATACTACGTGAATTGGTTTTTGTCAACACTTTTTTAAAAAAAGTTTTTTGAATTTTCTAATTTTCGCAAATGCTTATAAAACATGCAATGATAAAAAGATGTTATTATAGAACATTTTTGACTATATCCACCAGATAATGCTATAATAAAATTGTTTGTGATGTCTGTAAAGACGTCATAAAAATACAGGAAAGAATGAGGGTAGGGATATATGGCAGAATGTAAGAAAATAAAGGCAGCACTCCTCGGATTAGGAACCGTGGGCGGCGGTGTTTATAAACTGGTTCAAAGACAGAAAGAAGAAATGGTAAAAAAATCAGGAGCGAATCTTGAGATTACAAGAATCCTTGTACATAATATGAACAAACAAAGAGAAGGCGTAGATGCCTCTCTTCTGACAGATAACTGGAAAGAAATAGTAGAAGATCCGGAGATTTCGATTGTGATTGAAGTAATGGGAGGAATCGAACCGGCGAAGACGATGATTCTGGAAGCACTCTGCGCAGGGAAGAATGTAGTGACTGCGAATAAAGATCTGGTAGCAGTGCACGGAAGAGAATTACTGGATGCAGCACAGGAAAATCAGGTTGATTTCCTCTTTGAGGCGGCTGTTGCAGGCGGTATCCCGATCATTCGTCCGCTGAAACAGTGTCTTGCAGTGAATGAGATTGATGAAGTGATCGGTATCGTGAATGGAACAACAAACTACATCCTGACAAAGATGTTTGAGGATGGCATGGACTTTTCAGAAGCGCTGGCAAAAGCGACAGAGCTTGGATATGCGGAAGCAGATCCGACTGCGGATGTTGAAGGTCTGGATGCTGGAAGAAAAGTTGCAATCTTAGCTTCCATTGCATTTCATTCCAGAGTTGTATTTGACGATGTATACACAGAAGGAATTACAAAGATATCTGCGAAGGATGTCGCCTATGCAAAAGAATTTGGCAGTGTGATCAAGCTTCTCGGAGTGGCACATAACAGAGAAGATGGTATTGAGGTTGCAGTTTATCCGATGATGCTGCCGAAGAATCATCCGCTTGCATCTGTCAGAGATTCCTTTAATGCGGTTTTTGTACACGGAGATGCATTAGATGATGCGATGTTTTACGGAAGAGGCGCCGGAGAGCTTCCAACAGCCAGTGCTGTTATGGGAGATGTGATCGACATTATCCGCGATATCCAGTTCTCATGTACCGGACGAATCAGCTGTACCTGCTACAAGAATACACCGGTCAAGAGTTCAGATGATGTGAAAAATAAATTCTTTGTACGCATGCAGGTAACAAACAAACCGGGCGTTCTTGCACGAATCGCAAGCATGTTCGGTGAGCACAAAGTCAGCATTTCCAAAGTGATCCAGAAGGTCATTACAGACGGAGTCGCTGAACTTGTTATCGTAACGGAAGCAGTAAAAGAGTATCATATGCAGGACGCGTTGATGCATTTAAGAGAGATGGATACGACACAGGAAATCAGCAGTGTGATTCGTGAGTATTAAAAGTCGGATATATTTATAAGAAAGCCGGGAAGTTCATGAGGAGGGAAACATAAGATGCGGGAGAGAACGACGCTTGGATTTTTGTTTAAGCAGATCAGCACAATTTACGAAAAAGAATTTAACCGCAAACTACGTACGCTGGGAATCACAGCTTCACAGTGTGCGGTGCTGGATTATTTATTTACAAGCAGAAAAGAGCATGTAACCCAGAGAGATATTGAAAAAGCGCTGAGTCTGCGTAATCCGACTGTGACAGGACTTATGAAACGACTGGATGAAAAAGGATTTATCCTTGTAGTACCGAGCAACGAAGATAAGCGTTGTAAGAACATTTACCTGACTGAGAAAGCATATGATATTCAGAGGAGGATGGAAACAGATCGGAAGAAACTGGATAAGATGCTGACACTGGGAATGAATAAAAAAGAAGTAGAAGCATTGAAAAAGATGCTGGATCGTGTACTGTATAATATAGCCGAGCCTTAGAGGCCGGCTTTTTTAATTGTTTTTCTGTAATACATGAGCTGACTTTACATAGATTTAACATAGATTTCATCTGATTTGCATGTGCATTCGCTAGAATAGCAACGATAGTAAATTGTACAGCAAAAAGGAGAGAAATCAATATGAATGAAAATATGCAGATTGTATTTGGTCTGCTGGGGGGACTTGCAATCTTTATTTATGGAATGAATATGATGAGCGAGTGTCTGCAGAAAGCAGCTGGAGAGAAGATGAAAAGTATTTTGGCGTTACTGACAAAGAATCCGGTTCTCGGTGTGCTTGCCGGAGCGCTTACAACGGCAGTTCTGCAGAGCAGTAGCGCCACAACGGTCATGGCAATCGGTTTTGTCAGTGCAGGACTTATGAACCTGCCACAGGCAATTTCTATTATATTTGGTGCAAATATCGGAACAACCATGACGGCACAGATTATTGCATTTAAGATCAGCGATTACATATATATCATTATTTTTGTGGGATTTATCATTGCATTTATTGCAAAATCAGAAAAAGCAAAAAGTATAGGACAGACGATATTTGCATTCGGTCTGTTATTCCTTGGAATTGAGACAATGGGAGACGTCATGAAACCGCTGGCATCCAGTCCGATGTTTACACAACTTATTGCAAGTGTAAAACATATTCCGGTTCTTGGAGTAGGAGTAGGTACATTAATGACGCTGGTCGTACAGAGTAGTAGTGCAACCATCGCAGTCTTACAGAATTTTGCAGCACAGGCAGGACCAGACGGTATGACAAGTATTCTTGGACTTACTGGTGCGATTCCGATCCTGCTTGGAGACAATATCGGAACAACGATCACGGCACTTCTTGCAAGTATAGGACAGACGAAAGATGCAAAGAGAACAGCCGTAGCGCATTGTATTTTTAATATATCAGGAAGTTTTTTATTTATATGGTTTGTGAAACCATATGCTACACTGATCCGTTTTATTTCACCAAAAGGACCGGAAGTGGAAGTGATTTCCAGACAGATTGCGAATGCGCATACTTGTTTTAATATTACAATGACACTGATCTGGGTATGCCTGATTGGAGTGATGGTGAAGATTGTTATGTTCCTGATTCCGGATGGAAAGAAGACCGAATCAGATCCGTTTGAGACATTATATCTGGATGAGAATGTGAAAAATCAGCCGGCAGCAGCGCTGCAGCTTGTCGCAAAAGAGATTTTACATCTGAGCGATCAGGTAAAAAAAGTTCTGCATGATACGGTGACTGTCGTAAAAGAAAATCAGATGCAAGGTGTAGATAAGATACAGGAGGAGAGTGCGAAAGTAACAAAGCTCACAGATAAAATCACAGATTATCTGGCAGGATTATTTTCTTCCGGACTTTTGACCGAACAGCAGGCATCCCAGACAGCGGGACTGATGTATGTGCTGGGAGATGTGGAACGAATCGGTAATTTAAGTGCCGGAATTGCATTATCTATGAAAGAAAAAGAAACAAACCAGTATAAATATTCACAGGAAGCGATGGATGAACTTGCAAAATGTCTGAAAACTCTGGAGAAGATGTTTGATTCAGCGACAAAGGCATTACGCGGTGATGCAACAGTAGAGCTTGAAAAGCTGATGAAGCGCAAAGACAAGATTGTCAATTTGGATATTATGATGCGAAAATCCCATATCCAGCGTGTCAACAAAGGAAAATGTAAAGCGAGTCTGACAACACCATTTACGAATATTCTTCATTTGATTGACCGTATGGGAAACAGTTGTATCAACCTGGCTGATGCGGCTACAAATGAAGTGGCATTAAAATATTTCCTTCCCAAAGATGAGATGACAATGTAAGAATCGAGGCAGAAAGAAAATTTTATAAAGTATAAGTGATTAAGGTTCATGCAAAAATAAAGCATGGACCTTTTTGTTCCTCCTTAATGAGAAAATGGTATGAATAAGTCTCCTTGTAATTTTAATACATGTATGATAAATTAGTAAATGTAAATGATAATCAAAATCAAAATCGAACAAGAAAAGGCGGGAACCTCAAAATGCCAGTGGAAGTTGTAGCATGTATGTTAGCAGATAAAAATAGTTGGAAGAGATTACAGTTTCAGTTAATCCTGCAATGTGCTCCATTGTTCAAAGGATATAAAGTAGCCTGTATTACGAATGTCCGCAGAGAGGATATGAGAAATATGCATCTGCTTCTTAATGGAACGGGAATCTGTTACCGTGCACTTACATTTTGCAGAGACAAATACCTGGTGTTGTTATATCGCCCGGCACAGTTAAAAACATATCTGAAACAACCGGAAGTGAAGACGTTCCTTGCTGATTACGGTTATGAAGAAAACAGTCTGGAAAAAGTGCTGGAAAGACTTTCGTTAAGAGTACGGGAACATTCAAAAAATGAGATTGAATTTCCTCATGAAATCGGAATTTTCCTTAACTATCCACTGGAAGATGTCAGAGGCTTTATTGAGCATAAAGGACAGGACAGCCTCTTTTGTGGATATTGGAAAGTATATCATGATCCGGAAAAAGCAAAACTTACATTCTGGACATACGATAAGGCAAAGGACTGTGCAGTAAATGAATTTCTGGCAGGAAAGACAATTCGGGAAATTGTAGCATAAGACAAAAGACAGCAAGAAAGGGGACAAATCGATGAGTGTTGTTATTATAGGCGGAAATGAAAGAATGGAACATCAGTATAAACAGATCTGCAAGAAATATAAATGTAAGGCAAAAGTATTTACCAGAATGGCGGGCAATCTGAAGACACAGATTGGTCAGCCGGATCTGATCATTTTGTTTACTTCAACAGTGGCACATAAAATGGTACACTGTGCGTTGAAAGAAGCAGAGCGTTACAATATCCGTGTGGAGCGTACACACAGTGCAAGTGCAAATGCACTGGAAAATGTTCTCGTTGAATGTTGTGGTTAATATAATATATAGCATATAGCAGGATATCAGGAATAAAAGAGCCTGAGATGTATAGGCTTAAAAGAGGAACGCAAATTGCGACGTTTCTCTTTTTTTTATAATATTTTCATGTTAATATGAAAAAGACAGCTTGCAAGGAGGATACATTTTTATGAGTTATGCAGACAAAGTTTTTATAGATATGTGCCGTGACATCATCGACAATGGCACAGATACCAGGGGAGAAAAGGTCCGTCCGAAATGGGAGGATGGGACGCCGGCTTACACAATTAAAAGATTTGGAGTGGTGAACCGCTATGATTTGTCCAGGGAATTTCCGGCTCTGACGCTCAGGAGAACAGCGATCAAGAGCTGCACGGATGAACTTTTGTGGATCTGGCAGAAGAAATCGAATAATATCAATGACTTGCACAGCCATATCTGGGACAGTTGGGCAGATGAGAATGGCTCAATCGGCAAAGCATACGGATATCAGCTTGGCGTGAAGCATCAGTATAAAGAAGGCCTGTTTGATCAGGTTGACCGTGTGATTTATGACTTAAAAAATAATCCGTACAGCCGCAGAATTATGACAAATATATATGTACATCAGGATCTTCATGAGATGAATCTCTATCCTTGTGCATACAGTATGACATTTAATGTGACGAAGAAGGAAGGACACGATAAGCTGACATTGAATGCTGTTTTAAATCAGAGATCGAATGATGTGCTGACAGCAAATAACTGGAATGTTTGCCAGTATGCGGTGCTTGTGCATATGCTGGCACAGGTGTGTGATATGGAAGCCGGAGAACTGGTACATGTGATCGCGGATGCGCATATTTACGACAGACACGTGCCGGTAATAGAAGAACTGATCGCAAGAGAACCGCTCCCGGCACCGAAGTTCTGGCTGAATCCGAAAGTAAAAGATTTCTATGATTTTACGAGAGATGATGTAAAACTGATCGATTATGAGACGCATGAGCAGATTAAAAACATTCCGGTTGCAGTTTAAAAAAAGAAAGGGCGAGATAAGATGAAATTAATAGTTGCAGTTGATAAAAACTGGGCGATTGGAAAAAACAACCGCCTGATGTGGAGCATTCCGGCAGATATGAAATTTTTCCGTGAGACAACAAAGGGGAATATTGTCATTATGGGACGGAAAACACTGGAAAGTTTTCCACAGAGCCAGCCACTTAAAAACCGGGTGAATATTGTAATCAGCAAGAATCCGGATTACAAAGTAAAAGACGCGGTTGTTGTACACAGTGTAGAAGAAGCACTGGAAGAAGCGAAGAAGTACGAGGGAGAGACATTCGTAATCGGTGGGGAGAGCATTTACCGTGCGATGTTAAAGTACTGCGATACAGCTCTGGTTACAAAGATTGATCATGCGTATGATGCAGATACTTATTTTCCGAGTTTGGATGAAGATCCAGAGTGGAAGATGACAAAGATCAGTGAAGAACAGACATGTTTTGATCTGGAGTATTATTTTACGGTATATGAGAGGATTTAAAAAGAAAGATGAGAATACTGAGTATTACGGCACAGAAGCCAAACAGTACCGGTAGTGGCGTGTTTTTGACAGAACTTGTAAAGGAATTGGCAGCAAAAGGACATGAACAAGCAGTAGTTGCCGGTGTTTATAAAGAAGATAAGACAGAAGTTCCGGAAAATACAAAAGTATATCCGGTTATTTTCAAGTCAGAGGAGCTGCCGTTTCCGATTGCGGGAATGTCGGATGAGATGCCTTATGAAAGCACGAGATATTGTGATATGACAGAAGAAATGGCAGGGCAGTTTGCAAATGTTTTCCTGACGAAGATCAGGCAGGCAGTAAAGGAATTTCAGCCGGATCTGATCTTAAGTCATCATCTGTATCTGCTTACAGCACTGGTGCGGGAACATTTTCCGGAACTTCCGGTATATGGTTTCTGTCATAATACAGATCTCAGACAATTGCAGAAAAATGTGTTAAAACAGGAGTATATCAAAGCGCAGATTGCGAAGCTAAACCGGATTTTTGCTTTGCATGAAGAGCAGAAGACGCAGATCTGCCAGATGTTTCATGTAACAGCAGAACAGGTGGAAGTATCTGGAATGGGCTATAACAGTCATATTTTCCGTGATCTTCATATCCGGAAGGTTCCCGGAAAGACGAAGATTGTGTTTGCTGGGAAAATCTCAGAGAAGAAAGGCGTAGAGAGTCTGATCCGAAGTCTTGCTTATCTTCCGTATGAAGCAGATAAACTGGAAGTATATCTGGCTGGCGGCGCAGGAAATGAGACAGAGTATGCAAGAATCTGCAGACTGGCAGAGAAGGCACCATATCCGGTTCATTTTCTTGGAAAACTGGAGCAGATGGAGCTGGCAAAAGTATATAATACATGCGATATCTTTGCACTACCATCTTTTTCGGAAGGATTGCCGCTTACAGTGATCGAAGCACTTGCCTGTGGCGACCGTGTTGTGATGTCGGATCTTCCGGGAATCCGCGAATGGCTGGATACATATGCGCCGGGAGCGGATATCCGATATGTAGAACTTCCACGGATGAACCGCGTGGATGAAGCAGTTAGAGAAGAACTTCCGGCTTATGAGAAACGCATTGCAGAATCATTGCAGGAAAGTGTAGAGGAAAATTGTACCAGACCGGCTGATGTGAGCCGAATCTCCTGGGGAAAAATTGCAGAGAAAGTTCTGGTATAGTGCCATACAGCTTGATGGATATTGTTCTTTGCAGTTAAAAATATATCAGTTGACAGAAGATATTCAGAAAGTTATAATTGTATTACTTATTTGAATGAGTGAAACAATAGATAGATTTTATAAATAATTGTGAAAATGCTATGACAGGGAGGAGTACATAATTTACAGATCCACAGAGAGAAGATGGCTGGTGTGAATCTTCGTGAAGTGATTATGGAAGTAGCCCCCGAGCAGTGAATTGAAAGCGAAAGCAAGTAGGCTTCAACGCAGTCCCAGCGTTAGATGGGAACGATATCGGATGTAGGAGTCCTGTATCGGCAGAGTGCAGAGACAAAAGTTTCTGAATTTAGGTGGTAACACGGATGAGTAATTCGCCCTAAGCATAGAGCTTAGGGTTTTTTTAATGCCAAGGAGGTTGTGCAGATGAAAAAAATCAGTGGAAACAAATTATTAGTAAAGGCTTTGAAGGAAGAGGGCGTAGACACATTATTCGGCTATCCGGGAGCCTGCACGATTGATATCAGTGATGAGTTATACAAACAGGATTATACGAAAGTGATCCTGCCAAGACAGGAAGTTGCGCTTGTGCATGAAGCAGATGCATATGCAAGATCTACAGGAAAAGTTGGGGTGTGCCTTGTAACAAGCGGACCGGGTGCGACAAACCTGGTGACAGGAATCGCGACTGCTTATTATGACAGCGTACCACTTGTATGTTTGACCGGACAGGTATCCCGACATCTTATTGGAAATGATGCATTTCAGGAAGTCGATATTGTCGGTATTACGAGAAGTATTACAAAATACGGAGTAACTGTACGCAGAAGAGAAGATCTCGGACGTATTTTAAAAGAAGCATTTTATATTGCGAGAACCGGAAGACCGGGACCGGTATTAATTGACCTTCCAAAAGATGTTATGGGAGAGCTGGGAGATGCAGAGTATCCAGAAGAAGTAAATATCCGTGGATACAAACCGAATACACATGTACATATCGGACAGTTAAAACGTGCACTGAAAATGCTCGGAAAGGCAAAGAGACCGCTGTTTCTTGCCGGAGGTGGTGTTAATGTTGCTCATGCACAGGAGGCATTTACAGAGCTTGTAGAATGCACACATGTGCCGGTAGTAACAACGGTTATGGGAAGAGGAGCAATTCCAACAAATCACCCACTTTATATTGGAAATCTTGGTATGCATGGCGCTTATGCGTCCAATATGTCAGTAAATGAATGTGATCTGCTGTTCTCTATCGGAACAAGATTTAATGATCGCATCACAGGTAAGTTACATTCTTTTGCACCAAAAGCGCAGATTGTTCATATCGATATTGATACAGCTGCTATTTCAAAAAATGTACAGGTCGATGTTCCAATCGTAGCGGACGCAAAAGAAGCAATCGATAAAATGTTAGAGTATGTGACAGAGTGACACAGAAAAATGGCGTGCACAGGTTGAAACATGGAAAGAAGAACATCCGATGAAGATGAAGAGAAAGCCGATCATGACACCACAGGATGTAATCGATACGATCAACAAGGTATTTGATGCAGCAATTATCGTAACGGATGTTGGACAGCATCAGATGTTTACAGCGCAGTTTATAGAAATTACACATAAGAAACAATTACTGATGTCCGGTGGACTTGGAACGATGGGATACGGACTTCCAGGTGCGATCGGAGCCAAGATCGGTAATCCGGATACACCGGTTATCTCTATTTCCGGTGATGGCGGTATGCAGATGAATATTCAAGAACTTGCAACGGCGGTGCTGGAAGAACTTCCGATCATTTCCTGTATTTTCAATAATAATAATCTGGGAATGGTTCGTCAGTGGCAGAAATTATTCTATGGAAAACGTTACTCCATGACCTGCCTGCGAGCGGGAGCAGCATGCAGGGGAAAATGCGGTGAAGTTCCATGCCCGGAATATACACCGAATTTCCTGAAACTTGCAGAATCCTATGGAGCGAAGGGAATCCATGTTTCAAAAGTGGAAGAGATTGAACCGGCATTCAGAGAAGCAATGCAGAGTAAAAAGACGCCATATATCATTGAATTTGATATTGATCCGGAGGATCTTGTATATCCGATGATCCAGCCGGGCGGTACATTAGAAGATATGATCATGGATTGTTAAGCAGGAAGGGGAATGATTATGAGTGGAAATAAAATGAAAAAACGCTGGATTTCTTTATATGTAGAAAATCAAGTCGGTGTCCTGTCTAAAATCTCAGGGCTGTTTTCGGGAAAATCTTACAATCTGGACAGTCTGACTGTTGGAACAACGGAAGATCCGACTGTATCACGAATGACGATCGCGACCGTCAGCGACGATGAAACATTTGAACAGATTAAAAAACAGTTAAACCGTCTGGTAGAAGTAATTAAAGTCATTGATTTTACGGATGTATTTGTCAGAATGAAGGAAATTCTCTATGTAAAAGTGCAGAAATGTACACCGGAAGATAAGGTAGAACTGTTCCAGATTGCAGAAACATTTAAAGCAAAAGTTATTGATTATGGTAAAGACAGTCTGCTTCTTGAATTTGTACAGACAGCGACAAAGAATGATGCAGTAATCAAACTTATGAAAGAAGAGTACAAGAGTATTGAAGTTGTCCGTGGAGGAAGTGTCGGTATTGAATCGATTAGCATGATGGAGCGATAAATAATTTTGTGAAAATTGTACACGTAAAAAACAGAGTGCACTCTTGAATTTTTATATAGACAGTATTATAATACTTGCATACAATGATGTTGGGACAAAAGCCTCAACTATGATGCCTGCGGATTGTTTCGTGTTAAGTGGTATCATAAATATATTTAATTGTAAAAGGACGGAGGAATAGAAAATGGAGAAAAAAGATATCGATTGGAGTAATCTTGGATTTGGCTATGTAAAGACAGATAAGAGATTCGTATCAAATTATAAAGATGGAGCTTGGGATGAAGGCGTGCTTACTGCTGATGACAAAGTTGTTATTAGCGAATGTGCAGGTGTTTTACAATATGCACAAACATGTTTTGAAGGGTTAAAAGCTTATAGAACAAAAGATGGGAAAGTTGTTTGCTTTAGACCTGATTTAAATGCAAGTCGTATGGCTGACTCTTGCAAACGATTAGAAATGCCAGTTTACCCTGAAGATAAATGGGTAGAAGCCATTGAAAAAGTTGTTAAA
>OGMW01002633.1_pt1 | contig 11409 bp, 10 predicted proteins | sample 1573281 | NCBI WGS metagenome assembly OGMW01 (sample SAMEA2581907, study PRJEB24529) | metagenome | biome: Human gut stool | place: China | collected 2011
ATATGATGGGAATGGCAGCCGCCGTGCTGCTCTCTTCCTGCGTGAAGGACACGCTCTATGACACGCCACACCCCGACAGCGGGAAGATTGCGGTGACAGCCGACTGGTCGGCCCGCGGTGAGGGTATCGACATACCTGCCACGTGGACGGTCACCATGGGTGACTATACGGGTACGGAGACTTCCGCCACCCATGCCCCCGACCATCTGTTTGCTCCGGGCAGCTACACCCTTGCGGTGTGGAACCCGGCTGAAGGAATCACGGTGAACGGCACCACAGCCACCATTGCCGCAGCCACGGGAACCCGGGCAGGCACGGATACCTTTGTGAACAATGCCCCGGGATGGTTCTTCACCTATACGGAACAGGTGACCATCGAGAAAGACAAGGACTATCCGCTGACCGCCGCAATGAAGCAGCAGGTACGCGAACTGACGCTCATCATCAAACCGACGGGTGATGCCGCCGGACGCATCACGGAGATTGTTGCCCATCTGACGGGTGCAGCCGGAACACTCGACTTCGCTACCGATACCTACGGAGCCGCTTCGAACGTCGTGCTGCCCTTCACCAAGATTACCGAAGGTGACGATGCCGGCAAGTGGAAAGCCACGGTGCGGCTGCTGGGTGTGACAGGCACGGAACAACTGCTGACGGGTGAAATCCGCTATGCTGACGGCAACCCGAGCCCCACCACGCTGAAAAGCGACCTCACGGAAGCCCTCAAGGATTTCAACACCGGAAAGGGCGAATCGCTGACCCTCGGCGGAACGCTGGTTGAGACTCCCGAAGGCATGGAAGTGGACGGAGCCGAAATCAACGGCTGGGAAGAAGTGAAAGGTGATGATGTAAATGCCGATTTGTAACTAATAAAATGACAGATATAATGAAGACAAGATTTTTTGCACTTGCGATGCTCGCCCTCGCACTGGCAGCCTGCAACAACGACAACGAGAACCTGAACGGTGCCCCCGTGGCCGCCCAGTTTACCGCCGACATCGCCCCCGCCACCCGCGCCAGCGGAACTACCTGGACTGGCGGCGACCGTATCGGCATCACCGACATCGGCAACGATTCCCAGTACGGCAACGTGCCTTTCATCCTGAAGAACGGGAAATTTGAGGCAGAAGGAAAGGTCATCTATATCGAAGATACAAAGGCCCATACTTTCCGCGCCTACTATCCGTACAACGCGGCGGGAGGCATCCTCGCAGCCACGACCGATGCCACGGCGCAGCAGAACCAGCCTGCCATCGACTTCCTCTTTGCTTCAGGAGCCACGGGAGACAAAAACAACCCGGTAGTAAGCTTCACCGACAAAACCGCCAAAGGCGGTGAAGACAACTCCTTCCACCACCGCATGAGCCAGATAACCCTTACCTTCGAGGCGGGCGACGGCGTGAATTTCAGCGTGGTCAAGCCTGAACGTTACACGCTGGACGGATTGTTACTCACCGGTACGTTCAACACGGCCGACGGTATTGCCACCGCAGACAACGGGGCACAGACCGGAGAACTGACCATGAATTTGGCAGACGGCAATCTCACGTCATCGATCATCCTCTTCCCGCAGACAGTTGCATCCCTGCCGTTGGTTGTGAATTACAAAGGTCAGGAATATCATGCCACACTCACCATGCCCGAAGGCGCACTGCTGGCGGGCAACAACTATACATATACCGTCAAGGTACGCAACAAAGTCCTTGAAGTCAGCGAAGCCACCATTGCAAAGTGGAACGATATAGACGGTGGAGATGTGGGTGCTGACCTGTAGGATGTTAATAATTAATCGATTAGAATGAAGAATTATGAGACATAGATTATTTATCCCCGCAGCCACCGCACTGCTGTTCGCCCTCGCCGCCTGCACGCAGGACGAACTTGCTGGCGATAACCGTCTGCCCGAAGGTGAATACCCCGTCGTCATCCGTGCCACCGGATTGTCCGTAGAAGCAACGCCGCTGGCAGCCCCTTCCACCCGTGCCTCTGTGGACGGCGACTGGCAGGGCGTCACTTCCGTGGCACTCAAGATGGGCGATGCGGTAAAGGAATACACCGTAACGGCTTCTACCGATTTCAAGAGTGCCACGCTTTCACGCGAGAACGACCCGTACTACTGGACCAGCCGCGCCCCGATTACCGTATCGGCATGGTGCCCCTTCGACAAGGCTGACATCACACAGATGCCTGCCGTGAAGGTGGCAGAAGACCAAAGCAAACTGGCTGACTTCCAAAACAGCGATTTCATCTCTGCTGAGAACCGGAAGGTGGAATTTAACAACCCGACTCTTGAATTTACCCACCGCACGGCACGCGTGACAATCGAACTGAAGCCCGGCACGGGATTCACGAGCGTGGACGGTGCCACGGTGAGCCTCGTGAGCCTGTCCGCCGATAACGGCAACCCGACTGCCATCAAGACCTACAACGCAAGCGGCAACACCTACGAGGCACTGACTGCCCCGCAGACCGTTGTGGCAGGCAAGCCGTTCGTCCGGGTGGAACTCGGCGGCGGCACCTTCTACTTCCGCCCGCAGAACAACGTCGTATTAGAGGCTGGCAACCGCTATTCTTACACCGTTAAGGTGAACGCCACCGGCCTGACGTTAGAGGGTTGCACCATCGGCAGCTGGGTTGACGGCGGCGGCGAGAGTGGTGAGGCTGAGGATTTGGGCTACAACTACGACAGCAACACCAAGACCTACACGGTCTATAACGCAGACGGCCTGATGAATGTAGCCGAATTAGTGAACGGAGGTAAGACCGACATAAACATTACCCTCGACAAAAACATTGACCTCACAGGCAAAGGCTGGACGCCGATAGGCACAGACTACGACAACTCATACACCGGCACCTTCGACGGCGGCGGCCATACCATCACGGGGCTAACCGTTACGACAAATGACGAATATGCGGGTCTGTTCGGCTATCTCGGTAATTTCAATAATGGCGCCGCTACGGTGAAGAATGTGGTGATGGATGGCATACAGATAACATGCAATCACAGGTCGGGTTATGCCGGCGGCGTGGCAGGATATAGCTGGGGCACCATTGAAAACTGCTCGGTGTCGGGCAGCGTCAGCGGCACGATGTATGTCGGCGGTGTGGTGGGTGTTCAAAGGGACGGTTCCATCACCGGATGCAGTTCCTCTGCCACAGTGAAGGGAACGATCAAAGTCGGCGGCGTGGCAGGTCAGACGATTTTTGGTGCCACCTTGACCGCTTGCTATGCCACAGGCAACGTGAACATAGAAATAGACCGCACACAGGATATCTCTGGCGGCGGTCTGGTAGGATTCAACGACGGAATCAGCCTCCTTTCCTGCTATGCCACGGGCAACGTAACCAGTACTGGTAGTAGCACTGGCCATGTACATATCGGCGGCTTTTTGGGAGATAACTACATTACCGTGACCGCCTGCTATTGGAAGAACAATCATGAACAAGGTATCAGCTACAATAGGGGAAGCACCAATGTCACGAAGGTGGACGGCACTAACGTTACCTGGGAGAATGCCGTTGATGCCATGAACACCGCCTTGCAGAACGCAGGCTCAGAGTGGCGTTACGAACTTAAAGGAGCATTGCCCACCTTGATGAAGCAGTAAACCGTCGGGGGAAATGTTCCGCCCGCAACGGAAAGAACCAGAGTAATAAAATAACAGATATTATGAGGATAAGATTTTTTGCACTTGCAGCGCTCGCCCTCTTATTGGGCGCCTGCACGCAGGACGAAGCGGGCTTCCTACCGGAAGGGGCGGAAGGCACACCCATCGTCTTCACCGCCACGGGGCTGAATCCCGCCGCGACAGCCACCGCCGGCACCCGTGCCCCCGCGAATGGCAATTGGACGGGTGTGCAGAGCGTGGCAGTTCTGATGGACGGCATGGTGAAGACGTACAACGTGACGCCCTCCACCGCCGACCCCACCAGCGCCACGCTGACCTCCACCGACCCGTACTACTGGACCAACCACAACGACATCACCGTCACAGCGTGGTGGCCCTACACCGCTGGCGAGACAACCCCACCTGCGGTAAAGGTAAAAGCCAACCAAAGTGCCCAGAAAGACTTTGAGACCAGCGACCTCATCGTAGCCGACGGACAGAAGGTGATCTACGGTAGCCCCACGCTCCGCTTCACCCACCGCACGGCGCGAGTGACCGTCGTTCTGACGGACTACACCGAGGGGCTGGCATCCGTGCAGTTGACGGGTCTCTCCACCGAAGGCGACAACCCGGATATAATCGTCCCGTATGACAAGGGCAGCAACACCTACACCGCCATCGTCGCCCCGCAAAGTGTGGCAGCTGGCACAGCCTTCATTACCAGCACCTTCACTAACGGCAAGACCTTCGTTTATAAGATGAAGAATGCTACCGACTGGCAGGCGGGCGGTGAATATACCTACACCGTCTCCCTCGCTGCGGCAAGAGGCTATACCATAGAGAGCAACGGCAGCTACACGGTCTATAACGCCGACGGCCTGCTGAATGTAGCCGAATTAGTGAACGGAGGTAAGACCGACATAAACATTACCCTCACCGCTGACATTGACCTCACAGGCAAAGACTGGACACCGATAGGCACAGACTACGACAACTCATACAAAGGCACCTTCGACGGTGGCGGCCATACCATTACGGGGCTGACCTTTACGACAAATGACGAATTTGCGGGTCTGTTCGGCTGGCTCAATAGAGCTGGTACGGTGAAGAACGTGGTGATGGAGGGCGTACAGATAACAAGCAATCAAATATATGGCGGCAGTATTGGCGGCGTGGTAGGATCTGGCTGGGGCACCATTGAAAACTGCTCGGTGTCGGGCAGCGTCAGCGGCACGGTGTATGTCGGCGGTGTGGTGGGTGTTCAAATAGGCGGTTCCATCACCGGATGCAGCTCCTCGGCCACAGTGAAGGGAACGGTCGATGTCGGCGGCGTGGCAGGTCAGACGAATTCGAGTGCCACCCTGACCGCTTGCTATGCCACGGGCAACGTGACCATAGAAATAGCCCCCAAAAAGAATATCGCTGGCGGCGGTCTGGTGGGAATGAACGCAGGAAGCAGCCTCCTTGCCTGCTATGCCACGGGCAACGTAACCAGTACGGGTAGTAGCACTGGCTATGTACATATCGGCGGTTTTTTGGGAAATAACTACGCCAACGTGATGACCGCCTGCTATTGGAAGAACAATCATGAACAAGGTATCGGCTACAATAAGAAAAGCACCGAAGCCACGAAGGTGGACGGCACTGGCGTTACCTGGAAGAACGCCGTTGATGCCATGAACACCGCCTTGCAGAACGCAGGCTCAAAGTGGCGTTACGAACTTAACGGAGCATTGCCTACCTTGAGGAAGCAGTAAGCCGTTGCGGGCGGAAATGTTCCGTCCGCAACGAACATTAAACGAAGTATAACCCCAATAAAAAAAGGAGGACGTGATGGAACACACGGAGAATCCACCATATAGGTTTTGGCATCAAGGCATTGTTAATAATAATATAGACTCCAGTGTAAATATGGAAGCTGTAAGCCGGACATTGCCAAGATTGGTGCTCATTAAAGGCAACAAATCAAGTAATTAAATTAAAAACATGGGACTTTTTCACAGAGACAAGAAAAATAATGACGATGAGCCGGACAGTGTTCAAACCAATTCATTCTCTGATATTATGAATGGTTTGCAATACGCCGTAAACTGTGCACAAGATACATTGCAGAATCATCAGATACAAAATCTGACCAGACTTTTTGAAGGAACAAATGCAAATAACGCAAATACGTTCCAATCGAAAAAAATCATGGTTGGAGACAAGACTATTGATATTCCACTTATAGCTTTGATATCCCATCATTATCTTGCGATGGATAATGTGCAGATAAAGTTCAAGGCGAAGGTCGGAAGCGTGGAATCACAGATTCCGGAAAACAACTTATTGTTATCCAGCCCACAAAGAGCCAATCTCCAGATGCAGATGAGCAACATAAAACCGGATGCGGATGATGTCATGGAGGTTTGCGTCAATTTTAAGGTTCAGGAGACTCCGGAGAGCATTTCCCGAATTATTGACGATTTTGTAAAAAATATCTAACAATTTTAAAATTCAAATGTTATGGCAGAAGAAATAAAGAACCAAGGGCAACAAGAAAATGCGGAAAACTTGAATGAAAATGTAAGCGGACAGGCGAAAGAAATTATCTCCGCTGCATTGGAAGAGACTCAAAACAGAGAAACTTCTCCAGTTCTTAAAGCAGATTCAAACGTGACTGACAAATTCAAGGGGCTTCCCATGCGGGAACTTATTGCAGCTCCACTTATTGCAGCAGCCGAAGCACAACAGGAATTGGCAGCGACAGCATGGAATTTCTACCAGCAAATTGCATTTGATGGTAAAAGCGGCAATAAAGCGCGTATATTGGAATTCGATGTCGAAAGACCGATACAGCAGGATGGAAAAATGACAACAATGTCACAAAGTGTCAAGGCTCCGTTTATAGGATTGGTGCCTATTCCTTCCCTGCTCATAGATCGCGTGGATGTCGATTTCCAGATGGAGGTTACCGATACATCAAACGTAAAAAGCACTACCAACGCAGAAGTAGAGGCAAAAGCTTCTGCAAAACATTGGTTTATAAATGCGGAAATCAGCGGCAAAGTCACGACCGCCCGCGAGAACACCCGCATGACCAACCAAACGGCAAAATACCAGATACATGTGACAGCCAGTCAGCAGCCGCAGACCGAAGGTCTGTCTAAACTGATGGATATAATGGCATCATGTATCGAGCCTATAACAAACGAAAGTAACAGTAAGTAAATATATGAATTTGATTCAAGCATTAAGATTGCCAAACAGTCGAGCAGTAATGACAAATATTGCACGGTTTCATTATCAAAATATTTATAATGTAGGTTTGACCCCTCCGATTGCCACGCAAAGTAATTTGACATTTCAAATAAAAGGATATACCCGTAACTATCGTTTTCTTAGATTAGACTATGCCTGTGTCATATATATTGCGGATGGAATAGCAGTCGTTGCTTCAAATGGCATAGATACTTTAAGTTCAGGTTTTTCGGGGTGTTATATGGCCAGTTTTAGGCACAATGGCATTAGGTATGTTGCTCATATTCCAACGCCTAACAATAGTATTAAAACATCATGGAATCTGGCGGTTAAAAATCGAATAATAGATAATGTTGTTCTTTTTAAACCTACTGAAGGATTGGCGAGAATCCCAGGAACCATTGGTATTTGGGGAATTATAACATTTAACGATAGATGTTATCGGCTTGATGTAAATGAAAACGCTCCTCCAAGTCAAGCCATACGTGGCCAAAGAATTTTTAACTCAATCCCGAGAAATCCCATACTAACAGAAATTCCACCTATCGCCGGTGGTCAGATGCCTTAATAATTATAACAATTGTAAATAAGGGAAGAATGGTTGTTTCATTGAGGAGTAGAATTCTATTCGGATATATAATTCTGGTGGCGGTCATAGGCAGCATGGCCGCCATTCTCATCCATGAACCTGCGAAGTTCCACGACCTATATGCGTATTTTAAATAACGGTATTTACACAAACAGCAAATGAGCGAACAATTCGTTACCACTACCAAGCATTTCCGCAAGCTGCTTGCCGCAGGCTATCTGTTGATAGTCCTGCTGGTGGGCGGCATTATCTGCACGTGGCTCGGAGAATGGCGCGACTTGGAGTTGCTGGAACGGGAGAACCGTGAAATCAACCGCTTCCGCAAGGAAACACACGATGCGTATGTGGGTGTGGTGGAGTTGTCTCTTTTGGGCGAGTCGGTGCTGGAATGGGACGATAAGGATGTGGCGGCATACCGGCGGCAACGGATGACGGTGGATAGTATGCTTTGCCGCTTCAAGAGCCATTACGAATCGGTGCGTATAGACAGCGTGCGCCACTTGCTGGAGGACAAGGAAAAGCGGCTGTGCGCCATCATGGAGGCTCTGGAACAACAGGCGGACATCAACCGCCGGATAGCCAAGCAGGTGCCGGTGATAGTGCAAACGAGCAGGCAGGAAGAGCCGAAGAAACAGAGGAGGAAAGGTTTTCTCGGGTTGTTCGGCAAGAAACAGGAAGCACCTCCGACGACGACCACCACGATGCTCTACACACTGAACCGTGATATGATAGCGCAACAACGTGCCCAAAGCCATCGTCTGTCGGAATATGCCGACAGCCTTGCCAGCCGCAATGCGGAACTGAACCGCCAACTGCAAACCCTTATCCAGCAGATGGACCACAAGGTGCAGGCTGACTTGCAGGAACGTGAGGCGGAAATATCCGCTATGCGTGAAAGATCGTTCTTGCAGGTAGGTATCATAACGGGTGTCATGCTGCTGTTGCTCATTATTTCATACATCATCATTCACCGCTATGCCACCCGCATCAAGCAGTACAAACGTAAGACAACAGATTTAATCGGGCAACTGCAAAAGTCCGTAAAACAAAACGAATCGTTGATAGCCTCACGCAAGAAAGCGATGCACACCATCACCCACGAGCTACGCACACCACTGACTGCCATACATGGATATGCGGAACTGATGCAGGACAACGAAGAAGAAAAGATAAGCGGTTATGCGGACAATATCCTGCAAGCCTCCAAGAGAATGACCGCCATGCTCAACTCCCTGCTTGACTTCTTCCGCTTGGACAGCGGCAAGGAACAGGCGAATGTCCGTCCGTTTCGTTTGGAAAACATCGCGGAGCTGTTGCAAACGGAGTTTACGCAACAAGCAGAAGCAAAAGATCTTAAACTTACCATCGAGTGCCCGGAGGGTATTATCCTGAATGGCGACAAGGAGCGCATCATACAGATATGCGACAACCTGCTGGGCAATGCCGTCAAGTTCACGAATGCCGGAAGCGTTTCACTTGTCATAAGCTATGACGGCAATAGGCTGACCCTTGTAGTAGAGGACACCGGAACCGGCATGAGTGCGGAAGAACAACAGCGAGTGTTCGGAGCGTTCGAGCGGCTTTCCAACGCCGCAACGCAAGACGGTTTCGGATTGGGGTTAAGCATTGTGAAACAGATTGTCGGTATGCTTGGCGGCACTATACGCTTGGAAAGCGAAAAAGGAGAAGGCAGTCGTTTTACTGTGGAGTTGCCAATGAACACTGCCGATATTGGTATTAAAGAACAGACAGCCGCAGAAAGTCTGGCTCATATAGAAAGACCTTATTCTGTCATCGTATTGGACGACAATCCGATGGTATTATCCATGACAAAGGAAATGTATGCTGGTATAGGTGTGCATTGCGACACGTTCACCACTATTGGCGATGCAATGGAAGCCATGCGGCAGCACACATACGACCTCATGATAACCGATATGAAAATGCCGGAGATTAACGGCTATGAGGTGTTGGAGTTGTTACGCTCGTCAAGTGTCAGCAACTCGAAAGAGATTCCCATTGTCGTGGCGACCGCCTCCGGCAGTTGCAGCGAAGAGGAGCTGTTGGAAAATGGATTTACCGCCTGCCTGTTCAAGCCATTTTCCATTTCCGAACTGGTTGCTGTATCAGACAAATGCCTTTTGACAAGTACGGACAAGGATGAACTTCCCGACTTGTCCTCTCTGCTTGCATATGGTGACAAACGGGCGATGCTCGACCGTTTGATAACCGAAACAGAAAAGGATATGCAGGCTGTCCGGGAAATCATGGAGAGGAATGACCGCAAGGCGTTGGACGAATGGATGCACCGTCAGCGAAGTTCATGGGCTGTTATCCGTGCTGACAAACCCTTGTGGAACCTGTATGAACTGCTGCATCAAGAATCTGAATGTTCCGAAATGGAATTGCGGAAATGCGTGGATGCCATGCTTCGTATGGGAACAGTTATCATAGAACTTGCGCAAAAGGAAAGGAGGTCGTCGGATGAAAGTATTTGTGATTGAGGACAACCCCGTCTATAACGATTATGTCTGCAACCTGCTGAAGAAAGACAGCTTCGATACTATGTCGGCATATAATCTTGCCACTGCCAAGAAACTATTGGCAAAGTCAGAGGTGGATGATATTGTCGTTGCCGACCTACGCCTCCCCGACGGTGAAAGCATAGAATTGTTACGGTGGATGCGTGCCAACGACAAACAGCAGGTGTTTATCGTTATGACCAATTACGGGGAGGTGCATACGGCAGTGGAAAGTATGAAGCTCGGCTCAAAGGATTACATACAGAAACAGTTGTTGGAGGATAAACTGATACCGCTTATCCGCACCCTGCAAAAAGAACATGAAAAGCGACTACAATGGAACATTCCGATATTCGTCCGGCAGGGCGAAGCCTATCAGAAAATCAAGAAACGTGTGCGCCTTGTAGCCACCACCCGGATGAGCGTGCTGATACTGGGCGAGAACGGTACGGGCAAGGAACATATCGCACAACATATACACCAACAAAGCAAACTTGCCGATAAACCTTTTGTGGCAGTAGACTGCGGAGCCTTGTCCCCGTCATTGATACAATCCGCCTTCTTCGGACACGTCAAGGGCGCGTTTACGGGTGCCGAAGCAAACAAGACGGGGTATTTTCTGGAAGCGGATGGCGGCACGCTGTTCCTTGACGAAGTGGGCAACCTAACAATGGAGATGCAACAGATGCTGCTCCGCGCCATACAGGAACGCCGTTACCGTCCCGTCGGTGCAAAGGAGGACAAAACAGCCAACGTGAGGATAGTGGCTGCAACCAACGAGGATTTGCAGAAAGCCGTAACGGAAAAGCGGTTCCGGCAGGATTTGCTCTATCGCTTGCAGGAGTATGTGATAACCATGCCGCCCTTGCGCGACTGCCCGGAAGACATCATGCCATTGGCCGAGTTCTTCCGTGAAATGGCAAACCGTGAGTTGGAACGTGAAGTAAAAGGTTTTGCCGCATCTGCCCGTAATGCCCTGCTCGCCCATGCGTGGCCGGGCAACGTGCGCGAGTTGAAACAGAAGATACAGACGGCAGTCCTGCAATCAGAAGGCGATATGATAACCGAAGCCGATTTGGAACTTGACAATGAACCGTCCGCTACTTCCGCTTGTTTTACATTGAAGAGCGGGGATGAAGAAAGAGGACGTATCCTGCGTGCTTTGAAACAAGCAGCCGGTAACAAGAAAATGGCTGCAAAGATACTGGGTATCGGCAGGACAACGCTGTATAATAAATTGGTAGAGTATGGATTGAATGAAGAAAACTGACCGGAGTATGGCTGTAAATGGCAATAATTAATTAACTTTGCAATTGTATTTCAGAAAATAGCAGGCGATTGGGTAACTTTTCGCCGATGATATAGACATAAGACCGCAAGGCGTTTCGAGCGAAAATCTGGTAAATTGAAACTACGGAGACGATTGCGTGATGCTTATGCTATGCTT
>OGMW01002634.1_pt1 | contig 11408 bp, 9 predicted proteins | sample 1573281 | NCBI WGS metagenome assembly OGMW01 (sample SAMEA2581907, study PRJEB24529) | metagenome | biome: Human gut stool | place: China | collected 2011
GGTATCGAGACCGGCATGGGACCGACCCGTATCAACACCATTCTTCAGTCTGCATTCTTCAAGCTTGCGAAGATCATTCCGGAAGAAAAAGCCATCGAACTCATGAAAGCAGCAGCAAAAGCTACCTATGGCCGTAAAGGTGATGATGTCGTAGCGAAAAACTGGGCAGCAATCGATGAGGGTGCAAAACAGATCAAAGAAGTTGCAGTTCCGGAAAGCTGGAAAGATGCAGCAGATGAAGGTCTTACAACTCCTCACGTTGGAGAAGGCGGAAGAGCAGACGTTGTAGATTTTGTAAAAAATATCCAGGCAAAAGTAAATGCACAGGAAGGAAATACACTTCCGGTATCTGCATTTAATGAATATGTAGATGGTTCTACACCATCCGGTTCTTCAGCATATGAGAAACGTGGAATCGCAGTAGATATCCCGATCTGGCAGCCGGACAACTGTATCCAGTGTAACCGCTGTGCATATGTATGTCCGCATGCAGTTATCCGTCCGATCGCTTTGACAGAAGAAGAAGCAGCAAACGCACCGGAAGGTATGGATATGATCGACATGATCGGTATGCCGAACATGAAGTTCTCGATCGCAGTATCTGCTTATGACTGTACAGGATGTGGATCTTGTGCAAATGTATGTCCTGGTAAGAAGGGTGAAAAAGCGCTTGTTATGGGCAACATGGAAGCAAATGCCGGAAGACAGACATTCTTTGATTATGGAACAGAGCTTCCGATCAAACCGGAAGTGGTTGCAAAATTCAAAGAGACTACGGTAAAAGGAAGTCAGTTCAAACAGCCATTGCTTGAGTTCTCAGGAGCTTGTGCAGGTTGTGGTGAGACACCTTATGCAAAACTGATCACACAGTTATTCGGTGACAGAATGTATATTGCAAATGCAACAGGATGTTCTTCTATCTGGGGTAACTCTTCACCGTCTACACCTTACACAGTAACACCGGAAGGTAAAGGACCTGCATGGAGCAACTCCCTGTTTGAAGACAACGCTGAGTTTGGATACGGTATGCTGCTTGCACAGAATACAATCAGAGACAGACTGAAAGCAAAAGTTGAGAAGATCGCAGAGAAGACTACAGATGAGGCAGTTAAGGCTGCAGCAGCTGAGTATCTTGAGACATATACAGTAGGCGCTACAAATGGAACAGCTACAGACAAACTTGTTGCAGCTCTTGAAGCACTCGATTGCGATTGCGAAGAGAGAGCAGAAGTTCTGAAGAACAAAGATTTCCTTGCTAAGAAATCCCAGTGGATCTTCGGAGGAGACGGATGGGCTTACGATATCGGATACGGCGGAGTTGACCACGTTCTTGCAAGCAAGAAAGATATCAACATTATGGTATTCGATACAGAGGTTTACTCCAACACAGGTGGACAGTCCTCTAAGGCTACTAAGACTGGTGCTACAGCTCAGTTCGCAGCAGGCGGAAAAGAAACTAAGAAGAAAGACCTTGCAAGCATGGCAATGAGCTACGGATATGTATACGTTGCACAGATTGCTATGGGTGGAGACTTCAACCAGACTGTTAAAGCAATTTCAGAGGCTGAGGCTTATCCGGGACCATCACTGATCATTGCATACGCTCCATGTATCAACCATGGTATCAAGAAAGGTATGAGCAAAGCTCAGACAGAGGAACAGTTGGCAGTAGAATGTGGATACTGGAACAACTTCAGATTCAATCCTGCAGCAGAAGGCAATAAGTTCACTCTGGACAGCAAAGAGCCTAAGGAAGAAGATTATCAGGCATTCCTTGACGGAGAAGTTCGTTACAATGCCCTGAAGAGAGCTAATCCGGAGAAGGCTGCAAGACTGTTCGCTAAGAACGAGGCTGAGGCTATGGAAAGATATGATTATCTGAAGAAACTGATCACTCTGTACGGAGAAGAATAAGATTTGACAAGAAAATCATAAAGCATATAAGAATGTGGCAGTCATTTATGGCTGCCACATTTTTGCATGTTATAGCGACGAGGAAAATCTGCCATTCTTGCGTGGCAGATTTTGACGATCACTGATAAAAAAATAATAGTTGTTGACATCAGCGAAGAAAAATGTAAAAATAGAGAATGTGAATAACAGAACTTGATAGAGGTGCGGATTTCATCAGTAAGGAAGAACGATAGTTTGGAAGACTGTTCTTTCAGAAAGGGGGATTTGCCGAAGGAGTCAGATATTCCGGATCTGATTTCTGGGACGCAGACAGAAGATGTTGCGTACTGTCACAGGAATGTGGAGCGCTATCACAGTATGAGAGTCGAAGAAGAGAATTTATATTTGAGAATTGACGATTATGCCATGAACGCGCAGAAAAGATGTGTTGTTCATGGTATTTTTTTGGCAAATAAAAGGAAGAAAAGAGAGGAAAAAAGATGAGAGCAAGAAAAAAAGTCTGGATGACAACCATGCTGTTGACTTTATCTGTTTTAGGAAGTTCACTGACAGTATTTGCTTCAGATGGAAAAGCAAAATATGTACCGGATATGTATGCGTCGATATATTCGTTAATTCCACCGGTGGTGGCAATCGTGCTTGCATTAATTACAAAGGAAGTGTACAGTTCCCTGTTTGTTGGTATTTTAATCGGAGGTGTTTTTTGGTCAGGGTTCCGGTTTGAGAAGACAATCACCCATGTATTCCAGGATGGTATCGTAGGAGTGCTGTCTGACAGCTATAACGTTGGTATTTTAGTATTTTTAGTTGTACTTGGAATTATGGTATGTATGATGAACAAAGCCGGAGGATCAGCAGCGTTTGGACGTTGGGCAAGTAAACACATTAAAACAAGAGTAGGTGCACAGCTTACAACAATTTTACTTGGAGTACTGATCTTCATTGATGATTATTTTAACTGTCTGACAGTCGGAAGTGTTATGAGACCGGTAACGGATCAGCATAATGTATCCAGAGCAAAGCTGTCTTATCTGATCGATGCAACTGCAGCGCCGGTTTGTATCATTGCACCGATTTCTTCATGGGCAGCGGCAGTAACCGGATTTGTAAAAGGAGAAGACGGATTTTCAATCTTTATCCGTGCAATTCCTTATAATTTCTATGCGATCCTGACAGTTGTAATGATGGTAGCAATCGTAGTCCTGAAGTTTGATTACGGCCCGATGAAACTGCATGAGAAAAATGCAGTAAAAGGCGATCTGTATACGACAGAAGACAGACCATATGCAACAGCAGAAAATGAGATGGAAGAAGGAAAGGGAAACGTAATCGACCTTGTTCTTCCGATTCTTGTATTGATCGTATGTTGTATTATCGGAATGATCTATACCGGTGGTTTTTTCAGTGGAACCGGGTTTGTGAAAGCATTTTCGGGAAGTGATGCATCGGTTGGACTGATGCTTGGAAGTTTCTTCGCATTTATTATTACAGTTATCTTTTATGCAGTGCGAAGAGTATTATCTTTCAGCGATTCCATGTCCTGTGTACCGGAAGGATTTAAGGCGATGGTTCCGGCTATCCTGATCCTGACATTTGCATGGACTTTAAAGGCAATGACAGACAGCCTTGGGGCAGCTGAATTTGTTGCAAATGGAATGCAAAAAGCAGCCGGAGGACTGGTAAGTCTACTGCCTGCAATTATCTTCCTGGTAGGATGTTTCCTTGCATTTGCAACCGGAACTTCATGGGGAACTTTCGGAATCCTGATTCCGATTGTTGTAGCTGTATTTTCGGGAACGAATGAGCAGATGATGATCATCTCTATTTCAGCATGTATGGCTGGAGCTGTATGCGGAGACCACTGCTCACCGATTTCCGATACGACGATCATGGCGTCGGCGGGTGGCCAGTGTAATCATGTCAATCATGTAACGACACAGCTTCCGTATGCGATTACAGCAGCGATTGTTTCATGCGTATCTTATGTAATCGCCGGATTTGTGAGAAATCCATTTATCTGTCTGCCGGTTTCTATCGTGCTGATGATCGGCACACTGCTGGTGATTCGCCAGGTTACACGAGAGCCGGATTATGGTGATCTGAGCAAATATTAAACGAAAACCAGATAAGGGATATAGAAAAGTGAGGTGATATCGCCTCACTTTTGTTATTTCTTTGTATAGAAAGAAAAAAGATGGTATAATAATCAGATAGAGTGTGCAATGAAAGGAGTCGAAGAGAGCTTATATGAATAAAAATGATGTGAAGGCTTATGAATTACTGCAGACAAAGGAATTAAAAGGAATCCATTCTGTGGGATATTTACTCAGACATAAAAAAAGTGGGGCGAGAGTCCTTTTAATAGAGAATGATGATGACAACAAAGTGTTTCAGATCGGATTTCGTACACCACCGTCGGACAGCACCGGTGTACCACATATTATGGAACATTCTGTATTGTGTGGATCAAAGAATTTCCCGGCAAAAGATCCATTTGTAGAACTGGTAAAAGGATCATTGAATACATTTCTGAATGCGATGACATATCCGGACAAGACCGTATATCCAGTCGCAAGTTGCAACGACAAAGACTTTCAGAACCTGATGCATATTTATATGGATGCTGTGCTTTATCCGAATATTTATAAGCATGAGGAGATATTCTGCCAGGAAGGCTGGAGCTACCGGATGCCTTCAAAAGATGAGCCGCTGACGTATAATGGTGTCGTATACAATGAGATGAAAGGTGCATTTTCCTCTCCGGAAGGTGTGCTGGATCGAGTAGTACTGAATACATTGTTTCCGGATACATCCTATGCAAATGAATCCGGTGGAGATCCGGACGTGATTCCGGAACTGACTTATGAACAGTTCCTTGATTTCCACAGAACTTATTATCATCCATCCAACAGCTATATTTATCTGTATGGAAATATGGATATGGCAGAGAAGCTGAACTGGCTGGATGAGATGTATCTGAGCAAATTTGAAGCGAAAGAGATCGATTCAGCAATCCGCCTGCAGAAGCCGTTTGCAGAGATGGCTGAAAAGGAGCTAACGTACTCTATCGGCAGTGAGGAGTCGGAAGAAGAGAATACCTTCCTGTCTTATAATAAAGTTATTGGAACAAGTCTTGATCCGAAGCTATATCTTGCTTTTGAGATTCTGGATTATGCATTGTTATCAGCGCCGGGTGCACCGCTGAAACAGGCATTGACGGACGCAGGAATCGGAAAAGATATTATGGGATCTTATGACAATGGTATTTATCAGCCGATCTTTTCTGTAATTTCTAAAAATGCAAATGCAGACCAGAAGGAAGCATTTGTTGCGAAGATTGAAGATGTGTTTACAGATCTTGTTAAGAATGGAATTGATAAGAAAGCGTTGGAGGCGGGGATTAATTATCAGGAATTTCGTTATCGTGAAGCGGATTTTGGAAATTATCCGAAAGGACTTATGTATGGCTTACAGATGATGGACAGCTGGCTGTATGATGACAATGAACCGTTCATGCATATTGAAGCACTGGATACATTTGAATTTCTGAAAGAACAGATCGGGACCAGGTATTATGAAGAACTGATCCAAAAATACATCCTTGATAATACGCATGGTGCGGTCGTAGTTGTAAAACCGGAGAAGGGACGCACAGCAAAACTGGAGAAAGAATTAGAAGATAAACTGGAATCATATAAGCAGAGTTTAAGTGAAGAGGAGCAGGAACAGCTGGTTGTAAATACGAAGGCACTGGAAACTTACCAGTCAGAAGAAGATTCGCCGGAAGATCTGGAGAAGATACCGGTTTTAAAAAGAGAAGATATTTCCAGAAAAATCCAGCCGATTATTAATGAAGAGATGAGGCTTGCGGATGTGCCGGTTATTTTCCATGAAATTGAAACGAACGGAATTGGATATGCAGATATTCTCTTTGATATGTCGGATGTGCAGGAGGAAGACCTTCCGTATGTTGGTATTTTACAGTCAGCGCTTGGCGTGATCGATACGAAGAAACATGGATATGGAGAACTTTTTAATGAGATTAACATGCATACTGGTGGTATTGCAACATCATTGGAATTATACAATGATGTTACAAAAGTAAAGGAAAAGGAATTTAAAGCTACATTTGAGATCAAAACGAAAGCCTTATATGACAAGCTCCCGTTTGCATTTGATATGATGAGTGAGATCCTGACAGAGTCCTGCCTGGATGATACAAAGCGTATGAAAGAAATCCTTGCCATGTTAAAATCCAGACTTCTGATGAAGTTCCAGTCTTCCGGGCATACAACGGCAGCACTTCGTGCATTGTCTTATGCATCTCCGTCAGCGAAACTTAAAGATATGACAAATGGCGTAGATTTCTTCCGCAAGGTAGACTGGCTGGATACACATTTTGAAGAAGAGAAAGAACATTTATCGGAAAAATTAAAAGAACTGTCAGTGAAGCTGTTCCGGGCAGATCGTATGATGCTTAGTTACACAGCCGCAGGCGAAGGTTTGAAGGGCTTTGAAAAAATGGTACAGTCTCTGAAAGACAGATTGTATACAGAGCCGGTGGAAGAGACACCGTGCATTATTCACTGTGAGAAGAAGAACGAAGGATTCCGTACTGCTTCCAAAGTACAGTATGTGGCAAAAACCGGTAATTTTATTGAACGGGGAGAAGAATATACAGGAGCATTACAGATATTAAAAGTAATCTTAAGTTATGAATATCTGTGGCAGAATATCCGTGTAAAAGGTGGTGCATATGGCTGTATGAGCAACTTTAACCGTATCGGTGAAGGTTATTTTGTCTCTTACCGTGATCCGAATCTGAAGCGGACACTGGATGTGTATGAAGGTGTTGTAGATTATGTGAAGAATTTTACAGTTTCTGACCGTGATATGACGAAATACATTATCGGAACGATGAGCAATCTGGATCAGCCGATGACGCCTTCTGCAAAAGGTGAACGTTCCATGAATCTTTATATGAATAAAGTAAACGAAGACATGGTTCGGAAAACAAGAGAAGAAGTACTGGATGCAACGCAGGAGGATATCCGCAGGCTGGCACCGGTACTGGAAGCAATCCTTTCGGCAGAGCAGATCTGTGTTATTGGAAGTGAAGAAAAGATTGAAGAAGCAAAAGACCTGTTCCAGACAGTGACAAGTTTCCAGAATGAAGGGGAAAAGGAAGATGAATAATAAATATAAATCAGGATTTGTAACTCTGATCGGACGTCCGAATGTTGGAAAGTCCACACTAATGAATTATCTGATCGGCCAGAAGATCGCGATCACATCCAAGAAACCGCAGACGACAAGAAACCGGATTCAGACTGTACTTACAAGAGAAGATGGACAGATTATTTTCGTCGATACACCAGGAATCCACAAAGCAAAAAATAAACTTGGAGAATATATGGTAAATGTTGCAGAACGGACGTTAAATGAAGTAGACGTTGTTCTATGGCTTGTAGAACCGACAACATTTATCGGAGCAGGAGAGCAGCATATTGCCAGCCAGCTTAAGAAGGTAAAGACGCCGGTTGTACTTGTTATCAATAAAACAGACAGTGTAAAGAAAGAAGATATCTTACCTGCAATTGCAGCATATAAAGATGTGTATGATTTCGCTGACATCGTGCCGGTGTCAGCAAGGAGCGGAGATAACACGGAAGAGTTGTTGAAAGTAGTGATGAAATATCTTCCTTACGGACCACAGTTCTATGATGAAGATACGATTACAGACCAGCCGGAGCGTCAGATCGTAGCTGAACTGATCCGTGAGAAAGCACTGCACAGTCTGAATGAAGAGATTCCACATGGAATCGCAGTTGCGATTGATCAGATGAAAAAACGCGGAAAAGTTATGCATATTGACGCAACGATTATCTGTGAGAGAGATTCGCACAAGTGGATAATTATTGGAAAACAAGGAAATATGTTGAAAAAAATCGGAAGTACTGCCCGTTATGAGATTGAAAAAATGCTGGATTGCCAGGTAAATCTCAAGCTTTGGGTAAAAGTAAAGAAGGACTGGAGAGACAGTGAGTTTTTGATGAAAAATTTTGGATACCGGGAAGAAGAATAGGAAAGGGTATCTTCTGGAGAACCTAATCTGTAAATACCAGATGAGGTGAGAAGATGGAAGAAATGTACTGGGACCGTTTGCGGAAGACGGGGAAGATAACCGATTATTTATATTACCGGGGCATGCAAATCTGTGCATGTGCAGAGAAAGAACAGAACCGGAAAGGTGAGAAAGAATATGAATCAGATTACGGTGACAGGCATGGTGCTTGCTCAGACGTCGATAGGAGAATATGACAGACGTGTAGTAATTCTGAGTAAAGAAAGGGGCAAGATCGCAGCATTTGCCAGAGGCGCGAGAAGACCAAACAGCGCACTGGTCGGTGTGACAAGCCCTTTCTCTTTTGGACAGTTTACTGTATATGAAGGGCGTACATCGTATACGCTGGTGTCGGCGTCCATTTCCAATTATTTTGAAGAACTGCGCACGGATGTAGAGGGCGCTTATTATGGCTTTTATTTTATGGATTTAGCAAATTATTATGCGAGAGAAGCCAGTGATGAGACTTTGTTACTGAAGCTTTTATATCAGACATTTCGTGCACTTGTGAATACCAGAATCCCGAATCAGCTGATCCGTTATATTTATGAATTAAAGGTCATCAGTATTAATGGAGAAGGGCCGCAGGTGTTTGAATGTATCGGTTGCGGGGACAGAGAACAGGAGAAAGTATTCAGTATCCGCCGTGGTGGTCTTTTATGCCGACAGTGTGCCGCTCATGTGACGGACGGAAGAAAACTGAGTGCTTCTACGCTGTATGCAATGCAGTATATCATAGCCTCACCTGTGGAGAAGCTTTATACGTTTCTTGTGAAGGAAGATGTGCTGAAAGAGCTGGGAGACGTTGTGACAGCGTATATGGCAGAGTATCTTGGAAAATCATTTAAGTCACTGGAGATTCTGGAGACGTTGATTATGTAAATTGAAAATCGCCTGGATCTGAAAAGGATCCGGGCGATTTTGGCGACAGGGGAAATATTTATTCTGGAACCAAGAGCTCCATAACCATTTCCGTTAAAGTCAACTCTTAAGAATTCACTGTAAGCACCATCTGCCGGTTTTACAGTCGTTTCGATATCAGATGCTGTCAACTGTGCAGTATCTGCGATTCCGGAATCTGTTCCAGTCTGGCGTGCACTAAAGGTAAAAGAATCGGTAGAAGCATTGTAAGCAGCTGTTTTCAGACCGTTTGTGTTCTCTGTTACATTGGCTTTCAGATTATCATAAGCACTTAAATCCTTCTTGAAAAAATAGTAGTTAGCTTACGCTAACAAAAAGAATAACAGCTATTGAGAAAAGTCGCAATAAAATACAGAGAAAATGAGAGATGTTATCAAAATACAACTTAGCCTTGGCAGATAGGAAAAAAAAATATACAATAAGAGAGTTGAACAGATAAGACCGCGGATAACAGAAGGAATTCGTTGAATGATAAAAATAAAGAGGATTATATAAATATGAAAAAACAGGAATATATATACAGATGTATGCAAAAATATGTGAAACGGGCAGCGGCGGTATTCGTAATCGGATGTATGGTGACGGGACTTGCGACCGGCTGTAGTACAAATGGCAAATCAAAAGGCAGTCAGGCATCTCTTTTAAAAGAACAGACAAGAGAAGTATTTGCGATGGACACTTATATGACACTCAAAGCATATGGCAAAAATGCCGGAAAAGCGCTGGATGCTTCTGTGAAAGAGATTGAACGGATTGAAAATCTGGTATCTACCGGGAAGAAGACGAGTGAGATTGCCAGGATCAATCAGAATGGTTCAGGAAAAGTTTCTGAAGATACGATGAAATTGATCTTAAGATCAAGAGAGTTATATGAAGATACAGACGGCGCATTTGATATCACTGTGTATCCGGTGATGGAAGCATGGGGATTTACGACAGAAAAATACCGGATACCGGGCAAAACAGAACTTCAGAAACTTCTTGCCAATATGGATGCAGATAAAATTATCTGTGATGAGAAGAAAGGTACTGTAAAACTGGATCAAAAAGGAATGAAGATTGATCTTGGAGGAATTGCCAAAGGATATACTTCCGGCCGCGTTATGGAGATCATGAAAAAATATGGCGTGAAAAATGCCGTAATCAGCCTTGGCGGCAATGTACAGACGCTGAACAGCAAGCCGGATGGTTCCGCATGGCAGATTGCCGTGGAAGATCCACAAGACAAATCCAGTTATATTGGAGTATTGTCTCTTCGAAATCAGGCGGCGATTACATCGGGTGGCTATGAACGTTATTTTGAAAAGAATGGAAAGAAATATCATCATATCATTGATCCGAAGACCGGATATCCGTCAGAAAATGGATTGTCTTCGGTTACGATCGTTTCAAAAGATGGAACGCTTGCAGATGGACTGTCAACCTCGCTCTTTATTATGGGCAGAAAGAAAGCAACAACTTACTGGAAGAAACATACACAGGCATTTGATACTGTTATGGTGGAAGATGACGGAACAATCTGGGTGACGGAAGGAATTGCAGATGTGTTTTCCGGTGACAGTGGATTCAAAGTTATTCACAAATAAAGAAAAGGATAGGGTAGAGTATGAAAATTCTGAAAAAATTACAGATGATAAAACCGGTACTTCCGGCAATGTTACTTGGAATTTTCGTTATAGTGGCTGTCACCGGATACAGACCGGATGCAGGAACAGATTCCGATGGAGGAAGTTGGGTGCATAAGATTCTGGCAGCAGGAAAGCAAACGACAGAGTCCCAGACAGTGAAAGCCGGGAAAAAGGTAAAGGTTTTGATCTAAAAGATGGAAAATACACAGGCTCTGCAAATGGATATGGTGGAAAGATCACGGTGACCGTAACGATCAAGAATAAAAAGATTGTGAAGATACACATTGACAGCTCGCCGGGAGAAACGACTTCTTTCTTCAATCGTGCAAAAACGCTGACAGATCTGATGCTCCGGCAGCAGAGTACTGATGTAGATGCAGTATCAGGAGCAACCTACAGTTCCAAAGGAATTATCGGTGCAGTGAAAAATGCGTTGTATGGAACAAAATCGACAACGAAACAGGCGCCTGCATCTTTCGGGGGAAAAGGCAAGGCGAAAAAGGTCGCAAAGGTTACAGAAACCGGCAACTGTTTTCAGCATGTTCTGCTGTCCGGCGAATGTTTTGCATGTGGAAAATGTGCAGAACGGTGTCCGAGAAGAAATGCAGAACGACCGTTTCCGGGAAAATACTTGAAAAGCAAATAGTAAAAATGTATAATAAGGTACAATTACTATATTATAGAAGGCGAGGATAAGGGATATGGTAGAGAAAACTATGGACAAAATCGTAGCACTGGCAAAATCAAGAGGATTTGTATATCCGGGATCAGAGATTTACGGCGGGCTTGCGAATACATGTGACTATGGTAATCTTGGAGTA
>OGMW01002638.1_pt1 | contig 11380 bp, 9 predicted proteins | sample 1573281 | NCBI WGS metagenome assembly OGMW01 (sample SAMEA2581907, study PRJEB24529) | metagenome | biome: Human gut stool | place: China | collected 2011
ACTGGTTAGGAATTCTCAATCAGAATTTTCTTCCACATGTATGCCTCAAGAGCCATAAAAAATGTAAATATTTGAAGGGATTTCTTTTTTATTCGTTAAAATAAAAATCCACCCTATGGCAGTACACCTTTGAGGTCCGGGCGCAAATCTGGACTTTCTTTTTGCGTGATCGCGTTCTGATTGGGGAGGTCATCAGGTCAATCAGAAACAGGGTTCCCGGCTTTATTCTCAATTTCCATCGCACTCTCTGGCAAAGGTGTCGATCATGCTTCAATGGCAACGTTTTTTATTGTCGCTCGGTATGGGCACGGCGCTGGCTGTGCTCCCGGTGACAGTGTCTTCTCCTGTGTGGGCTGCGCAGAAGACTGCCGCTCCGGCAAAAACCGCAAAGAAGGCTGTCGTCAAGAGAAAATCAGCGGCAGCCAGGTCCACTCCCCGAAAGGCAGTGGTGAAAAAATCCACCCGTACGGCAGTCACTAAAAAGAGCCGCAGCGCCACACGCTCGGCAAAGGCTAAAGTCAGCAAAAAGGTGCGGGGAAAGCGCACCGCCAGACGTGTGGTGCGCCGTCCGGTTTTCCGCGGTCCGTCTCAGGCGATGCTTGCCGGGCTGCGTAACACGGATGATCCGCTCGATCTCGGCAGCTCTGTGGCTTATATCGTGGATCAGGATACCGGCGAGGAGCTTTTCCAGAAAAATGCGGATGTCTCTCTGCCGATCGCCTCTGTGACAAAACTCATGACGGCACTGGTGATTGCTGAAAGCGGTGTGTCCATGGAGGAGTCTGTCCGGATCACCCGGGAGGATTATCTCTCCAGCCGCGCACATTCCAAACTGCGTAACGGCATGGTCATGAAGCGCTCCGAGCTGCTCAAGGCCGCTCTGATGTCGAGTGACAACCGTGCCGCCCATGCGCTGGCCCGCTCCACTCCTCAGGGATTGAGCGCATTTATCAGTCAGATGAATGCCACGGCCAGACGTCTCGGGATGACCGATACGGTGTTTGCGGATCCGACCGGACTTGACAACCGGAACCATTCCACGGCGCGGGACCTTGCCAAGCTGGTTGCCGCGGCTTATGAGTACAAGGATATCCGTGAGGCCTCCACACTCTCCGCTGCGCAGCTTCGCGCCGGCCGTTATGTGCTCAATATGCACACGACCAACCGTCTGATCGGAGATCCGAACTGGAATATCGGTATTCAGAAAACCGGTTTCACAACGGCCGCCGGCCGCTGCATGGTTGTGCAGAGCGAAGTGGGTTCGCGCCGTGTGGTGATGGTGGTGCTTGACAGCCCCAACAACACTCAGCGTGCAGCCGACATGACAAGCATGAAGCATTTTGTGGAGTCGGAAAACCGTATTGACCGTCAGTTCAGCACGGCCAATCCGTATGAGCTTTTCTGATCCGGAACATGCCTTTGAGGAAAAAAAAGCGAAGCGCCATTAGCGGTTCGCTTTTTTTTGTGGCTGAAGCCGTCCGCCGGTCAACAACGGCACTCAGCCGAGGGCGGCAGAGATGCGTTTTGCCGACTGAACCAGCCGTTCGATGTGCATATGCGGAATCTCGTCAGGAAGCATGGATTCAATGGCGATCGCAGCCACCATGATGCCTTTCTGGTAGATCGGAGCTGCCGCAGTGAGCAGACCTTTTTTCCACTCCTCGCGGTCAAGCGACCAGCCGAATTCACGAATACGGCTGATTCGCATAAGCAGCTCGTCAATGGCGCTCACTCCCTCGATGCCGGTTTCTGTCAGACGCGAGCGCTCTGCGTAGCTGCGCAGCTCCCCCGGGCTCATGGTGGAGAGGAAAAGTTTGCCGCTTGCCACCAGATGCATAGGCGCGCTTTCTCCCACACGGTTGACTGTCAGCGGACAGTCCGGGGGAAGAATCTCCTTAAGGACCAGCATACTGTCGCCGTTGGGTACAGAGAGCAGGGAGCGCAACTGCGTGCCTGAGAAAAGTGCCTGCATTTCCGTGTAGGAGAGTTCGCAGAGCCGGGCGCGGGTGTGTACCCGCTGTCCGAGCGCAAAAACCTTGAGTCCGAGTTCCCAGCGGTTTGACGAGGGATTCTGTACGGCAAGCTCCGAGAGCGCGAGCGAATGCAGAATACGGTGCACTGTTGTCATCGGCATGCCGGTGACACGGGCCACTTCGGAAATTCTCATCCCCCGAGGATCCGAACCGAGCGCCTCAAGAATGGCTGTCGCACGGTTCAGAACGAGGACATTGTTACTGCGCGAGGTTTCAGACATGGCTGTCTTCCTTTGCGCCGGCACTCCGGTCATCCAGAGCCTGAGCCACAATTTCGGCAATGTCCATGACCGGGGTATCCGCGGCGTCACGATCCACCGACCTGGCGCTCTCGAGCATCGTGAGGCAGTGCGGGCAGGCCACGGCAATCTGCGAGGCGCCGGTGGCGCGAAGATCCATGAGCCGGATCACATTGACCTTGCGGGCGACATCCCCCTCGCTCCACATCTGACCGCCGCCGGCACCGCAGCAGAAGGTTTTCTCGCCGGTTTCCGCAGGCAGTTTCAGCTCACACGTAACCTTGCGCAGAACCTCACGCGGTGCGTCGACAATTCCGTTCATGCGGGCAAGGTAGCACGGATCGTGGTAGACCGTGCCGGGCTGAGTGGCGCTGACGTCAGGGAGTTTTCCTTCACGGATGGCCTCATTGATCCAGACTGTGTGAGAGACAACCGGATAGCTGAAGCCTTCAAAATCGGGATACTCATTTGCGAAGGTGTTAAAACAGTGCGGGCAGGCCGTCAGGATCCGCTTGAACGCGTACTGAGAGAAATTCTCGAGATTTTCCTGCGCTGCCGTCTGGAAAAGGTATTCCTCACCCATGCGGCGGGCAAATTCGGCGTGACAGCGCTCCTCCTGCATCACGGCAAACGAGGCACCGGCGGCTTTAAGCAGCCTGATCATGGCGCGGGCCACCTTCTGGGCACGACGGTCATAGCTTGCCGCGCATCCGACCCAGTAGAGAATGTCGACTTCCTTGCCCGGTTCTGCGAGCGGCACATCGAGATCTTTTGCCCAGTCAAGGCGTTCATAAGGGTCGAGCCCCCAGGGGTTGCCGACTGAGGCGGTATTTTCCAGAGCCGTGGCAACACCTTCCGGGAAAGCCCCTTCCTCCAGAGCGAGATGACGGCGCATCTGCACAATCATTTCAGGCAGCGGAATATCGGCAGGGCAGGCACGGGCACAGGCACCGCAGGTCGTGCAGCTCCAGAGTTCATCGCGGGAGATCACCTCGGAGACAAGACCGTCGTCAGCAATGTCACCGGCCTCATCGTGCATGCGTGTGCGCAGTTTTACCAGAAGTTCTCTGGGTTTGAGCGGTGTGCCGGCACGAACCGCCGGGCAGGCATCATTACAGCGTCCGCATTCCGTACAGGCGTCAAAAGCCATACGGTCCTGAGCGCTGAACTGAGAGAAACGGGAAATACCGAACGTTTCCTGTTCTTCGATATCCTCGATTTTCCTGATACGGATGAGCGGATTTTTCGCGACGCTGTACAGATGAGCGGGCGTGCGGTACATATGCGCGTAAATGGTGATCGGGATTGCTGCGACAAAGGCAAGAGAGACAAGCCCGTGTCCGACCCAGACAAAGGTGTGCCACATGCCCAGTGTTTTCACATTGCCGTCGGCAAGGTACAGCAGAAGCTGTGCAAGCAGATGCCCCACGGGTGAGTATGCCGACCAGGCAGGCTGGGTGGCAGCCAGTCGCAGGGCTTCCACAGCAAAGCCCGTCACGATGATAAAGGCAAGGTAGGCGTAGCCGAGAAGCCAGCGTCCGTCCTGGGGCAGCGTGCTGCCGGAGCGGTAGCGGCGCAGCAGACCTGTGGCAAGCGTAATCAGTACGGCGAGACCGGCGATGTCAAGGATGAATTTGTAGGCGAGGTAGACATTACCTTTGAGAAAACGGCTGCCGAGAACATAATGCCCGATGTCCCAGTCAAGCGTGGCGAGCGCCGTGCCGCAAAACAGCAGGAAAAATCCCCAGACCAGGAAGAAGTGGGCGCGGCCCATGGGCGTTTCCCGGATCTTCCGCTGGCCGAAGGCGGCGGCCAGAACACTTCTCCAGCGCATACCGCGGTCGGAGAGCTGCGGCTTTTCACGCTTCTTGTACCAGAGTCGGGCGTTGAGCATAATGCCCCAGACGAAAACGGCCACAGCGGCCAGCCCCAGTACATAAACGCCAATTTCACCCCAGAGCGGGATATTCCAGAAAGTCGGGCGGACAGGTAAATCGTGCATGTCAGAATCACAATGAAAAAGAACCTCAGAGGGCACAGGAGCCGTGAGGTCGACGGCGGGAGCCTCCTGCCGGATGGGGTCACGGAGGAGGCGTCAGACGGGAGATATTGTAGCGGAGTTGGCGGAAATTTTCCGCACTGCGGAATTTCAGTTGAGCGACCGGGACCGGTTATTCCCGGTCGCCGCAAAAAATCAGAAAATCTGACGGTAACGCACAAGACCGGTTCTCGGATCCTGAGCACTCTCAAGCAGTACCGGTCCCTGGAGCGTGAAACTGCGTGCAGGCAGGTCCACATAGGGCAGGGGGCGACGCCAGTTGCGAGCCACGGTAATGTGAGCCTTAAACGGCTTTCTGTCGTAGGAGAGTCCCAGAGTGGTGATGGTTTCACGTACGGCATCGGCAACCGGTTGCAGACTTTCAGCCGGAGTGACTCCGGCCCAGAGAACACGCGAGCGCTCAAACAGACCGAGCCGCCCGAGCGAGAGCTCGCGGGGTGTGAGACGGGCCAGCGGACGCAGCGCAGCGCTAAGCCGCTGGGCATCTGTGCGGTTCACTTCACCGAGAAAGGCCAGCGTCATGTGCAGATCAGTGCTTGACGTGAAACGAGCCAGCCTGTCGTAACGCGCAAGTGATCTCACATCGCGGGCGAGCGCATCGCACACAGCATCCGGGAAAGTTAATGCAACAAAAACTCTAGCCATAATTCACATCTTCCAAAACGGGTAAACAAAAAAATCAGAAACGCAAAAAACAAAGCGCTGCAAGAGAGTGTCTTGCAGCGCAGGTGTCTTAGCGGTCGGGCAGGTCTGTGCCCGTTATCTTTTAAGACTGATGTGTCGCTCTCCATCGGGCGACAGCATCGGAACTGTCTGCAATCAGTTGAGGCCCCTGATAGATGAAGCCCGTGTAAAGCTGCACGAGCTGTGCACCTGCCTTGACTTTTTCAACGGCATCCTCCGCACTCATCACCCCGCCGGAGGCGATGATCGGCAGGGCGCCTTTGACATGCCGGGCGATCAGATCCACAACCTCGGTGGAACGCTTGCGCAGGGGAGCGCCTGACAGACCACCGGTCTGCTCGCTGTTGGGCAGTCCGGCGACAGCCTCACGCGAAATGGTGGTATTGGTGGCAATCACCGCATCAATGCCTTTTTCAATGAGCACATCCACACAGCGCAGGATGTCATCGTTTTCAAGGTCCGGAGCAAGTTTGACGGCAATAGGCACATGCTTGCCGTCACGGGTTTCCTTGAGTTTCTCGCGGCGCGCAACAATGCCGCTCACGAGATGGGCAAAATGCTCCTCGGTCTGCAACTGGCGCAGATTCTTGGTATTCGGCGAGGAGATATTGATGGCAATGTAGTCGGCCGCATCGTAAACCGCATCAAGCCCTTTCTCATAGTCGGAAAGCGCATTTTCGATGGGAGTCACTGCATTTTTGCCGATGTTGATGCCGAGAATGCCGCCGCGCAGACGGAAGGCGGCTGCACTGCGCAGATTCCTGAGAACCTGTTCGGCACCCTGATTGTTAAATCCCATGCGGTTGATGATGCCGCGGGCGGGAATCACACGGAAGCAGCGCGGTTTGGGATTGCCGGGCTGGGCGAGCGGCGTAATGGTGCCGACTTCAACATGCCCGAAACCCAGCGCACCGAAGGCGCTCACACGGATACCGTCCTTGTCCATACCTGCAGCGAGTCCGATGGCATTGGGAAAACGCAAACCCATAACGTGAACCGGGTTGTCATCAGGCATACGGGTCAGGAGTTTGTGCAGACCCATATGAACAGCCCAGTTAAGGTTGGACATGGTGAGGTTGTGAGCTGTTTCAGGGTTCATCGAAAACAGCACACGGCGGCAAAGTGAGTAAAGCATGATGAAGTTGTTTTTCGGTTTATAGGCTTTTTCCGCTGGCGTCTGTAAGCGCCAGATACTCGTTGATATCCATCCAGCGCTCTTCGTAATACACCGACATCGGTGCAAAACGGCGCTTGTAATCCATTCCCGGGTAGTCCCTGAGCCAGTAGCCGAGGTATACATAGGAGAGGTTCATTCGCTTGGCGAAAAGGATCTCGGATAGGATACCAAAAGTGCCCAGACTCTGCTTTTCATAGTCGGGGTCAAAAAAGTTGTAGACCGCACTGATGGCATTGTCGAGCTGATCGACAATGCAGACCATCACGAGTTTACCCGGCTGCTCGCTTGTGCGTGAGGTGCGGATCTCAAGTGCATAGGTGACAGTGGAGCTGCTGAAAAGCACCTCCTCAACATCCTTGCGCGAAAAGTCCTTCATATGACTGTCCGCATGCCGGCTGTTGACATACCGGTAGTAGAGATCCATGTACTCGTCGGAGACGCCGCTGATCGGACGCAGTTCGGCAGTCAGAACGCCATTACGCTTGAGTATGCGGCGCATGTTTGCACTGAATTTGAAGCGCTGAACATCGATACGTGTTGACAGGCAGCGTTTGCAGCCGTGACAGGCCGGACGGCTCATGAAGTTCACTTCGCGTCGGAATCCGAAGCAGCTTGTCAGACTGTAGAGCTCGGCATTGTTCTCCCGGGTGGCATTCTGATTGAAGCTGAAAATCTCAAGCCGGGAACGGCGGTCGCTGAAGTAGCTGCACGGACGGCTGATCACAGGCAGGGCAACATGGCGTGTGCCCATACAAACCGACGTGAGCAGATCTTCCGCTCTCACATCGTCCGGATCGTCTGAGGTGTTGGGTTCGATCTCATTGGGATCGTGCCGGTTTTTCTCGTCTGTCTCTTTCAGATAAATGACAGGTGCGCGCAGGGATCGCGGCTCCTTTGTATAGGGACGCGGTTTGAGTTCAGGAAATGCACCGGCAATAATACCGGTCAGCTCCCGCGGCAGCTTTTCCCAGTCAGGGGCAGTGCGCGAGACGGCTTCACTCTGCAGCGGCAGATAAGTTGCCCAGTCCATGACCTCGGGGTTAAAGCCGCTCACATAGGGAGAATACATCTGACAGTCAATCAGGGGCATTCTGCAGTGTCTGGCGATGGCACAAAGCGCTACCAGAGCGAGTTTACTTGCGTCCGGCAGCCAGCTCATTGCTGTTTCACCGTAGAGCATGCCGCCCTTGGTGCCGAATAGCAGTCCGCCGGCAATCCGTCCGTTGATCATTACGGTGATGCAATGCGTGAGTCCTTTGCGGTGAGCCTGCTTCCAGCACGATTTCATGGCGTTGCTCAGCCAGGTGCCGTGAATGGAGAAGTAGTAATGATCGGCCACCGTGTCGACAAAGGCTTCATAGTCACGATCGAGCAGAATTTCGATGCTGTTGCCGTCGTAGTGACGGGCCAGGGCATCGCGCACGCGTTTTTTCAGCCCGTGCGGCAGGTGTACGGTGTCGGTTTTAATGACTGTGCAGCGTGACACACGCCCCCAGGGGTACATATTGTCCCGAACCTGTTCAAGTGTCGGCCAGGGCATCACCGCATGGGTGTAGCCGAAATCAATAAGCTCCGGGGTGATACCTCTGGTGATTGAACCCACCACGAATTCAGGAGTGCTGTTCGACGAGTCCAGATGTCTGTCTCGGAGAACCGGCAGATGCGTGACAATATTTTCCATGTCATTGGCATCAAAGGTAAGGGGTTCAAAAGGGTTGTCGGAAAACATGAGAAACTGCTTCTTTAAGACGGAGCACCGGGTGAAAGACGCCTTAAAACTAAGCGCTTAACTGACGATGCCGCTAACATGGTAGAAACATATAGCAAGCCTGATGTTCTGTCAAATACAAAACGGTACTGTCTCAGATGTGCTGACATTCTGGTAAGTATGTGCCGTTGGCAGGACACATGTCAGGACAGCCATCAGTCGCGGAATGGAAGAATTTTTTTTATTCTTTAAAATCAGTGACTTATAAAAAATCCTGTAAAAATTCTTGGATTTTTTAAGGGTTAACCCTTGACTTTTCCAAAAAAGGTGTGTAATATTCAAAAACTCAACGGACAACGACGTCCGTTACGACAGAATTACCGCGGGGTGGAGCAGCCCGGTAGCTCGTCGGGCTCATAACCCGAAGGTCGGAGGTTCAAATCCTCCCCCCGCAACCAAGACACCAAAAAAGGCAGAATCGAGGGATTCTGCCTTTTTTAGTATCTGTTTAAAAAATCACGGAATATCAAGTGCTTGTGGTTGCCTTCTCCAGATTGTGAAAGTCGTCTGAAGAAGGAATTTTTGCCTGTTGTGTAAAAAAAATAGAGGGTGAAATTTTGTTTTTACACACCACTTTTTAAGGTGAATGTTTTTACACAGCTATAAAAATCCCATCAAAAACAAGGGGTTAATGCTAAAAAGCAAAATCGCTTCTGTCAGGACTGGTAAAAAAATCCAGCACCGGACCGCTTTTTCTGTGTAAAAACGGGTATTTCCGAAGATTCCGATCGTTGAACTGCTCTGCAAGGCCGGCAGGCTGTCTGTTATCTCCGGCAGGCAGCGGTTCAGGTGGCGCTTTGACCATCCTGTATGTGATAGAATCAGAGGCGGAGAAGCAGGAAACTGTCTCTGCGTCCTCTCCGGCCGATGGTTACATCGACTGGGGGAGTCTGCCTTAACAGTAACCTAACAGCAGAAGAAACACAATCAACTTCACGAGGAAAAGTTAATCAGCTTTTTCCGTGTTATACGCAGAGAAGTTATGGTCGTTCATAACTATCTCCTTTAAGACGGCTCACCACAGGGATGGTTGAGCCGTCTTATTTTGTCATCACAGCGGTTTTGAGAACGCAGCGGCGAAACTTGCGGGAAGTGCTTTCAGCGACTTTTAGTCCTGCAAATCCCACCGAAAAAATCGATAAGCAATTAGCCCAACAATTCAAGGAACTTCCGATCCTGAGAAGTCAAAGGACGCTGTTCCTTTACTTTGGTGTTCAGGTATTTTTGAATACCGAATACAAAATCCTGTTCGTACTCCGTATATTCAAAACCTTCTTCCTGCTCAAGCGGAATCGTATTGTTGAAAACCAGAGTGGCTAAGGAATAGCCGTCTGGCGACTCCTTAAAGCCACGGAAAGAGCCATCCTCGTCGTCAAGCAAAGTTGTCTCGACGATCGAACTCACAACATGCCTGAGATACCAGTAAACCTGTCGCATAAACTTGCGGCTGGCTAGCGGTGACAGATTCTCAGAAAAGCAGAGCTTTTCAGCGGCGGCAATCAAGTTCTGCTCCTGAAGTTCCAGTAACGGGAAAACGAGATCTTTCCGAACCAGGCCTTTATCAATAGCTTGTTTCAGCAAGTCCTCGTACTCCGTCATGCTATCGCCAAGCGAGGACGTGATACCGCACTTTTGCAACGCTTCGCTTGTCGTCACATGCGGGAGCATGTAGCAAAGCCATTCTCCTGTGAAATCAGCAAGAAAAAAATACATGCCAAACTCCTGCTAAAAATCAAAAGAGCGACCAAGACCACGCAGAGCATTCGCATATTCAGGATGCACACGGCAGTTCTCGGGAAGGCGATCATACTTTCTGTCGTATTCTTCCTGTCTCAACAATGCCAAATCAGCGAGTTTGTCATAAGTGAACTCTGGATAAAGCTCAAGGAACTCAGGCATAGTCGGATCGTAGAGATACGAGGCAATCTTATAGTCACTGACAACATCCTTACCATCCCGCAGAGCAATCCATGTTTTCTCTAGAAGATTCAGCTTGATATCGTGCGCTTTGCGGGAGTATTCAAAGCCGTCAAAATGGCAGATCAGGCGCACTGTTGCACTTTCCAGTGTCTCACTCATCCCCCACCACAGTTTCTCAGGCATTGTGCGAAGGTACGCTTCCATCGTCATTTTTGTTGCTTTACACGCCTGACGGTACACACTTCGACCTGCAATCTTGCCACCAACAAAATAGAGCGCATTATCAGAGGCAACTTTCAGCATGTTCTGGCTTTCAAACGGGAGGAAATACAGCCAATTTTGAACATGCCCCCGACCTTTAGAACATACAGCCGCATACGCCTGACGGGTAATTTCAGAAAAATTTCCCGTGAAAGATTCAGGCGAAAAACCTTCGTCACGAGCCCAACTGAGAATTTCTGTACTTTTTGTAATTTTCACCAGAGGATTATTGCCGTTTTCCAGAAAACAGTAAGTCCAGATGTCCCAAGGCTCTTCTCCGAGCTGACTATATAAGAGGTTTTTGTCCCTCAGCAGATTTGTAGTGTTTTGGTAAAAGCTAGCCATAGCAATCCCCCTGCAAAAGTGGTCGTATATGCTCTGAAAGATTACCACTTCTGGTAAAACAACCAAAAAAACAGACGGTTGTGGAAAAATGGAAAAAACACAGACACGCACAGAAGAGAAAATACAACCGCTCACTTTTTTTTGGTACTCAAGGCTTTCCTAAAGTACCGGCGCAATCTAGACTAAACGCACCAAACAAAAAGCAGAAAGGTATTAAGCAAATGAAAAAACAGGTGGTATCCGTTCTTCTTATGACAAGTCTGGTGTCGGCGCCGTTCGCCGTTCATGCCTCCAGCGCTTCGGACAGTCTGGCGCAGTGTCTTCACAGTAATGCGTCAAATGCGGATAAAGAAACGCTTATTCAATGGGCGTTTGTAACGCTCGGGCGAACCAGTGCCGCGAAGAAGGTTCAGACCCTGAAACTTTCCACCATTACCGGCGTGGAAGCCAAAGCTCAGAAATCACTGTCCACGCTCGTGCTGCAGAAGTGTTCCAAACCTGCAATGCAGCTTCTGCTGACGGATCCGCGCAATGGTCTGCAGGACTCGCTGGTCAACCTGGCCAAGCGGCTGGTTGATGATGAGATCGCACGCCGTACCTCTCCGCTGCTGAATCTTGGCATTGGAGAGCTGCTTGGCCGATAAGCGGCCGAAATCTCAACTGACAGCTGAAAGAGTACGGGAGACCGGGATTTTTTCCGGTCCCCTTGACTTTTCTGGGTAGCGCAGGCATAATTCTCAGCTCTTCACAAAAGTGATCATGTCAGGTGGCAGAGAAAAAAATTTCCATGCTCTCTTGACAATCTGAAAAAGCTTCTATAGAATGCTTTTTCTCTTCACTACGAAGAGCTGATCTTAAAAAATTTGAATTCAACGAACCGATAAGTGTGAACAT
>OGMW01002639.1_pt1 | contig 11379 bp, 9 predicted proteins | sample 1573281 | NCBI WGS metagenome assembly OGMW01 (sample SAMEA2581907, study PRJEB24529) | metagenome | biome: Human gut stool | place: China | collected 2011
TAAAGTATGATATGGCGGAGTCGGTGGAAGAGGAAAGTTTGATGAGAGGGTTTCAGAGGTGGAGAAAGAAAATGAAAAAATGACGCAACGAAGAAATCACACCTTATTTAGTAGCGATATCATTTAACAACGACAGGTTATACAACGTTAAAAAAAAAATATCAGAAACAACCGGCTCTTATTATCTAAGAATTTACTACTTTTATACCTGCATAAGAATAATGGTAGTATTATGGAAAAAGAACGATATTTCATTCATTTTAAAGGTGGACTGTATAAAATGTTGGGTATTGCCCAGCATAGTGAGACACTTGAGGAGATGGTTGTTTATCAAGCATTGTATGGTAAGCATGAAATATGGATCCGTCCTAAAACTATGTTTTTTGATAAGATAGTACGAAATGGTATTAAAATAGATCGTTTTAAAGAAATAACAGAAAAAGAAATATATGCCTATTACCCAGAAAGAAAAGAAATATCTGAAGAATAAACACAAAGGTGGGAAAAATAATAGCAAAGGAGCTATCTATGAAGCTACTACGCAACTTACCAAATTGTTTCATTTATGAATCAATATATTACCCAATTAAGTAACATCCACCTAACGACACAACTACATGACGCCTTTGTTGATGATCTTTTTATTGAAGAACCTAATGCTCATAAAACCTATCATCAACTAAAAGATGTGAAAGATTTAACATGGGAAACTAGTAAGTTAAAATATGATTTTAAAAGACAAACAGAGATTTCGTCAGAAAGAAACGAGAAGTTCAAACTGAAACTAATTTATTCAAATCCTAATAGTTCAGTATCTACTGTTCCTTCTGAAATTAGTTCGTATACAACATCAGAATATTTTCCTTCTTGTTCTAGTATCAACCAATTAATTCTATCACATCCTATATTTAAGGAAGCAATCCAGCAAATAACAGTATCACAACAAGCTGAAAATGATGAATTATTTGGAATTGCAGCTGCTATTTTAGGAGCATGGAATTCTGTTGAACAAGAAAGTGTATCTCTACAACAGATTTTGGATATTGTACATTCAATAGGTAAAGGGTATGTGAACATAAAAACATATCCAAACGTTGAAATATCAGAAAAATGCAAGATTCTCTTAAATCAGTTTGGAATCAGTTTTCTTGAAAAAGGGACTACTGTATACTGGAACTATCACAACATGAATGGAGAGGTTGTCTGGACAAGCGAAATTGAACAAAAGTTACAGAAAGCCAATCCTGCAAATATTTGGGATTTAATGGAATTATTAAGTTGAAATAGAATGAATATGAGAACTTATACCAATATAACATACGAAAAGAACAGAGATATTATTCAATTGATGCATATCTTATCCAATCCCAATACCTCAATTGAAATTTATCGTAATACCTTCTACAAACTAGGCAAAGCACTAGGAGCTTTGCTGGATGAAAAGAAACATAGCAGGTATGGAAATACCATGCTGGCATGTGCATCAGAAGATGCTGACTGGTTGGCACAAGGTGTTTTAAGCTCTATTTCACAGAAAAATGTTGCATTAGCCGTTTTTTGGAATCAGAGAATCACTTTGGATGAAACAACAAAATTGGAATATAGTCCGATTGTAAAATCTTATATAGAGCCGATTGAAGAGTGTCAAACTCTAATTGTTGTAAAATCAATTATAAGCAGTTCCTGTGTGGTAAAAACACAACTAACCAGATTGGTGGAAAAAATGAACCCGCTTAATATTTATATATTATCTCCAGTAATGTATAAGGATGCTCAAAAGAACTTGCAAAAAGAGTTTCCTGAATCTATAAGCAATAAATTCGAATTTCTGACATTTGCTATCGATACATCCAAAGATGCGCAAGGAAGTGTATTACCCGGAGTTGGTGGAATGATATACCCCAAACTCGGATTAGGTGATATATATGAAAAAAATAGATATATACCCAATCTTGTCAAAGAACGAATGGCGCTATAACAAAACAGGAGCTACTTATAAGAATTATCGGCGAAGGTCAGATGGCAGCAGACTACATATCATCGTAAGCCCACCTTATCATGAATGACTTCATATAGTGAGTTCATGCTTCTATACTCGAAACCTATCATCAACTCTATAATAAAAAACACTCTCATTAAGATAAACAATTCATCTATGCATTTTAGACGAATTTATTCGCATGTTTGAAGATTATCTTATAACTTTGCAATATTAAATGACTAATGCTATAAAATCGCATCATCAACCTTATATATCACTACAAATATGATATGATACAGAAGGTAATATAAATGCATATAGAATATTATACTTAGAAAAAATAGATATGGCATATACTTTTAATTTTATAGATTTGTTTGCTGGCGCAGGTGGCTTGTCTGAAGGATTTATCCGGGCCGGGTTTACTCCTATTGCCCATATCGAAATGAATAAATATGCTTGTGATACTCTACGTTCAAGAATGGCTTACCATTACCTAAAACAGCATAACAGACTTGAAGAATATATTAAGTATCTAAAAGAAAAACAAGAAGGAGAAAGCGGACAAAAGCTCTGGGAAAAAGTTCCCGACGAAGTTATCGACTCGGTTATCAATAAAGAAATATCGGACGAAACATTAGCCGACATTTTCATAAAGGTTGATAAATTAAAAGGTAATAAGCAAGTAGATTTTATCATTGGTGGGCCTCCTTGTCAAGCCTATTCAATTGTTGGACGCGCCCGTGATCCTAAAAACATGAAAAAAGATCCACGAAACTTCTTATATAAATACTATTTACAATTTCTAAAACGATATGAACCTAAAATGTTTGTATTCGAAAATGTTCCAGGCATTTTATCTGCACAAAATGGAATTCATTTAGAAAACATCTTGAAAGGAATAGACAAAGCAGGATATAAAATAGAACTGAAAAAATTGAAGGCATCCGATTACGGAGTTCTCCAGAATCGTGAAAGAGTTATTATTGTAGGATGGAGAAAAGAATTAAATTTAAAATATCCAGAATTAGAAAAAGAAGAAAATCCATATAAGATTTTACCCGATTTATTTTCTGATTTACCCGAAAGACAGCAAGGAGAAGGTAGTTTAACAGATATCGTTCAATATGTAGCTCCGGCCACAGGATATTTACAACAATCTAAAGTCCGTAATAGCTTAGATTTCACTACGCAGCATATTGCCAGGCCCCATAATCTTATTGATCTGGAAATTTACAAACGAGCAATAAAATTATGGTTAGAAAAAAAAGCACGACTTAATTATGCTGATTTACCTCCTGAATTACAAAAGCATAATAATAAACAAGCCTTTCTTAATCGCTTTCAAGTAGTTAACCATGAGGGGTGTTGCCATACCGTTGTTGCACATATTGCAATGGACGGACATTATTACATTTATCCGTCACTAAAACAAATACGTTCAATTACCGTTCGGGAAGCTGCACGAATACAATCGTTTCCTGATGATTATTATTTTGAGGGGAGTAGAACAGCTGCTTTCAAACAAATAGGCAATGCAGTCCCAGTAATTTTAGCAGAAAAAATTGCTAATAAAATTAAAGAGCAATTTACTTATGAACTATAATATTACAGATACTACAATAGCAGAGCCATGTGCCTCCTCAATGATACTTACCTTTCGGGCAATCGGCTACAATTTGGAAGCAGCAGTTGCTGATATTATAGACAATTCCATTTCAGCAAATGCCAAAAACATATGGTTTAATTCCGAATGGCAAGGTGGTAATTCTTTCATTACAATATTAGATGATGGTTGTGGAATGAATCATGAAGAACTTGTACAAGCAATGAAGCCTGGTGCAAAAAATCCAATGGATGAACGATCAGAAAAAGACTTAGGACGTTTCGGTCTGGGATTGAAAACAGCTTCATTTTCACAATGCCAAAAATTAATTGTTCTTAGCAAAAAAGCAGGTTTTGCTCCTATTTATTGGATTTGGGATTTGAATTATGTAAATCAAACGAATAAATGGGAACTTATTCGTTATCCAATTCCAGACATATTTTTACACGCACTTGATGAATTAAAATCCGGCACCCTTGTCATATGGACAGATTTAGACCGTATCATTCCTACAAACACATTAAATTCTAATGAAATTGCAAAAGGCAAGTTTTTAGAGCAGATGGAAAAAGTCAGACAGCACTTGTCTATGACTTTTCATAGATTCATAGAAGAAAAGAATATAAAACTCTTTTGTTGGGGACATGAGATTAAGCCATGGAATCCTTTTCTATTAACAGAAAAAGCTACGCAAGCATTTCCTGAAGAGCATTTCAATGAAGCCAAAATGAAAGGATATGTTCTACCACATAAATGTCACCTTACAGAAGAAATATACAAAACAGCCGAAGGTATAAACGGATGGACTAACCAACAAGGATTTTATGTATATCGTGGCAAGCGACTCATATTAGCAGGGGATTGGTTAGGACTTTTCCGTAAAGAAGAACATTACAAATTAGTACGTATTCAAATTGACCTGCCCAACAAATTAGACACAGATTGGCAAATTGACATAAAAAAATCGACAGCGCGTCCACCATTTACATGCCGAAAACAAATAAAAAAATACGCTCTTGAAGTCCGTAATCGTGGTGTAGAAGTTTTTCGGCATAGAGGTAAAATTCTCACAATAAGGAAACAGCAAGAATTTCAACCACTTTGGCTCGAAAGAAAGCAAGGAAAGAAATACTCATTCATTATCAATCGAGATCATCTAATGATTGCCGAATTCAAACGATTAGCAAAAATAGAACCAGATAAAGCTATAGAATATCTTTTACGCTTTGTGGAAGAAACCATACCGACCAAGTCTGTCTTCATTCGTGAATCGGAACAAGGCGTAAATACAGAGCCATTTGAGGAAACAAATTTAGAAGTCGTAAAACTCATGATTAAACAAATTTATAAAACTCAAATAGCCACAGGCAAGAATGTTGAGCAAGTTAAACTTATACTTGCCAGCATGGAACCATTTAATAATTTTCCTGAACTCATAGAAATTGTAGACTCATATGAATGAAAGTGCAAAAAAATATTGTGAGAATTGTTTAAGCAAACAGATTATTATCCATGCAGAAACAATAAACAAAATTATCGAACAGTGCTTAATTGAATTCCCTTCAACAAATACACAACAATTAAAAGAGTATTTGTATCAATATTGCCAAGAAAAAGCATTTAAAAACTCCCGTGCTAACATTGGCGAAAAGTCAAGTGCAACTGATGAAGAAATTAACTTTGCCATAGAAAGAAGTGCTATGTGTTATCCGACAATAGATAAAAAGCAACTGCATATTGAATTATTGAAGTTGTATAATGTCAGACAAGAAGAATACAAAATGCTTTTTGACAATGAACGAAATACCCCATGGCTACTAGATTTTAAAGCAAATCATCAAAATAGTGATTGGAAATTTTGGAACAGATATATTACCTATCTACAAAATAGTAAAAATTTTGCTCCTAAAGTTATTAATGAAATAGATCGTCTTACCGATGACATTTTGGACAAGCTTTACGATCCAACGATTCATAATGTAAAAGGTATAGACAAAAAAGGACTTGTAGTCGGACAAGTACAATCTGGCAAAACTGCTAATTACACAGGACTGATATGCAAAGCAGCTGATGCAGGTTTTAATCTTATCATCGTTTTAGCAGGTATGCACAACAATCTACGCAGCCAAACACAACACCGATTAGATGAAGACTTTTTAGGATTTGATACAGCACACGAAAGAGCATGGCAAACAAACGGTACAAACAGAATTGGTGTTGGTGTATTAGACAATAATAATACAGCCATTTCCATAACCACAATAAAATCTGATTTTAAAAAGTCATTGGCTGACAGTTTGGGAATTAGTTTTGATATTCAAACTCCATTGTTACTTGTTGTAAAGAAAAATACAACTGTACTAAAACGTCTTAATACTTGGTTGCTTTCACAAACGCAAGAAATTAACGGTGAAAAAAGAATCACAAATAAATCTTTACTTATAATCGATGACGAGGCCGATAACGCCTCAATCAACACCAAAAAAGCAGATGAAGCACCAACAGCAATCAATGGATGGATACGAAAAATCGCCGGACATTTCTATCGCTTTGGATATGTTGGCTACACAGCCACCCCATTTGCCAACATCTTTATTCCACTTGACAAAGATGACCTATTCCCGCGGGATTTTATTATAAATCTACCTGCACCAAGTAATTATATAGGCGCTGAAAAGATTTTTGGAACCTCATTAGAAGTAAATGATACAAACGATGATTTATTACCTATTGTTCGTAAAATAAATGATTATCAAAGCTTTTTTCCCGATAGTCATAAGAAAGATGATGAACCACCAACATCACTACCTATATCATTACAAACAGCTATAAAGTGTTTTATTGTAACTTGCGCCATTCGCATTGCACGAGGACAAGCAGACAAACACAATTCAATGCTCATTCATGTTTCCCGTTATTTAAATTGGCAAAATTCACTTAAAGAAATTATTAATAATTTATTTCTATACTACAAACGAGGTATTGAACAAGAAGACAAAGGCGTCCTAAAACAATTTCGAGATATTTTTGAAGTTGATACGGAAAACTATATTTCATATTGTACTACAACACAGAATATACTAAACTCTTCGTTTAAAGACATTGACAGCAAAATAAAAATACATAGTTGGGAAGATATAAAACCTAACTTGTATAAAGCTGTACAGAAAATCAAAATAATGTCAATCAACGGTCAATCTGCTGACACCTTGGAGTATTACGAAAATGAAAAAACAGGAATTTCAGTAATAGCCATTGGTGGTGACAAACTTTCTCGAGGATTAACTTTGGAAGGACTATCAGTAAGCTACTTTTTACGTGCCTCAAAAATGTACGACACTCTCATGCAAATGGGACGTTGGTTTGGCTATCGTTCCGGATATGTTGATTTATGCCGTTTATTCACAAGCAGTGAGCTCAACGAATGGTTCAGACACATTACAATGGCAAGTGAAGATTTACGAGAGGAATTTGACGCAATGTGGAATGCAAAAGCTACACCAGAAAAATATGCTTTGAAAGTACGTACTCATCCAGGCCAATTACAAATTACAGCAATCACAAAAATGCGCAATGTAGATAGAATACAAGTATCATGGTCTGGCCGTTTAGTTGAAACTTATCAACTTCCAACCGACAAAGGGGTAATCCACAAGAACCTAGTCGCAACACAAGATTTCCTTTCAAAGTTGGGAATTCCTCTTATAAAAGGCAGCAATGACTATCTCTGGTTAAAAGTCTCTCCCATAGATGTTCTAAAATTCTTTTCAGAGTTTACAGTCCCCCCACAACTTACTAAAGTAGATTTAACATTAATCAGCAATTTTATTCGCAAACTCAATCAAGCTGGGGAACTCGGAGCATGGAGTGTTGCTTTAATGAACAAGGCCAACGCATCAAAACATTTTACAGCATCAAATAAAGTCAGTGCAGGTTGTTTTATTCGAAACACAGCAGGAGACACCGAGACTTATATAATTAAGAAGAATCATATTATCGGAAAGCAAACAGATGAATTCATTGATTTGGATAATGCCGATTTATCTGATGCCTGGCTCGCATCAAAACAAGACAAAGACTGGAAAAAGAACTATCCAAAACCTAAACTTGTTCGAGAATTATCCCGTGATGTAAATAATCCATTATTGATTATCTATCCGCTTGATCCTTTAGGTGCAAATCCAAAAGATGAAAATAGTATAACTATTTTTCAGGAAAACGATGATGTAATAATTGGTTTTGCTATTGTTTTTCCCAAAAGTAATACACAGCATACTGTAGAATTTGCGATAAATACCTCTTTAGCAAATGAATATTATCAATCTGAAATTGATTTTGATGATAACAATGATAACTTAGAAGACAATGAATAATATATTGGAAATATGGGAGAATATTGAACAATCCAACGAAATCGGATTGTTAAAGCGATTATATACAAATGATTCTGAATTATTTATTTATGCTATTTTTCAAAATCCAGAAAGACATTGTGGAATTGCTTTATCATTCAATGAACATACACATATTGATATTTCCTCTTTCTCTAATTTGCGTGATCTACAAATTGTCTTAATGCATGATAAATCATTCCCATGCAACAAGCTACTTATCATAAAGTTATTACATTACCAAAGCCGCGATATTTTCGCAGTCATGTGTGAAAATATGATACAATCAGTTTTATCATTACATTCTGAAAAACAAATCGCAAAAACGATCATTAATCAATTAGAAAAATGGCAAGCACTTTTCGAAAAGTTGAAAGGTGAAGGTTTAACATCATCAGAGCAACAAGGGCTTTATGGTGAATTACATTTTTTACAAAAGATTATCATCAGGCAAAACGCTATTGCAGCTCTCAACGCTTGGGTAGGAACAGATAAGGAAATACGCGACTTTCAGTACAATGACTGGGCGATTGAAGTAAAAACCACATCTGGCAACAATCATCAGAAAGTTAATATTAGCAATGAAAGACAATTAGACGAGACATTATTAAGAAATTTATTTCTATTTCACTTATCAGTTGAAGTAGCCAAAAAGAACGGTGAAAGTCTAAATAGTAAAATCGATACTATTAGAAAGGTGTTGCAAGACAATATTTCTGCCCAAAACTTATTTAACAATAAACTTCTAGAAGCAGGATACTTTGATAGACATAAGTACCTATATGAAGAAAAATGTTATCAAATTCGCAATGAAAACTACTACAAAATAGACGGAGATTTTCCACGTATCAAAGAACAAGAGATCCGTAATGGCATAGGTGATATCAAGTATTCAATTATACTTTCACAATGCATGGATTATTTAATTTCTGAAAATACTGTATTTGACAAAATAAGTATCTTATGAGCGAAATAAATAAATACTACTTATCCTTATTACAAGAGATTCGAACAATGCAAGACACTGCTGAAAATGGAGCAAGCCAAGAGCAGCTATTTACACAGATTGCATTAGAAATGCTTGCAGAAGCTGGTGAAACCGAAAATGCCACATTTGCATATGATGAGAAAGAACTAGGAACTAAAGGGCAACACAAAATTAATGGTTATGCAATGTCTGACAATTATGAAACGATAGATTTATTTATTTCTATTTTTCAGAATACAGAAGTACCACAAAAAATTACAAAAGAAGAAATAGATAGAGCGGCCAAACGCATTACAAACTTTTTCCGAAAAGCATTTTACAATGAATATGCTAAAGATATTGATGAATCATCACCTATTTTTCAATTTGCATATGATTTAGCTAAACTTCCAGAAATAAGAGAAACACTTGTACGGGTCAATGCAATAATTCTCACCAACGGTACCTACAACGGCGATATCCCTAAACAAGAAAAGGTTGCCGGACAAGACATTTATTACAATATCTTTGATATTAACCGCTTATACGCGATATCTGAAAAATCTCATATATCTATTGAACTGGATTTTGATGAACAGCAAATCAAAATTCCTTGTTTGAAAGCTCCTATTGATAATAGTGATTATGAATCATACATTGCTATAATGCCAGGACAAGGATTAGCAATGCTATACAAACAATTTGGTGCTCGATTATTAGAACAAAATGTACGTTCCTTTCTACAATTCACTGGAAAAATAAACAGAGGAATACGAAAAACCATTAACGAAGAATCACATATGTTCTTAGCTTATAATAATGGAATCTCTGCAACAGCTGACAACATAGAACTTGACGAGACTGGGCATTATGTAAAAAGAATCAGCAACTTACAAATTGTAAATGGTGGGCAAACAACCGCCTCCATTTATCATACTTGGGATAAAGACAAAGCTGACATTTCAAATATTTTCGTACAAATGAAAATATCTGTCATCAAAAAAGCTGATTCTTACAGTGAGATTGTATCGCGTATTTCCCAATATGCCAATACTCAAAACAAAGTTAATAATGCAGATTTTTCGGCCAATAATCCAATACTTATTGAATTGGAAAAAATATCACGCCGTTCATTCTCGCCCATTACTCCACAACGTAATATTCCAACAATCTGGTTTTTTGAACGAGCTAATGGACAATATAAAAACATGCGCTTACGTGATGGATTTACCCCTTCCCGAGCTAAACAATTTGATTTAAAATATCCCAAGAAGCAGATGTTCAAAAAGACAGATTTAGCAAAATTCGTCAATTCTTATGGGGAAATTCAAGAAGGCAAAAAACTAACTATCGGTCCACATATTGTTGTTCGCGGAAATGAAAAGAATTATGCCCAATTCATAAACTACAACTTGCCTAAAAAAGTTACAGGAATATATTTTGAAGATGTCATTGCCAAATTTATATTATTTCGGGAAGCAGAGAAACTGTATGGCATCAAACCCAATAACATTGGTGAAATGCGTAATGCAGTTGTACCATATGCTATTTCACTGTTTGGTTACCTCACTGATTATAAGCTTAATTTAGAAAAAATATGGAAAAATCAAAAGATCTCTGATGAGTTGTCAGCAGCACTCTATTCATTAATGAAACAACTTAATGAATTCATTTTGCATAACTCACCAAGTTCCCATTATATTGAATGGGCAAAAAAAGAAGATTGTTGGGAAACTATAAAACAACAACAATGGAATATTGATATTAATAGTATTAAGGCTGATTTTGCAACAGATGAACAACTAAAAAAACGTAAGTCAGCCGCTGACAATTTAGATATTGATTCAATTCAAAAAGAATATGAAACTGCATTATTGCGTTCAATTCCATACGCTCTCTGGAAAAAAATTGAAGAATGGGGAAAAGATACAGGCTATCTAACCACGAGTCAACAATCTTTCGCGGGTTTTGATATGGCAAATACTATAAAATTCAATAGAAAAATTACAGATAATAATCGTAAGAAAGCTATGACTATTTACGAAATTGTTTGTACGAATAATATTGAGCTGCTTGCAGAAGCTGATGAACTCACAGAGGAGCAAAAAACAGACCTGTCAACAACTGTAAAAGACAGTACAAGTGCAGACCACGGAATAACCATTGAGTTAATACAAAAAATGGTTGCTTGGGATAAACATCGCCGTATTCTTAAAGATTGGCAATGGAATGTTATGAATGAAATTATTTCAGGAAAAAAAACTTTAAATGATCGTCTAGCATGGGGATGTAAACAAAATCTCAAAACATTAAAACAACACGGTTTCACAGAAGAATAATTTTTCAGACACTGTCCACAATCTTGTGTAAATAGAAAACGGCACTGTCCACGATTTTGTGTAAATAGAAAACTAGAGGATTCGAGTTTTATACT
>OGMW01002641.1_pt1 | contig 11366 bp, 10 predicted proteins | sample 1573281 | NCBI WGS metagenome assembly OGMW01 (sample SAMEA2581907, study PRJEB24529) | metagenome | biome: Human gut stool | place: China | collected 2011
CCTTGCCCATCTTGACCAGCATGGTGCCGAAGTAGTTGGACTTCTTCAGCAGAGCAGTGCACTCCTCTGCGGTCTGCTTGCCCTTGCGCAGCTCGACCATGGTGTTGACCATCTCATCGAAGCCGGCGTAGTTCTCGGGGTCGATGATCTCAGCAGCGGAAATATCAAAATTGCCAGCAGCGGCAGCAGCCTTGCACTCTGCCTCGTTGCCGACCATAACAACTTTCAACACGCCCTCAGCCAGCAGCTTGCTTGCGGCCTCCAGGATGCGGGGGTCATTGCCCTCGGTAAAAACGATCGTCTTGGGGTTTGCCTTCAGCTGGGCTACCAGGGGTGCAAACATATCAGCCATTGTTGATTACCTCCGAAATTACTTTGCAATTATTCCCGGGCATCACAGATATGCCCTTCTTTTTTATTCTAGCACAGAGTCAGAAAACTTCAAGACAAATCTTGAATTTTGTGGTATATTTTAAGGAAGGAATCGTGCGATAATTTGTTAAGAAAATGTCATTTAGTTTGTGAGAGGATACCGAGCTTATGGATTGGGAAACACTGAAAACCGACTGTCTCGCCTGCCAGCGCTGTCCGCTGCACACCACCCGGCACAACGTGGTGTTCGGGCAGGGCGTGGAGAATGCCGAGGTGCTCTTCGTGGGCGAAGGCCCCGGCCAGAGCGAGGACGAGCAGGGCCTGCCCTTCGTGGGACGCAGCGGCCAGCTGCTGGACAAATACCTCTTCGCCATCGACCTCGACCGTGCCTCCAACTGCTATATCGCCAACATCGTCAAGTGCCGCCCGCCCCAGAACCGCGACCCCCTACCCGCCGAGAGCGAAGCCTGTATGCCCTGGCTGCGAGAGCAGTTCCGTCTGCTGCGGCCTAAAATCGTCGTCTGCCTGGGCCGCATCGCCGCCCAGCGGATGATACGCGCCGACTTTTCGGTGACGAAGGAGCACGGCACCTTTATTGAGAAGAACGGCATCCTCTTCATGGGGACGTTCCACCCCGCCGCCCTGCTCCGTCAGCCCCAGAACAAGCCGGAGGCTTTCGGCGACTTTGTGGCCCTGCGGGATAAAATACACGAGGTGTGCGAGCATACCTACACTCCTTCCGTCGCCTCCGGCGACACCTCCCTCTAAGAGGGAGGCTTTGGCATTCCGCAAGATTTTGTCTTCGACGGGAAACTTTCCCGTCTTGTCAAGGGCTCCCTCATTGAGGGGGCTGTCTGCGAAGCAGACTGGAGGAGTACACCTTTCACCTCATTTTTGCATACCCTATAGCAAAAGTGAGGTGTTTGAGTATGAATGCTGTACGCAGCGATTCTGTTGATTTCTTTCTGGGCACCACCACCCCCGCCGGGTTCAAGGGCTATTTTGAGCCGCTTCGGCGGGAACCGGGGATGCAGATGTATCTCATCAAAAGCGGGCCGGGCTGCGGCAAATCGACGCTGATGAAGCGGCTGGCCGTCAAGGCCGAGCAGAAGGGGGAGCCTATCCAGCGCATCCACTGCGCCAGCGACCCCGACAGTCTGGACGGCGTCATCTTTCTTGACAAGCGCGCCGCCATCGTGGACGCCACCGCCCCCCATGTCATGGAGCCGGACGCCCCGGGCGCAGAGGAGCAGGTGGTGAGCCTGTACCACACACTGGACGCCGACGCCCTCCACGCCCACGCCGACGAGGTGAAGCGGCTCTTCGCCCAGAACACTGCCCTGCGCAGCCGGGCCGCGCGGTATATCGCGTCCGCCGGGAGTCTGCTGCTGGACAGCCGCCGGGCTGAGGCGTGCAGTGCCAACTTCGAGAAAGTCCGCCGCTACGTCAAGCGGCTCTGCGCCCGGACTCTCCCCCGCCTGCCCGAGGGGGCCTCGGCCAGCGAAGAGCTGCGGCTGCTGTCGGCCATCACGCCGAAAGGGCCGGTCTTCTACCGCGGCACCGTACAGGCGCTGGCCGACCGGTATGTGGTCTTCCATGACGACTACGGCGCCGTCTCCCGCCTGCTTCTCGAGCTCATCCGGGCCGAGGCGCTGGCCCGGGGCTACCACATCATCACCTGCCCCTGCGCCATGCACCCCGACGACAAGATCGACCATCTCTTCATCCCGGCCCTCCGGCTGGCTTTCCTCACCGACAACCGGTGGCACCCGGTGCAGCTGCCCGGCGTGCAGGCCGTCCGGTGTACCCGTTTCGTGGACCGGGAAAATCTGGCGGGCTACCGCGCCCGTCTCCGCTTCAACGAGCGGGCGGCAGCAGAGCTTTTGGAACAGGCCGCCGACCTGATGGCACAGGCCAAAGCCTGCCACGACGAGCTTGAGACTTACTACCGCGCCGCCGTGGACTTCGGCAAGGTGGACGAAGCTGCCGCCCAGTGCGCCGGGATGCTGGGGCTGGCGTAAGAGTCAACCTCTCAGGCACTTCGTGCCACTGCCCGGGTTGCGGCGGTCAGCGGCAGCTTGACAAAGTTGCATTGTCCAGAAGCTGCTGCCCTCTGTAGCAAGGCCCGCCCTTTTGCGCCATATTGCGCCTCAAGCGTCCAGCTCAGAGCTGCCCGGCCTGCCAAGGGCTCCCCTACTAGGGGAGCTGGCTGCGAAGCAGACTGAGAGGTTGTACAAAGGCGGGCCTGCCAATTATAAATATAAAAAGTCAAAAAAGGAAGTGACCCGCTATGCCTGCTTTTCGCCTGCCTGTCCGCCAGCTGGTGGAATTTTTGCTCCGCACCGGCAGCATCGACAGCCGCTTTACCGGCTTCGACCGCGCCAACGAGGGCGCACGCATCCACCGCAAGCTCCAAAAGGCCGCAGGCGAAGGCTACGCCGCCGAAGTCTTCCTCTCCGGCGAACGGGCGGCGGCGGGCATCCCCTTCACCATCGAAGGCCGGGCCGACGGCATCTTCACCGACGAGGCGGGCGTGACGGTCATCGACGAGATAAAGACCACAGCCGTCCCCGCCGACGACATCGCCGAGGACATGAACCCCTGCCACTGGGCGCAGGGAATGGTCTACGGGGCGCTGTATGGCCGTCAGCAGGGGCTGGAAAAGCTGGACGTCCGGCTCACCTACTACCAGATCGACACCGACGACATCCTCCGCTTCGTGCGGCATTTCACCCTCGAAGAGCTGGAAGCGTTTTTGCAGGATCTCCTCGAGCAGTACGCCCCCTGGGCGCAGCGTCAGCTGGCGTGGAAGGAGCAGCGGGGCGTGAGCCTTTCGGCGCTGGATTTCCCCTTCCCGGCCTACCGGCCCGGGCAGAGGGCGCTGGCAGGCGAAGTCTACCGCGCCTGCACTGCCGCGCCGTCTAAAAGCGGCGTCCGGCTCTTCTGTCAGGCCCCCACCGGCATCGGCAAGACCATGAGCGTCCTCTTCCCTGCTCTGCGGGCCATCGGCACCGGCTGCGGCGAGAAGCTGTTCTACCTGACGGCCCGCAACACGACTCAGTCCGCCGCCGAGGATGCCATTGCGCGGCTGCGGGCGTCTGATCCCAAGCTGGCTCTGCGCAGCGTGACCCTGACAGCCAAGGAGAAGGTCTGCCTCCACCCGGATGCCGAGGGCCATCCCGCCTGCCTGCCGGAGCTCTGCCCCTACGCAAACGGCTACTATGACCGGGTGAACACGGCCCTGAAAGCCCTTCTGGACGACGGCACCGGCCGCTTCGACCGGGCCGCGCTGGCCGACGCCGCAAAGCAGTTCACGGTCTGCCCCTTCGAGCTGGGGCTGGATCTGAGCGAGTGGTGCGACGTCATCATCGGCGACTATAACTACCTCTTCGACCCCGTAGTGCATCTGCGGCGGTTCTTCGACAGCGCAGGCGACTGGCTCTTCCTCGTGGATGAGGCCCACAATCTGCCCGAGCGGGCGCGGGCCATGTACTCGGCGCGCTTCTGCAAGAGCAGCCTCACCGAGGCAAAACGCGCACTCGGGCGGGGCAAAAGCACCCTCAAGACAGCTCTGAGCAAGGCCGACAAAGCCTTTTTAGAGGGACGGAAAGCGGTCTCGGCCCTCGCGCCCCGGCGGGGCAGCACTGCCGCCGAAGAGGACGACAGCGGCCAGACCTCCCTGCTGGGATCTGCGGAGACGCCCGCCATCGAGCTGCCCGCCGCCGACTACGCTCGGGACGGCACGGTGTTCTGCAAGGAGCTTCCCTCAGCCCTGCTGGCCCCGCTGCGGGCGCTGACGGCTCCCTTGCAGGACTGGCTGGAAGACGATCCCGACGCCGAAGCCCACGAGGCCCTGCTGGATCTCTACTTTGAGGTGCAGGACATCCTGCGGGCGTCGGAACGGTACGACGAGCATTTTGCCGCCCAGCTCACCGCCCGGGGCAGTGACCTTGAATTGCAGCTGCTCTGCCTCGACCCGTCCCCCTTCGTGGACGCAAGCCTTTCGGCAGGGCGGGCGGCGGCGCTGTTCAGCGCGACGCTGACGCCGCCGGGCTACTACCGCACCGTCCTCGGCTGTCCCGAGGCCCGGGCCGTGGCGCTGGAAAGCCCCTTCCCGGCAGAAAACCTCGGGCTCTACTGTCTGCCCTCCATCTCCACCCGCTACCGCCAGCGGGAGGCCAGCATCCGGCCCATCTCGGACGCCCTCGCGGCGCTGGCGTCCAGCCGGGTGGGCAACTATCTGGCCTTCTTCCCCAGCTATGCCTATCTGCGGCAGGTGTGGGAGGACTTCACCGCCCGCTACCCGGACATCGGCACACTGGTACAGGAGAGCGGTCTGGACGACGCCGGGCGGGCGGCGTTCCTCGAGCGGTTTTCGCCCTGCCCGGAGAAGACGCTTCTCGGCTTCGGGGTCATGGGCGGCATCTTCGGCGAGGGCGTGGATCTCGCGGGCGACCGGCTCATCGGCTGCGCCATCGTGGGCGTGGGCCTGCCGCAGGTGAGTCCCCGTCAGGAGATGCTGCGCCGCTACTACGACGCCCAGAACGGAGCGGGCTTCGACTACGCCTACCGCTGGCCCGGGATGAACAAAGTCCTGCAGGCTGCCGGGCGGGTCATCCGGACGCAGGAAGATAAGGGCGTGGTGCTGCTCCTCGACGACCGCTTTGCCCAGAGCGAGTACGCCCGGCTCTTCCCGAAGCATTGGAGGCATCTGGAGTATCTGAGGGATACGGAAGAGTTGAAGAAAAAATTAGCGGGATTTTGGGGGGAATAACCTCTCCGTCAGCATCCTTGCCCTCTCAGGCGCTCCGCGCCAGCTCTCCCAAAGGGAGAGCCTTTTATATGGAAAAAGAGGCAGACTCGCATCTGCCTCTTTTTCCATGCACTTATCGCCTTGCTTTCGCCGTCTTTTTCCGCATGATGTCCCACGATGGCATCTGGCTGCGCAGGGTATCCCACGCCGTCATCCGGACGCTCGTCCGGGCGCGCAGACCTTCGAAAGCCTCATCGAGATACTGCATCTCAGCCACAGCATGCATCGCGTGGTCGGAGACGCAGAGGCGGCCCAGCGGGGTCTTACAGAGCGCCAGGACCATGGCGTCCATCTTCCGGCGGCCGGGTGTAGCGGCACGGTAGCAGTCAGTGTTTTCCTTGTCGTCCACGGGGATGTGGGCGGCTTTCAGCATCTCGCAGGCTTCCCACGCGGCGTCGAGGACCAGGTCACGCTGCTCCTTCGTCGCCTTGGAGAGGTCGCCGCTGCAGGCGTAGCAGAGATAGCAGGCCGGCAGGATGAGGGCGATGTGGCACTTGAGCCATCCGTCCATGTCGCTGACGAAGGTCAGCTTGTACTTTGCGCCCTCGAAAGCGGTCTTGACCCGGTAGCGGAAGACGCCCGAAAGGGGCGCGGTAGCCCCGCCGATGGTCATGCCCACGCCGACGTGGGCGCTGACGACCTTATCGACATCCCGGTGGCCGCCGCTGCTCTGGAAGCCGAAGGCGATCTTATCCGCCGGGCGCTGCATGGCCTGCATGACCTCCACGGCGTGGGGGTCGTTGCCCACGAAGACGAAGTATTCGCTCCTGTTCTGCTTGAGGATGGGCAGCACGTCGGGCAGCTGCCCGGCCTGCATCGTCACGAAAACGAGGTCGTAGCAGTCGTCCGGGGCCAGCGTGTCGATGGTGGCCACCCGATCCACCGTGGTGCGGCACTGCGCCCAGTGGCGGATGACGAGGCCCCTTTGGTCGAGCCTCTCCTTCCACTCGCCCCGCGCCAGCATGGTGACGACATTCTTTTTGTTCTGCAGCAGACGGTGGGCCAGCTCACAGCCCTGCACGCCTGCACCATAGACCAGTATCCTCATCTCTGCCTGCCTCCTTATATAGGCCCCACCCCGGGGCCGGAAGTCATCAGTGCTTCAAAAACGAGAAGAATCCCTTCTTCTCATACGGCTTTTCCTCTGCGCCGGTCACGGTATAGCCCGTGTCGGCAATGGCAGCCTTCAGAGCCTCGATGTCCAGCGGCTGGGCCGAGACGATGACCGTCTCTCCCTTCGTGTGGGAGGAAGTCACCTTCTCCACCTGCGCAGTCTTGCGCACCACCTCGTTGACGTGGCTCTCGCACATGCCGCACATCATGCCGTCTACTTTCAGCGTCGTCTGAACCATTGGTCAGTACCTCCTAAGGATCGTTCTCCACTGGGCAGACTGCACAAGCCGCCCGGGTGTTTTTCGTCATTTTGTTAGTTTTGCCTAACTTTTTATGGGAAACAAAAGGCCGTCGGCCCCGCGCACCCCTCCGCGCCCGAGGCAAAAGACCCTGTTTTTCTGTTTCCGTCTTCATCATACCACACCGGTATGGTAATTGCAAGCACCGGTTCCTCACAGTACACAGGTGTGGTATATTTCTCCCGTCTCTACGTCTTTCCAGTAGAAGACGCCGTTTTCCAGAATCATATAGCTGTGGGGACTGTTTTCCTTCGGGATGCTCAGGGAGCCGGGGTTGAGGCAGACGTTCCTCTGCCCGAACTCCGTCCACGCCGGGACGTGGGTGTGGCCGTGGAGCAGGATGTCCCCTTCGGCCAGCGGCGGAGGGTTCTTTCCATTATAGATATGCCCGTGGGTGGCATAAATGAGCTTTTCGCCCGCCGGGAGGATGCAGTAATCCGCCATCACCGGGAAACCCAGCACCATCTGGTCCACCTCGGCCTCGCAGTTGCCCCGGACGCAGCAGAGTTTGTTTTTCAGGCCGTTCAGCATCGGGATGACCTCTTTCGGCGCGTAGTCCCGGGGCAGGTCGTTCCGGGGGCCGTGGTAAAGCAGGTCGCCCAGCATCAGCAGACGGTCAGCCCCCTCCCGCTCAAAGGCCTCCACCATCTTCTTGCAGTAATAAGCCGACCCGTGCAGGTCGGACGCGATCATCCATTTCATGGCGCTTTTCCTCCGTTTCTATCTGGCTTTATTGTATCACGAAATGGCCGCTTGAAAAGCCTTTTGTGAAAAAGTCATACTTTTCACTTGACAATCCACCCGTTTCGTGGTATCCTATCGCAGGCCGGTCAGAAAGGCTCTTCCCGTACTGTCCTTTCCGGCCCGCATCCCGGTGCTGTCCGGCGGCGTCCCGTAACGCCGCTTTTGCGATGCACTGTATTTCTCAGCACTTCAATAAAACCCGTGTGGATTTTTACAGCATAGATGTTTGCTACTTTTCGCCACACAATGGCCCGCTTCAAGCCGCCGTTGTGTGGCTTTTCTTGTGCGGAAATTTCAGGAAAGGAAGCTTTTGCCCCCATGAACGATACTTTTATGAAGACGAAGCCGGTGTTCCCGCTGCTGGTGTCGATGGCTCTGCCCAACGTCATCTCCATGCTGGTGAACTCGCTGTACAACATCGTGGACAGCCTCTTCGTGGCCCAGATCAACGAGCAGGCCATGACGGCCCTCTCCCTCGTGTTCCCCATCCAGAACTTTGTGAACGCCGTTGCCATCGGCTTCGGCATAGGCATCAACGCCCTCGTGGCCCTTTACCGGGGCGCAGGCGACCACGACAGGGCGGACGCCGCCGCCACCCACGGCATGGCCCTCTCGGTGCTCCACGGCATCCTCTGCACACTGGCAGCTACCGCCATCATGCCTGGCTTCCTGGCCCGGTTCACCACCGACGGCACCATCGTCTCCATGGGCGTGACCTACTCCACCATCGTCTTCCTGTTCGCTACCGTGAACATGGCCAGCCTCTCCTTTGAGAAGCTCTTCCAGGCCGTGGGCCGGATGAAGCTCACCATGACCGCCCTCATCTCGGGCTGTGTCTGCAACATCCTGCTGGACCCCGTCCTCATCTTTGGCCTCGGCCCGGTGCCTGCCATGGGCATTGCAGGCGCGGCGCTGGCTACCGGCATCGGACAGGCCGCCACTCTCGTCATCTACCTCGTGGTCTACAGCACCACCGAGTCGCCCGTCCATCTGCGCCGGAAGGCCCTGCGGCCCGACCTCTCTCTCGAAGGCCGTCTCTACGCCATCGGTGTGCCTGCCATCCTGAATCTGGCCCTGCCCTCCCTGCTGGTCACCTTCCTCAACGGCCTGCTGGCGGCCTTCTCCGAGAGCTATGTGGTGGTGCTGGGCATCTACTATAAGCTCCAGACCTTCCTCTATCTGCCCGCCAACGGCATCGTGCAGGGAATGCGCCCCCTCATCGGCTACAACTACGGTGCAAAAGAGCACGCCCGGGTGGCAAAGCTCTACCAGCTCACCCTCGGCATGAGCGCCGTCATCATGGCGGCAGGCACCGTCATCTGTATGGCCGCTTCCGCGCCCCTCATCGGCCTGTTCTCTTCCAACCCCGAGACCATCGCCATCGGCCAGACCGCCCTGCGCATCATCTGCCTCGGCTTTGTGGTGTCGGCGGTGTCCACCACCTCTTCCGGCGCGCTGGAAGGTCTGGGCAAGGGCGCGGCCTCGCTGGTCATCTCCCTCTGCCGGTACGTCATCTTCATCATGCCGCTGGCGTGGCTGCTCTGCCGCCAGCTCGGCCCCACCGGCGTCTGGCACGCCTTCTGGGTCACGGAAGTGCTGTCGGCTGTCATCGCCTTTGCGGTGTATCGGAAGAGCGTGATTAAAAAGTAAGAGAAAGCCCGATGCTTCGCATCGGGCTTTCTCTGTTATCGATCTTCCGGCACCAGCGCACACACCAGCCGCACCATCCAGGGCAAAAACGGCAGCCAGAGCAGGGCGCAGCAGACGTTGAAGGCGGTGTGGGCGTTGGCGATCTGCCGGGAAATGACTTCCAGCTCCGGGCCTTTGGGGGAGATGAACTCCACCAGCCGGACGAACCAGGGCAGCAGCACCGCCGCCAGCAGGCTCCCGCTGAGGTTGAAGCAGCTGTGGGCCAGCGCGGCGCGGGCAGCGTTCTTTCCCTGCCCGATGCAGGCCAGCAGGGCCGTGACCGTCGTGCCGATGTTGTCGCCCAGAAGGACCGGCACCGCCCCGGCAAGGCCCAGCACGCTGTGGATGCCGTCCGGCCCGGCCTGACGGGCCACGTTCTGCAGCAGCGCGATGGTGGCCGAACTGCTTTGCACCACCATGGTCATGGAGAGGCCCAGCAGGATGCCCAGAAGCGGCGACTCCTTCACCCGGGTCATCCAGTCGAGAAAGACCGCCTGCCCGGCCAGCGGCTGCAGCGCCCGGCCCAGGATGTCGATGCCCTCGAAGAGCAGCCCGAAGGAGAACACCGCCTCGCCCACGGCCTGCCAGCGAGGCCTGCGGGCCGCGAAGTCGAGGAGGAAGCCCAGAAACAGCACCGGGTATACCAGCGTCTGGACATCGAAGGCGATGAGCTGGGCCGTCATGGTGGTGCCGATGTTGATGCCATAGATGACGGCCACCGCCCGGGGCAGTTCCAGCAGCCCGGCGCTGACGAAGCCGATGACCATCACCGTCGCCGCCGAGCTGCTTTGGAGCACTGCCGTCACGGTCAGCCCGGTGAGGACGCCCAGCAGCGGCGTGGCCGTCAGCCGGGCCAGCAGCCGCTTCATGGCGTCGCCCGCCGCCCGCTGCAAGGCGCGGCTCATCCTGTCCATCCCGTAGAGAAACATCGCCAGCCCGCCGAACAGCGCAAAGAGCATCTGCATCCCCTGCTCCATCCGCACACCCCCTTGTCCGTCAGTGTATGAGGGGTGGACGGGCAGTATGACGGGAAGGCTTCTTCTCTGTGCGACCTCTCCGTCTCGCTTTCGCTCGACAGCTCTCCTACCGAGGGGAGGTGGCAGCGCGTTAGCGCTGACGGAGAGGTTTCTTACGGCGGCCTGTATTTTTATAAGGGTAAAGCGCTCCGATTCAGATCACAGCTGGCTCTTGTACAGCTCCACGATCTCCTCCACGCTGGTGTCGCGGGGGTTGCCGGGACGGCAGGCGTCCGCATAAGCGGACTCGGCGAGGAACTGGATGTCCTCTTCCTTCAGGATGCCGTTCAGGTTTGTGGGGATGCCCACATCGGCGCTCAGCTGCTTGACGGCGGCGATGGTGGCATCGGCTGCCTCGGCGTCGTTCATCTCGTCGATGCCCTTCACGCCCATGGCCTTGCCGACGGCACGATAGCGCTCACCGGCGACGGTCTTGTTGTACTCCAGACCGACGGGCAGCAGGATAGCGCAGGCCACGCCGTGGGGGGTGTCATACAGAGCGGACAGGCCGTGTGCCATGGAGTGGACGATGCCCAGACCCACATTGGAGAAGCCCATGCCGGCGATGTACTGGCCCAGAGCCATGCCCTCGCGGCCTTCCGGAGTGTTCTGGACAGCGCCGCGCAGGTTCTCACTGATGAGCTTGATGGCTTCCAGATGGAACATATCGGAGATGGTGCAGTGGCCCTTGGTGATGTAGCCCTCGATGGCGTGGGTCAGAGCGTCCATGCCGGTGGCGGCGGTCAGGCCCTTGGGCATGGAAGACATCATCTCCGGATCAACCACTGCCACTACCGGGATATCATGGGTATCCACGCATCGAATTTACGCTTTTTCTCCACATCCGTGATTACATAGTTGATGGTAACTTCCGCAGCGGTGCCTGCCGTGGTGGGAACTGCAATAATCGGCACACACGGATTCTTGGTCGGAGCAACGCCTTCCAGACTTCTCACATCCTCGAATTCAGGGTTGGTGATGATAACGCCGATAGCCTTGGAGGTATCCATGGAGGAACCGCCGCCAATGGCAATGATATAGTCGGCTCCGGATGCCTTGAAAGCCGCAACACCGGTCTGCACGTTCTCGATGGTCGGGTTAGGTTTGATATTGGAATAAATCTCATAAGCCAGACCTGCGTCATCTAATACATCAGTTACTTTCTTGGTAACACCGAATTTTACCAGATCTGGATCAGAGCATACGAATGCTTTCTTAAATCCTCTTCCCTTTGCCTCGGTAGCAATATCCTTAATTGCTCCTGCGCCATGATAAGATGTCTCATTTAACACAAATCTGTTAGCCATTTGTTTCTTTCTC
>OGMW01002658.1_pt1 | contig 11254 bp, 9 predicted proteins | sample 1573281 | NCBI WGS metagenome assembly OGMW01 (sample SAMEA2581907, study PRJEB24529) | metagenome | biome: Human gut stool | place: China | collected 2011
GGCGGCCTGGTAGCTGCCGCCGTAAATCTTATACTGGGAGAGGTCGTAACCGCTCGTTGTGTCGCCCTGGATATCAATAATACCATCCCCGGTAACTTCAAAGGGGGTGTAATCCCCACTGGAGCCCATGGGGCGGTAGGAGACCTTGGTGGTATCCTCTGTGGCGCCCGCTTCCAGCAGGAGATCCAGCCCGTTGGCGTAGATATAGCCTGCGCCGTTTAGATACCACGCCGTGGGGATGACCGGGTCCGGGTCCGTCGCCAGGGCTGTGGCGGGCAGCAGGGCCAGCGTAAGCAGGCAGGCCAGCAGCGCCGCCAGGGCCCGCTGCCCGGCGCGCCTGGTGTGTGCAAGTTCTTTCAGCATCATAAATCCTCCTATGTTCTATTGTTCCATTGGTTTATGGTTGGGCCGGTGGGCTGCGCCGCCGCGCCGTTTATCTATTTGCTTAAGCGCCCTTTGGGCCCCAGAAGGCAGCGGGCGGCGAAGAGCCCCGCGCAGGCCAGCGCGAACAAAATGCCCGCGGGGTAGGCGATGTGGGGCGCCAGGCGCAGGCCCTCATCGGCCATGAGGATGTAGGTGCCCGTAACCGCCGACATAAAGGCGGCGGGCAGGGCGGCGATGAGGCTTTGGGCCCTGCCGCAGTTTTGGCGCAGGTACACCGCCGCCGCCCACAGGGCGATCATGGCAAGGGTCTGGTTGGCCCAGGAAAAATAGCGCCACACCACGTCGAAATCCAGCTGGGTGAGCAGCGCCCCCGCCGCCAGCAGGGGCAGGGTGAGCAGCAGGCGCTTGGCCACCTTGCCCTGGCCGATGTGGAACCAATCGGCCAGCGTCAGCCGGGCGGAGCGGAAGGCCGTATCGCCGCTGGTGATGGGGCAGGCCACCACGCCCACCACCGCCAGGGCACCGCCCGCCACGCCCAGCAGCTTGGTGGATATATCGTACACCACGCCGGATTGGCCCAGGGAGGCCAGCGCATCCTGCAGCCCGGCGGTGGAGCCGTAGAAGGCCACGCCCGCCGCCGCCCAGATCAGGGCGATGACGCCCTCGGTGACCATGGCGCCGTAGAACACACGGCGGCCATCGCCCTCGGTTTGCAGGCACCGGGCCATCATGGGCGATTGGGTGGCGTGAAAGCCGCTCACCGCGCCGCAGGCCACGGTGATGAACAGATAGGGCCACACGGGCTTGCCCGCCGGGTGCAGGTTGGCCAAAGTCAGCTCGGGGATGTGGTAGCCCTGCAAAAGGATGCCGCCGCCGATGAGCACCACCATCAAAATGAGCACCACGCCGAACAGGGGGTAGATTTTGCCGATGAGCTTATCGATGGGCAGCAGGGTGGCCAGCAGGTAATAGGCCAGGATCACCGCCACCCAAAAGGCGGTGTTCAGGGCATCCGGCGTGAGGCGGGCGATGAGGGCCGCGGGGCTTGTGACGAACACCGCCCCCACCAGCACCAGCAGCACCACGGAAAACACCCGCATGACCTGCTTCATGAACCGGCCCAGGTAGCGGCCCACGATCTCCGATATGGAGGCGCCGCCCATGCGCACCGAGATCATGCCGGTGCAGAAATCGTGCACCGCGCCGCCCAGGATGTTGCCGAACACGATCCACAAAAACACCACGGGCCCAAACACCGCGCCCATCAGCGCGCCGAAGATGGGGCCCGTGCCCGCGATGTTCAGCAGCTGGACCAGAAACAGCTTCCACTGAGGCATCACGACGTAGTCAACACCGTCGTTGATGCGGACAGCAGGAGTTTCACGGTCATCGGGTCCGAACGTGTTGTCAACGATCTTGCCGTAGACGAAGTAACCGCCGATCAGGATCGCTAAACAGAGTAAGAAACTAATCATACCAGAAACCTCCTTTTTGATTTCTACAGCCGACCCCATTCTGCCGACTGCCAAAATCATCCTTGGCTTTATGTTAACACATTCTTCATAAAATGAATAATATGCTTCTGGTATGGGCCATATATCAAAAAATATATGGCCCGGCACCCTGTTTGTGGGATGTCGGGCCATATTTTAACGAAGGCACGATTGAATTTTGACACTGTTTCTCTTTGAAACGATTCCGGGAATGCCCAGAAGGCAGTTTGCCGAAAATTTTAGTGCGTTTTTGTGCAGAGTGCTGAGAGAGGGCGCTTTTTTGCCTTTTTCCGTGGCTTTTTCGCATAAAATGGCGAGAGCTGAAAAAACGTCCTCATTTTACCGTGAGGGCGGCTTCCCGGTGAAGCAGGTCGATGAATGCCTGTTCTTCGGACCGGAGCGCGCCGTGGTCGGGGTAGACCAGCACGTCCCGCATGACCTGACGCTGGGCAGGGCATTTTTTGAGCACCAGATGGAACTGGTCCAGCGCCCGCTGGGGCATGGGGGAGGCCCACATATAAGCTGAGGGCAGCTGCTGCAAGATAGAAAACTGGCTGCACCGCTCGTAGACATGGATGCGGCGGCTGTCGTTGACGTGCCAGCGCACGCCGTCGCCGCCGTCTTCGCCGGGGAGCTGGAAGTCGTCGTGCAGGATCTCCATATAATGGTTCAGCTCCGAGAGGTCTTTCACCTCGTGCTTTGCCAGCGGGCCGTCCCGGTTGGTGAGCAGGCGGTACTCGAACTCCATCACCGGCTCCATTTTCAGGCCCCGGCGGGCGCAGTAGTGGATGTAATGGTCGTCGTCCTCGGCGGCATACCGCAGCAGCGCCAGGTGATAACCCCGGCGCAGCACGAAGTCCAGCGCCTCCATGGAGCCGCCCTCCCGGATGTGGATGCGGAGCTGGTCGGCCCCGGCGGCTTCTTTCAGGAAATCCACCGCCGCATAGGAGGCGTAGGTGGCGTGGGGGATCATCACCCGCAGCTCGGCGCAGCGCTCCCGGGCGTGGTGGGCATCTTCGGTCAGGCGGTCTACCTCTTCCAGCACCCGCGCGGCCTGCTCGATGAACCGCCGCCCCTGCTCGGTGGGAATCATGCCGGTGGACGAGCGCTCAAAGATGCGCAGACCGTATTCCTCTTCCAGATTCTTCAGCGCTTTGCTGACGTTGGGCTGGGCGGCGTAGAGCTGCTTTGCCGCAGCGCTCACCGAGCCCCATTTCTTAATGGCAACGAGATAACGCAGTTCTGTGATGTTCAAAGCTCTTCTCCCCCGGTCAATGCAGATTCACCTTTATTTTATCAGCCCGGCGGCAGGCGTGTCAAGCCGCGGTTGACGCCTCGAAGAGAGGGGCTTATAATAAAGAAAAACGCCCCGGGAGGTGGAAACATGGAGCGTTACCGCGTTGTGCGCATCGAAGAGCAGATGTACGGCTGCGAGGAGCTGCCCGAAGGGGCCGAGGTCTGCTGCGACGTAACGGTAGAGGCAGCGAACGGCACCCGAAAGACCCTGTCCTGCCCCGACGCCGAGCTGACACGGCAGGGCATCGACGAGGGAGATACCGTGCTCTGGGACGGCACGGCCCTGCGCAAAGCCTGAATTTGGAAAAGAGCTGGAAAAGGAGAGGAACATCATGAAAAAAATCGAGACTTCTGCCCTCATCGGCCTGGGTGCGCTGGGCATCCTCTTTGGCCGGAAGATGCCCGGCGTGAAGGTCATTGCGGATGCCCAGCGCATTGCCCGCTACTCGGCCCAGCCGGTGGTCTGCAACGGCAAAGAGTGCCATTTCGACTATGTCACACCGGAGCAGGGCCAGCCGGTCGACCTGGTCCTCGTGGCCGTCAAGGCTACGGTGCTTGAGCAGGCCATCAAGGACATCAAAAAGTTCGTCGGCCCCGACACCATCATCATCAGCGTGCTCAACGGCATTACCAGTGAGAATGACATCGAGGCTGTCTATCCCGGCCACTGCCTGTGGAGCGTCGCCATCGGGATGGACGCTACCCGGGTGGGCCGCAGCCTGACGTTCGGTGCCGAAGGCCGCATCCAGTTCGGCGAGAAGAGCGGCGGGATGACCGGCCGCGTAAAAGCGGTGGACGAGTACCTCACCGCCTGCGGCATCGCCAGCGAGCCCTGCAGTGACATCCTCTTCAAGCAGTGGAGCAAGCTGATGGTCAACGACGGCCTCAATCAGGCGGCCGCTGCTTTTGACCTGCCCTACGGCGGCCTGACCAAGCCCGGCCCGGCCTATGATAAGATGCTCGAGGCCATGCAGGAAGTCATTGATCTGTCGGTGCTGGAGGGCGTCAACCTGCCTGCCGACAACCACAAAGCCTTCCTCGAATCCATGGGCCCCACCTTCAATCCTGACGGAATGCCTAGTATGCGGCAGGACGTCCTCGCCAAGCGCCCCACCGAGGTGGAGCAGTTTGCAGGTGTCGTCCGCCGTCTGGCCCAAAAGCACGGGATGCCCACTCCGGCCAACGATTTCTTCTATGAGAAGATCCGGGAGATCGAGGCCAATTATAATAAATAAGGAGACACCATGCACAGCATTTATTTTGCCCGCCACGGCGAGACGGTCTGGAACGTGGAGAATAAGATCTGCGGCATGACCGACAGCCCCCTCACCGAAAAAGGCCGTCAGCAGGCCCGGGAGCTGGGACAGAAGGTCAAGGAAAGCGGCGTCCACATCGACGAGATATTGTATTCACCCCTGAGCCGCGCCGCCGACACCGCAAAGGCCGTGGCCGAGGCCACCGGCCTGCCCGCCTGCTGTGAGCCCCGTCTGCGGGAGCAGTGCTTTGGCAAATACGAAGGCACGCCCCGGGACGGCGCAGAGTTCCGCATCTCCAAGACCCATTTTGCCGACCGCTACGATGGCGGCGAGAGCATGATGCAGCTGGCCCAGCGCATTTATAATCTGCTGGACGAGCTGCGGCAGGATGAGAACAAGACCTATCTTCTCGTGGCCCACAACGGCATCGCCCGTGTAGTGGAGTCCTATTTCCACGACATGACCAACGAGGAGTACGCCGCCGCCGGCATCAAAAACTGTGAGCTGGTGGAATACCGGTTCGAATAACAGCAAAAAGGCCGTCGGGGGCTTCCCGACGGCCTTTCTTTTCAACAGGATGCTTTGCGATAGTGGAAAACTTTGTCCTTGGTGATGAACATCAGTACCGTGACGCAGAGCGCACCGGCCTCGGCTGCCGTGACGGCCAGCCAGACGCCCTCGATGCCCAGCACGAGGGGCAGGAGGATGAGGGCCAGCAGCTGGAACAGCAAAGTGCGCAGAAAGGAGATGAGCGCACTGGTCACGCCGTCGCCCAGCGCCGTGAAGAAGGAGGAGCCGTAGACGTTGAAGCCCATGAGGAAGAAGTTCAGGGCGTAGACGCGGAAGGCGTGGCTGGTCAGTGCCAGCAGCTCGGCGTCGTAGCCCACAAAGATGCGGGCTACATAGGGGATGACCAGCATGGAGAGGGCGGTCATAACGACGGCGATGACGCCGATGAGGCGGAGACTCTTGGAGTAAAGGTTGTTCAGCTCGGCGTGGTTGCGTGCGCCGTAGTGGTAGCTGACGATGGGGGCGCTGCCGACGGCATAGCCCACGAAGACGGCCACAAACAGGAACGCCGCATACATGATGACGCCATAAGCCGCGACACCGTTTTCGCCCGCGAAGCGGAGGAGCTGGTAATTGTAAAGAATATTGACCAGCGACATGGAAAGATTGGTCATCAGCTCCGAGGAGCCGTTGATGCAGGCGCTGCGGATGACGCCGCCGTTCCACTGGGCGCGGCCCAGATGGATAGAGCTGGTGGAGCGCTTATTGAGGAAGTAGAACACCGGCAGCACGCCGCCCACGGCCTGGCTGATGAAGGTGGCGATGGCTGCGCCCTCCACGCCGCCGTGGAGCATACCCACAAGAACAACGTCCAATACCATGTTGGTAACGCCCGCCGCTACCGTGAAGGCGAAGCCCAGATGGGGCTTTTCGGCGGTGACGAAGAGGCTCTGGAACATATTCTGCAAAATAAAGGTGGGCAGGGACAGCATCAAGATGCGGCCATAACGGACGGCATAGTCCAGCATCTCGCCCTCTGCGCCCAGCAGCGCCGCCGCCGGGCGGACGATGAGAACGCCGACAGCGGAGAGGACGATGCCCAAAATCAGGCCCGTCCAGACAAAGAGACTGAAATAGCGGTCGGCCTTTTCCCGGTCGCCCTCGCCCAGCGTGATGCCCACGATGGCGCAGCCGCCGGTGCCAAGCATGAAGCCCACCGAGCCCACCAGCATCGGCAGGGGCATGATAAGGTTGACCGCTGCAAAAGCCGTTTTGCCCACAAAGTTCGAGACGCACAGGCCGTCCACGACGCCGTAGATGGAGGTGAACAGCATGGTGCCGATACAGGGCAGCACGAACCGCAAAAGGCGGCTGTAATCAAAGTGGTCGGATAACTGTATTTTCTGCTTTGACATGGGTACTCCTTTGACTCAAGATGCAAAAAAGGCCGGATAAGAGACACACAGCACGATGCAGGCCCTTTTCTGCTGTGCGGCTACGGCTGCACAGCCTCCGGGCGAACACTCGCTGCGGCATCTTATCCGGCCTTTCAATTACGTTGAAATAGCCCTCCGATGAGCGAAAAACAGTATAACAGAGTTTATTTTTATTGTCAAGACTTACATCCCAGGCCGCCAGCCGGTGCAGTAGCGGGCATAATCCCGGTCTGCCTGCTTGACGTAGAGCACCAGCTCCTCGCCGCCGTCCTTTTTGGTGCGCTGACGCACCTTGGTGGGCAGGTTCTGGCGGTGGAGCAGTTCGATCTCGTCCCGCAGCTCTTCTTCGTTGTCAAAGGTGTCCAGCTCCGTCCAGTGGGTGGCAAAGAGCCAGAATTTTACAAGATGTTCGTTCAAGGTTCGGCCTCCTGTCGGCTGTCAGATGGGTTCAGGCGGTAAAAGGGCGCGATGGCGTTCACGTCGCCGTGGCGCACGATGGAATAGGTGATGTCACAGTAGGGCTGGATGGCGGTGCTCTTCTCGACGGTGGAGATGAGCAGGACCTGCAGCTGCATCCGGCGGAACAGCTCCATCATGGGGCGGATGCGGTCGCTGGTCATCTTGCTGAAGGCCTCGTCCAGCAGCACCAGACGGATGCTGTTCTCGCTCTTCTGGTAGATCTGGAGCAGCGACGCGCAGATGGCTACATAGAAAGGGGCCTGATTCTCGCCGCCGGAGGAATCGCGGCTGACGCGGGAAAGGGAAGCCTGCTGGCCGGAGACGGTGTTGGTCACTTTGATGTCGTAGTCGAGGTAGGTGCGGTAGTCTACATAATCCGAAAGGGTGACATTCTCGGGGCGGCGGCCCTCCTGCCGGGCGCGGGTGTTCTCGTCCACATCGGCCATGATCTTTTCCATCAGCTCGTCCACCTGACGCTCATAGACGGGGTCGGCGGTAGCGGCGAGGTTGTCCAGCGAGTCGCCGTCGGTCATCTGCTGGTTTCCCTTGTCCACGATGACCTGATAGAATGCGGCCAGCTGGGGGTCGCGGCTGGGACCAAGCTCAAAGCGGTAGACCTCTTCGCCGTAGGTCAGCTGTTCCATCACCCTGTTCAGCTCCCGGAACTGCCGCCGTGCGTTGAAGATGTCGTCCTTCATCCGGAAGAGGATGTCCTTGCGGAAGCGGTCCTTGCAGTCGCGCTGTGCCTGCTCGAGGCGGGCGGCGTACCGCTCCAGATCAATGCGCACGAGGCTTTCGTGCTGGGCGCGGTACTGCTCGATGCCCGTAAGGCCCAGCGGATGATCGCAGACGTAGCGGGTGTTGTACTCTTTCTGGGCAGGCTCGAGGGTGCCGGTGAGGTAGACGGCCAGTGCGTCGTCCAGCCGGGCCTGTGCCTTTTCGGCAGACTGGGCCGCATAGCGCGGGCCTTTGTCCTTGCTCAGGGCCGCAAAGCGCTCCCGTGCCAGCGGCTCCAAAAGCGGGTACTGGGCGAAGAACCGGTCGGCGGCGTCCTTTGCCTGCCTGGCGGCCTCTTCTGCCTTGGCCTGCTCAGCCTCGCAGGAGGCCAGCTGCTTTTCGCAGACACGGATGTCGCCGCCGGCTGTCTCCACAGCGGCGCGGGCGGCATCCCACGCGGCCTCGCGGGCCTCGTCCTCTTTGTAAAGCTGCTGCAGCATCGGGTTCTCGCGGCACTCGGCCAGCTTCTGCTCCTGTGCGGTGCAGTCGGCGCGGGCCGCTTCCAGCGCGGCGCGGGCGTCCCACAGCGCGGCCAGCTCATCCATGACGCTGCTGTGCAGCACATCCTGATAGCTGTCCCGTGCGGCTTTGAGGGCGGCGGCAGACTGCGCCGCTTCCTTGCTGCGGGCGGTCAGCTCATCCAGAGCTTTCGTCAGCGCTTCGGCCCGGGCGCGGCGGGCGTCAAGGCCGATGTACCGCTGGGGCGTGCGGAGACGCTCGAGGCGGAAGGGGTGGTGGCGCAGCAGGTCGCGGGTAGCGCTGTCGGGATAGTTTTCCAGTGTGTCGGGGGTGTCACAGCAGACGATGCGCCGCAGGATGGTGTCGGCATACTGTGCGGCCAGCGGGTTCTCGCTTCGGACCTGCGCGGCGAGGCTGTCGGCAGGGGCGGCGTCAGCCTTGCGGTTGGCCGTGCGGATGCTGGGGGTGTCCAACAGGCTGATGGGGCCGACTTTGTCCCGCAGGGCCACAAAGGCGCTCTTGGCGGCGGCGTAGTGGGCAGGCGGCACGAGGATGTCGAACCGGCGGTCGCCGAGGCAGGCTTCCACGCAGTCCTGCCAGCTCTCGTCCTCGACGCTCAGCAGTTCGCAGAAGATCTTGGCGTCCGGCGTCATGCCGCGGCTCTTGAGCTCAGCGTTCACGGCGTCCCGTACTCTGGTGGCGGCGTCGCCATGGGGGTAGACCCACCGGCCTCCCGAGACGGAGGCCAGCTCCGCCTGCTTTTCCTGTACTTCGGCGGTGAGGGTGTCGGCGCTCTGCCGTGCGGCGAAATACTGCTCTTCCAGCGGCTTTTCCAGCCCGGCGAGGGCGCTTTGGAGCTGGGGCAGAGTCTCCGCCGTCAGCGAGGCAGGCCAGAGCGATTTTTCGACGGCAAAGCCGCTGCGCTGCAAGCTCTGCAAGAGGCTCTGCACTTTGCCTGCGGCGGCTTCGCTTCTGGAAGCGTCCCGGCCGGCTTTGTCCAGTGCGGTCTTTTTGCGGGCCAGCTCTTCGCTCAGGGCGTCCAGCGCCCGGCCCTCGCCGCTGGCGGCGGCACTGTGGGCCGAGAGGTAGGCCCGGCGGGCCTCGGCTTCGGCGTCTTTTGCGGCGGCGTAGCGGGCTGTCAGCTCTTCGTGCTGGCGCTTTCCGGCGGCAAGATGCTCCTGCCAGGTGTTCGTCCCGGCGGCGGCTTCCTCAGCACGGGCCAGCAGGGCAGTGCCTCGGTTGACGAGGGCTTCCGTTTCCTTCTGGGCAGCTTCACGGCCATAGTCCACGATCTGTTCCAGCGCGGCGGCGCGGGTCTGGGCCTCGGCCAGCACGGCGTGGAGGTTTTCCAGCTCTACCCGGTCGCCCTGCAAAGCTTCCAGATCAAGCTCGGGCTGAGGCAGGATGTACTGATATAGAAACTCCCGGAAGTTGGGGATCTCGTCCATGCTGGTACCCATCTGGAAGACTTCGTTGAACTTCTTGCCCAGCGGGCTTGCGGCGCGGCCAATGCCCAGCGCCCGGCAGATGCGGTCGCGGGCTTCGCCGGGGCTGCGGGTGTAGGAGAGACGGCCCACAGCGGGCTTGAAGTTCTCTTTCGAGCTGGGCGCGCCGGTGCGGGGGTCGATGAAGGGCAGCTGCTCGAGGGTGCAGCCGTCCTCGGAGATATACCAAGTCTGGTCGCCGGGATGGAGCTCCTGCATGGGGCCTTCCGACTCGACCCGGACAGCGATGACGAAGTGGGTGCGCTTGACGCTGTCCCAGAACTCCGCGCCGATGTAGGCCACGGTGCGGCCCGGGCGGCGGTAGGCGTTCTCGCCGCGCTGCTTGGCGTGGACAGAGCCTTGCAGGGTGCGGCCGCTCTTTTTGTTGCCGAGAGCGTTGAAGTTGCGGTTGGTGGTCAGGCAGTAGCGGATGGCGTCGAGGATGGTGGTCTTGCCCACGGCGTTGACGCCGATCATGTAGGTCAGCCGGGCGCAGTCGAAGGTGACGTTCTCAAAGTTGTGCCAGTTGATGAGCTTCAGGCGTTTCAGTTCTATCATTCTTCCACCTCCACGGCAGCGGTGCCGTCCTCCGGCCGCTCATAAAGCGAAAGCTCACTGCGGGTGCGGGTCACCTCGGCGGCAGCGTCCGCAAGGTCGGAATCCGGCAGAGCGAGCAATACAGTGGGGAATACTTCGATGCGGCTGTCCAGCCCGGAAAGCCGTCCCACCGGCCGGGCCAGATTGTACCGGCGCAGGGTGCGCAGCAGCTTTTCCAGCGTGGGCTGGTCGAGGCGGCGGGGCAGGTTCATCTTTTGCAATTCGGCCTGTACCTCTTCCACCGTCACCAGAACCTGATCGGCGCTGGCCGAAAGGCTCTCCCGCTTTTGGAGGTAGAGCAGGCGCAGGACTAAGAGCAGGATGCTCTCGTACTTCAGAAGCCGGGCCTGACTGCCCTCATGCTCGTTGACGAGGGCCGCCGCCTGCAGCGGGGCGGGGTAGAGCACCACCGAGTAGCCCAGCGGCGCAAACACGGCCCGCACCTCGTTGAGGTGGTCCTGAACATAGAGATATTTGGCGCGCTGGTCTTCCACGCCGCCCAGCACAAAGCAGTGGTTGAGCAGATAATTTGCGCACTCTTCCAGCATTTTATTCGTTTCGGTCATCTTCGGCGTCCTCCTTGCGGGGTGTCAGAGTAAATTCTTCAAACCGGAAGCCGCCCCGCGTGGCCCACTCGCCGGTGAGCTGGATGTCATAACAGCGGCGCGGCGACTGGGAGTAGGTGTGCAGTCCGATGATGCGTGCGAAGTCGTTCGGGTATTCGTCGGCGAGGGTGGACGCCGAGACAGAAGGCCGTGCGGCCAGCGCCTGCCGGGCGAGGATGTCCACGTTCTCCTCGGTGACGGCCATCCGGGCGTAGTCCAGCAGGAGCTTCTGCTCCCGGCGGAGCTGCTCCTCGTCCAGCTGTTCGGCCTGCACCGGGGCCAGCGGCGCGTCGGTGCGGGGTGCGGCCGGAGGATAGAGCGGCTTTTCGCCGAAGACCTGCACCGGCCAGAGCCTGAGCCGCGCGGCCAGCGGGCCATCGTCCGGCTCAAAGAGCTGGTCGGGCGTTTTGATGTCCTCGGCGTACCGCCGCAGCAGGGCGGTGACGCTGCCCTGGGCCGAGCGGTCGCTCAGCAGCAGGAACTGCGCCCGCTGAACGG
>OGMW01002660.1_pt1 | contig 11249 bp, 8 predicted proteins | sample 1573281 | NCBI WGS metagenome assembly OGMW01 (sample SAMEA2581907, study PRJEB24529) | metagenome | biome: Human gut stool | place: China | collected 2011
TAGTAATTTGTATGTAAACATACATTACTATCTGCTTTTGACCCTTGCATCATATAAATTATTTATTGAGACTGTTAAGTTTTACATTAGTTATTTTTTTTTCAGAGCTGCAAGCTTAAGACCGAAAAACAAAATACCTAAACCGGAAACCACTGTAATCAATATAAATGGTAATGTTTGATTTTTTTCTCCGGTAGAAGGAGAGCCTTTCTGACCTGATGGAAGTTCAGGCTCATCTGCCGGTGGATATTTAGCCTTTATAACAGGTTTAGCAGTAGCATCCGGAGTGGCAGAAGGAGCTACAGAAGCCGAAGCTGTAGGTGTTGTCGTGGCACCCGGAGTGGTAGAAGGAGTTACAGAAGCCGTAGGTGTTGTCGTGGCACCAGGAGTAGCGGACGGAGCTGCTGAAGCTGTAGGTGTTGTCGTGGCACCAGGAGTAGCGGACGGAGCTGCTGAAGCTGTAGGTTTAACCGTTGCGTTTGGAGTGGCGGACGGAGTTGCTGAAGCTGTAGGTTTAACTGTTGCGTTTGGAGTAGCGGACGGAGTTGCTGAAGCTGTAGGTTTAACTGTTACATTTGGAGTTGGTGTAACAGTTGCCGGTGGTGGGTTCCATGGTGTAGGCGTAGGGACAACAGACGGGGTCGGACTTGGAGCAGCAGTTGGAGTCGGAGTAGCGGACGGAGAAGGAGTCGGAACCTCACTCGGAGTAGGGGCAGCGGACGGAGAAGGAGTCGGAACCTCACTCGGAGTAGGGGCTACTGACGGAGAAGGAGTCGGAATCTCACTCGGGGTAGGAGTTACTGAAGGAGAAGGGCTTGGAGTGTTGCTTGGTGTAATATCAGGAGTTGTGATTGCTGATGGTGTGGCACTGGGAGCTGTTGAAGGAGTTTTTGTCGGCGTAATATCGGGTGTAGGTTCCTCAGATGGTGATGAAGTCTGAGTTGGAGTCTGAGTTGGCGGAGTGCTTGGTTCTTCAGGAGATTCAGGAACCTCTCCATATGGATAAAAATGTCCTTCTGCGCAATAATTTAAGATACTGTCAGCTATATAGCCGCCTTCAAAACATCCGCCGTTAATAGTTACGAGTGCATTTGGAGCGAGAACATGGCCTGGCAGATATTTACATGTGAGAAAATCATTGTCAGGAAAGTTCCAGATAAGTTTCATACCGGATAATTCCATTTGACCTGCCTCAATTGTTTCCGATTTCTTTAAATTTTTAAGTCCGTGTGCATCATCAAGCAGATATGCTTTTTGAACAAAATGGCTTCCTGAAAATGAAAAAGTTTTTCCGTCGTCGTTGGTAGTGGAAATAAATACGGCTTTCTTGTAATCACCTGATTCTACATAAGAATAGTCGCTGCCGATTTCAAGAGTATTGTATTTATCTATTGTAATAATATGCTCAGTTGATACAAGTTCATCTAAATCTTTGACACCGTCAATCATAATCCAATCAGCTTTATATAACACTTTATGCGGAATATATACTGATTTTACAGAAGCTGAAAATGGAATTGTAAGTAAATATCCGGATTGATTATCTATTTTAGCCCATTTTAGATTTTCATTGGAAAGTATTAAACTTGAATTTTTGCCAAGCGATTTGGACTCGGCTTTTAAAGAATTAAAAGCTTTTTTAAAATCAATATATGCTCCGCTTTTATCAGGGTATTCCGTGAGAGAAGAGTTGGGAGTTATTATTGTTTTGTAATATGCAGGCTGCTTTAAAAGATTTTTGTATTTTGGATAATTGGCAAGATAGTGGCTGTTGTATTGTCCGCTGTAGTTGCCGGAATGTAAGACATGTTTTATATATGACGGGACAATCGCACCGTTACCAAACGAATTGAAATATGCAGTGCCGCCGCAGGCAAGAGCACCTACAAAATGATTACCCGCTTTAAAAGTGCTTTTTGTAAAGTATTGATAGTCACTAAGAATTTGTTTTGAAGTGTGCTGTCTGCCTGAATCAGTATAAGTTGGCACAGCAGCTTTACTTTTAGTAAGGCTTCCAATCCCGATAAACAAGAGAGAAAAGCATAATATCAGTGAGATAACTTTTTTTGACTTATGTTTCAAAATATTATTTCCTCCATTCATTTTGTTTTAATGAAATAATTAAAAATCTTGAGTTACTGTTTGCTCCACATGTAGATAAAACAAGCATGCCTGAGTGTCTGCTGTGTATATTTTGTTTTATTTCTAAAGTATTTCTGACAGGACAATTCAGGTTGACCGAATTAAAAAACAGTAGTGCTCCGTCTGCTGAATTGCCGAAAGCCGATATTATATTTTTTGTTCCCCAAGTGGCACCAGCCACGATTTTATAGCGTATCTTAGACTTTGGTGTTATTATGTGGATAAAATATGATTTGTTTGAAAAATCAAAGTTGTCGAAACGGTGCAGCATGCCAAACATCGAACCATTCTTCATATTATGCCCGTATAGTACAGTTAATGCGTCTGAGAAATTTTTTTTACTGTTCGTTTCGGAAAAAATACATCCGGGATAGCCAAAACTGTTGTCGATGTTGTGTGTAAGATAATAATAATCAAGTTTTTCATGTTGTAAAACAGGATATGAGATATTTATTTTTGGAATCTGAATCCATGCATAAATATCATTATTGTATTTTCTTAATGAATTAAAATCAACATCAGGTATTTCGGCAAGGCCTGAATTGGCATTAGAATTTTTTATCTTTAGTAATTTCTTTTTTTTATTAGATTTTTTTTGAGATGTTAATTTACAGTCAGATGTATCATCCCAACTGTTTTCTTTTAATAGTTTATTTTGAAAAGTTTCATATGTGAGTGCTTGGTTTTTTAGCTGCTTTTTATGATGTGTTGAAAAAATGAGCCACAATGATATAGTTGAAAAAAAAATTAAGGAAAGCAGCCATAAAGCTATAGTATAAATTTTCTTTTTCAAAATTGTCCTCCGGTGAAAAAGCTGCAGTCCATTCATATTAAAAAATAAAATTTAATATGACAAAAAATATTATTAACCCATTTTTAGAAAAAATATGCATATAATGAAAAATATGGTTATAAGACATATTGAAAACTGAACTCTCGAAAAAAATGGTAGCTTATCTGGCAAAAAAGATGTAAAATATACATATAGTTTTTTTCGGAGGACAGCTATGAAACAGAACGAGAAGATGTTGGGGAAAATAAGAGAATATCCGGCAGAATTTGATTATCTTACAGGATTACCAGATAGGAGAGGACTTTACGAGTTTTACAATATACTTGAAAGCGATGCAATTGTTCATGCAATGTTTATAGATATCGACAATTTTAAGCGGGTTAATGATATTTATGGTCACAGCATGGGAGATGAACTTCTTATATGCATATCAAAACTTATTGAAGAAAATGTATTTGGTTTTACGTCAAGAATAGGTGGAGATGAGTTTGTTGCATTGCTTGATGGAGATATGGGCATTGATGAACTTGAAAGTACGGCAAAAAAATTATTAAAAAATATGCAGGATATCGATTTTAGAAAAGATATTCTTTCAAATGTATCACTTAGTATAGGTATAGTCACCAGGCAGAAAGTATCGCTCAGGCTTGATGATATTTTACATAAATGTGACTCGGCTATGTATGAAGCCAAATATGACGGAAAAAACAGGTATGTATTTTATAGAGAAAATGACCGGACTATACTGAGAAACAGAAATATGGAACTTGAGATGAATGATGCGTTAAAAAACGGTCAGTTTGAGGCGTATTTGCAGCCAAAAGTAAATATGATATCAACTAAACTGACGGGAGCAGAGGCATTGTCAAGATGGAATCATCCGGTTGATGGTGTTAGGACACCGGCGATATACATATCGTTATTTGAGAAAAATGGTTTCATTTCAAAACTTGATTTGTACATGTTTGAGCAGGTCTGTAAGATAAAACAGAGCTGGCATGGAAAGAAATATGGGCATATTCCTGTTTCGGTGAATATGTCAAGACTGCATCTTTATAATAAAGAATTTCCGGATATGTTGGTTGAGATTGCTGACAGGTACGGCGTAAGTCACAATGAGCTTGAGATAGAAATTACCGAGAGTGTGTTTGTCAAGGACAGCGAGGAACTCATAAGAAATGTTAAAATGTTGAAAGAGAGAGAGTTTATTGTTTCAATAGATGATTTTGGTTCAGGATTTTCGGCACTCAATCTTTTAAAAGACTTACCGGTTGATATTATAAAAATTGATAAGGAATTTCTTGATGATTCAGGGGATGATGACAGAGGAAAAAAGGTTTTGAGAAATGTTATAAATATGTGTAAAGACTTAAAACTTGATGTTGTCACCGAGGGAATTGAGACAGAAGAACAAAGAGAGTTTATTGTAAGATGCGGCTGTCAGATTGCACAGGGATTTTTGTATGCAAAACCGCTTCCGCTTAATGAATTTGACAAATTTGCAAATGAGTACATCGCTAATGATGATACAAGTTATACATTTAAGCTTGACGGTGATATTAAGTCTGATGACGGAAAAATCGAGGCAGATGCGAAAGGTTTTAGTGAATTGAAATATGGCACGGGTATATTTAAAAACAAAAAGGCACTCATATTTCCGGGGGGAGAGAAAGAACAGGAAGTTGTCGAACTTCCGAATGAAATTTTATCAAGTGACAGTTTTATGGTATCAATGTGGATATATCCGATAGAGGAACACTCATGGAGCTGTGCATTGTACGTCAAATACGAGACCGGATTTTTTGGTATGATTCCTTTAGCATGGGAGGGACATTCATCATTCCGTATAAGGGATTCAAAAGAGGTTGATGGTTGGTATGATATAAGCGGATGCAAATTACAAGTAAATGAATGGTCACATTATGTTGTAAGCTACAATGCAAAAACAGAGACAGCATATGCATACATAAACGGACAGCTTGTAGGAAACATGAAGAATGTACCGGGAAATCGCTATGCAAAGCGTATTATTCTCGGTGGGGATGTATTTCAGCCGTCATTTATAGGAAAAATATGTGAGGTCACATTTTACAATGAAATAAGAGATCACGATTTTGTATATAATCTGCATCAGTCCTATGTTACAAGGGATGATTTCGTAGGTTTTGAAATAGGAATAGATAAATAACAGACAGCAATTTATGGAAAAAATATAAATAACGCATATTAAATAGTTGAATTATTTGATATGCGTTATTTTTTTGAAATTTTTTTATATCAGATTAAAACACAACTGATCTTAATATATTTATCAAGCATATAGTTTTAAAAACTACATAAAATAGAAAAAGATACGAGAAAACATTGACAACAAAACATTATAGATTTATACTTTAAAAGTAGTTTGATAATCAAATGAAAATTAAAGGTGTGCATGGAGCACGGAAATGAGGAAAATATGGGATTATATGAATGTGGGGAAAAGTTAAAGGCTCTTCGTATAGGGGATATGATTGCAAAGATTCCTATTATTCAAGGTGGAATGGGAGTCGGTATCAGCCGTTCAAAGCTTGCGGGAGCTGTTGCGGCGGAGGGCGGAATAGGAATTATATCAACTGCCCAGATAGGATACGATGAGGAAAATTTTGAAAATGACCAGGCGGAATGCAATCTGCGTGCAATAGGAAAGCATATCAGATGTGCAAAAGAGATTGCAGGCGGAAACGGACTTGTAGGAGCAAATATCATGGTTGCATTAAAACATTACAAAGAACATGTCATGGCAGCTGTTGCAGCGGGTGCAGATGTGATAATAAGCGGAGCAGGTCTTCCGGTGAAACTTCCCGAATATATAGGAAAAGCTTGTAGGACAAAGATAGCACCGATAGTTTCATCAAGGCGTGCGGCAGATATTATACTTAAAATGTGGGCAAGAAGATATGACAGGACTGCGGATTTTATAGTCATTGAGGGACCGAAGGCAGGTGGACATCTTGGATTTTCAAATGAAGAACTTCAAAATATGGAAAACATTGACTATGATACAGAGATAAAAGAAATTATTGAATGTACAAAGGAATATGAGAAAAAATATAATACACATATACCTGTCATTGTTGCCGGGGGAATATTTGACCATGATGATATAATTCATGCAATTAAACTTGGTGCAGACGGAGTGCAGATTGCGAGCCGTTTTGTGGTGACAAAGGAGTGCGATGCTTCTGAAGAGTACAAAAAAGCGTATATTGATGCGAGAGAAGAAGATATTAAGATAATCAAAAGTCCTGTCGGAATGCCCGGACGTGCAATAAGAAATGAATTTATAAAGCGTGTGGAAAATGAAAATCAGCCGGTTTTAAAGTGCTACAACTGCATGAAAAAATGCAATCCCAAAGAAGTACCGTATTGTATAACGAAAGCGTTGGTTGATGCGGTGAACGGAGATATAAATAACGGTCTGATATTTTGCGGTGCAAATGTAGGACGTATAAATGAGATGACAACTGTTCATGAATTGATGGAAGAACTGATAAATCCGAAAGAAAAAGTATCAAAGAAATATGGAATAAAAGGTATGTATGCACAAAAAGATAAAATGATAAGTTGAGAAATGTTTATATAATAATACAGATATTATTTCTTTTTATAATTTTTGTATTATATGGTGATGGGGCAGACCTCCAGATAGCAATGTATGCTTACATACAAATTGCTATCTGGAGGCTTGCCACTTGCATCATTATATTTTAGTCGATTGTAATATTATTTTCTTTTATGTATTCACTGATTTTCATATCTGAACCAAGAATATGGTTTGAAAGCCAGTTTAAGAGGTAATTTATCAATTCAAAAAGATAAGTCTGCTGATGGCTGTCAATTTCGTCAAGTTCATCAATATCGATATGTACAAGTTTATCCACAAATGCGGAATGGGCTTTCTTTTGAGCTTCAAGTCCGGGATAAGATATTTTTTCCATAAGAGCTTCTTCATCACTGAAATGTGTTTCTGTATATGTTTTAAGTTCATTGAGAAGATGAATTATCTCGTCATATTTATCATGAAGCAGATTTGCATGTATAAGCTCATTTGTCTGTTCAATGATTTCAAAAAGATGTTTATGTTCATCATCAATAAGAGCAATGTCGGTTTTGTATTTGTCAGTAAAAGCAAATGGATTTGTATTTTCGGTTTCATTGTCTGAAGATGAAAGTCTGCCAATCATAATGTCACTTCCTAAGATATGCTTATACAGCCAGTTGACAATGTAGACAAGAAGTTCGTTCAATGATTTTTTTGAAGCTTCGGCAGATGAAATATCAAGTTTAAAGTCATTAATTTTTTCGGTAAATGCTTTATGTTCTTTGACCTGACGCTCAAGTTCAGGGTCATTTATTTTTTTCATATAAGCTTCTTCGTGAGCGAAATGTACATCTGCATAATCTTTCAGTCCCTTAATAAGATTTTTGGCAATGCTTTCGGCATCTTCTGTCTCATTAGTGAGAACCATTGCATCGTTTATCATATCGAACAATTTTTTGTGTTCGTCATCTATTTCCTTGATTCCAATCATACAATCTTTAGTAAATTCGTACATGGAAAACCTCCTTATAAAAAGTAATAATCTCTCGTAATCTTTTCAAAATGAATCCATCTCGAAATTCTTCGTTCAGAAGATTTCGAGAGTACATAGTATAAATGTGTATGTGTCGGTGTTTGCAGGATTGCGAAAATTGCACAGCAATGAAGCAATCCGTGGCATTAGTTGGATTCAAAAAGCTTTTTGAACCAACATCACAATAATTAGTATATTACAATTTTATTTTTTTGGCTATACCCATTATTTTTCAATTTTACTTTTAGTGATGGATGATGAATTGTTTTTTGAAATGTAATAAAATCTTAATTGCTTTTTTTTTATGTGTGCTATAAAATAATTGCTGCATTGCAGATATTGTCAATAATAATTATCTAAGGAAGGTGAAAAGCTTGAAGAAAAGAATCATAGCTGTTATAGGTACTGTTTTATTAACTACTTTATTTTTGAACGGAAGTAATACAGAGGCGGTTATAAAGCCTCCTGTAATATTTGTAGGCAATGAAAATGTTACAGGCGGTAAATATATAATTGGTCAAAAATCAAAGCTCATGCTTAATATAAAAAATAAAAAACAGTATAAAAAAATATCATTCAGAACTAAGAATTTAAAAAAAGTCAAAGTTGACCAAAAGGGAACTGTTACGGCAGGAACTTCTGGTGGAAAAGGTGTTATTATTGTTACGGGAATAACAAAAGAAGGAAAAAAATATTCTTCTGACATTAAAATAACTGTCACAGATACTCTGGGAAAATATTCGAATCTTGTTGACAAAAGAACACAAAACGAAGTAAAGAAATATCTTATAGATGCAGGTATTCCTAAAAAAAATGCAGAGGCATGGCTTAAAGATGTGAATGAATACAATAAGACTATTAAAAATACAAGTCTTGTAAAGAAGGGATATAAAAAACTTGGACTTAATGTACCAATATATAACGATAACAAGATAGCAGAATACTGGTCAAAAAAATATAATATGTTTATCGGATATAATTGTCGCATAACAGCATTTGACCTTTTGAAAAACTATATAAAAACAGGGGAGAATACAAAGCCAAATACAAATGAATTATTTATGGATAGTGATGCGTTGAAAAATTCTCCATACCAGAAATATAACAAAAAAGATACAAAAAAATTTGAAACATTATATTCAAGCATCAATACTGTCTCTTCGACCAATGTAAACAAGCATATTGGTATTTTAAGAAAGTACCGCAGTAAAAATAATATTACTTTTTCTCATGATAAAACGAAGGCATCTCTTATAACAGTCATTTTTCATTCTTATATCAGTAAAAATGAAAATGAACTTTTTACAGGTCATGCCGGAGTACTTGTACCGGTCAAAAATAATGGTTATATTTTTATTGAAAAGATTTCCTTCCAGTCACCGTATCAGGTTATTAAGTTTGCATCAAAACAGCAGCTTAATGAGTACCTTATGAGAATGTATGATACTGAATGGGGACAGGATACTTCAAAACCATTTATTATGGAAAATAATAATGTTTTGTCATGTTACCATCCTGTCAGATGATATTGAGGAATGTTAGAGAAATCTTTTCATATTGAGGAATGTTAGAGAAATCTTTTCTTTGACTTGCAGTCATAAATATTGTATAATCTATTGTCGGATAAAAAGATAACTAAATATATTTTTATATAAAGAAAGGATAACGATTATGAGTAAGAAACCGGTTGTATTGATGGTACTTGATGGTTATGGATTAAATGACAAGACAGAGGGTAATGCTATTGCTCAGGCAAAGACACCTGTTATGGATAAGCTTATGAAAGAGTGTCCGTTTCAGAAGGGAAATGCAAGCGGGCTTAGTGTAGGACTTCCGGATGGTCAGATGGGTAACTCTGAGGTTGGTCACATGAATATCGGTGCAGGCCGTATTATCTATCAGGAACTTACACGTATTACAAAAGCTATTGAAGAAGGTACATTTTTTGAAAATAAAGCGTTGCTTTCAGCAGTAGAGAATGCAAAGAAAAATAATTCAGACCTTCATCTTTTCGGTCTTCTTTCAGATGGTGGTGTACACAGTCACAATACACACCTTTACGGATTATTGGAACTTGCAAAGAGAAACGGTCTTAAGAATGTATATGTACATGCATTCCTTGACGGAAGAGATACAGCACCTACATCAGGAAAAGGTTTTGTAGAGGAACTCCAGAAAGAGATGGACAAGATAGGTGTAGGTAAGATTGCGTCTGTACATGGACGTTATTATGCAATGGACAGAGATAATAACTGGGACAGAGTAGAGAAAGCTTACAATGCACTTGTAAAGGGCGAGGGTGTCAAGGCTGAGGATGCTGTTAAGGCTGTTGCAGATTCTTATGCACAGGATGTAAACGACGAGTTTGTTGTTCCTACAGTTATCGAGGAAAACGGAAAAGCTGTAGCAACTATTAAAGAAAATGATTCAGTGATTTTCTTTAACTTCAGACCTGACCGTGCACGTCAGATTACACGTACTTTCTGTGATGAAAGTTTTGACAAATTTGAGAGAGCAAATGGATTTATGCCACTCACATTTGTATGCTTTACAAATTATGATGAGACTATTGGAAATAAACTTGTTGCATTTGAGAAAGAGAGTATTGAAAATACATTTGGAGAGTTCCTTGCAGCAAACAATATGACACAGCTTCGTCTTGCTGAGACAGAGAAGTATGCTCATGTAACATTCTTCTTTAATGGCGGTGTTGAGGAGCCAAACAAAGGAGAAGAGCGTTCACTTGTAAAATCACCTTCAGTTGCAACATATGACCTTAAGCCTGAGATGAGTGCACCTGAAGTAAGTGAGAGACTCAATGAAGCTATAGCATCAGACAAATATGATGTGATAGTTATCAACTTTGCAAACCCTGACATGGTAGGACATACAGGAGTTATCCCGGCAGCAGTTGCAGCGGTTGAGAAAGTTGACGAATGTGTAGGAACAGCAGTTGAGGCAGTAAAGAAAGCTGACGGAGTATTATTTATCTGTGCTGACCACGGAAATGCAGAGCAGATGATAGATTATGAGACAGGAGCACCATTTACAGCTCATACAACAAATCCTGTTCCATTTATCCTTGTGAATTATGATGATGCATATACATTAAGAGAGGGCGGATGTCTTGCAGATATTGCACCGACACTCATTGAGATAATGGGACTTGAGCAGCCAAGAGAAATGACAGGAAAATCACTTCTTGTACGTCGATAAGCAGAATTTACGGTACAACGAATAATCGTTAAAAAGATATTGAAATCTTTAGGATATTATGATAGACTAGATTAGTACAGTGTTTTTTACTGTACTAATCAGTTTGTATGAGTTTTAATTGAATGGAGGAGCATAATGATTAAGACAATTCATGGAATTTTATTGATTCTATACATTATCGTATGCGTTGCACTTACAGTTGTAGTTATTCTTCAGGAAGGCAAGCAGGCAGGACTTACAGGAGCTATCAGCGGAGCTGCTGAGTCTTATTGGGGAAAAAACAAAGGACGTTCTATGGAAGGCGGACTTGTTATGGCTACAAGAGTTCTTGCAGTATTATTTGTTTTGATTTCACTTTTATTGAATTTAAGTATTTTTTCATAAAAGAAATTACAAAAAGGGATTGTCGATTGACAGTCCCTTTTTATTAGTTTGCGCGCCATGGGCGCACTCTAATGGGTGAAAGTCCCAAACACGCCCGG
>OGMW01002662.1_pt1 | contig 11245 bp, 11 predicted proteins | sample 1573281 | NCBI WGS metagenome assembly OGMW01 (sample SAMEA2581907, study PRJEB24529) | metagenome | biome: Human gut stool | place: China | collected 2011
CTGTCTCCATATAAATTATATGCCATAGCCGCAAGTGTCGGAACTGCCACCATCTTCTTGTCAAGTGCAAGTGCAATTCCCTTGCCTGTAGCTGCACCAATTCTTAAGCCTGTGAACGAACCCGGTCCTTTTGATACTGCTATTACATCAACATCATCAGGCTTTAACTGAACCATTGAAAATATCTCATCTATCATTGGAAGAAGTGTCTGTGAATGTGTCATCTTATGATTAATTGTGTATTCAGCTACCAGTGTATCATCTTCAAGAATCGCAACTGATGCTGTAACTGCTGAACTTTCTATCGCTAATATTCTCATACTGCCTCCTGCCCGATAGTTATTTTTCTGTAATCGAAGCCTTTTTCAAGGTCTTTTTCTATAACTATCTCTATCGCATTATCCGGAATTATCTCCTGTATAAGAGTGCTCCATTCAATAAGGCACACCCCGTCCGAATAGAAATATTCCTCATATCCAAGCTCATCCATCTCTTCGACATCGCCAATTCTGTATACATCAAAATGATACAACGGCAGTCTGCCCTCATGGTATTCCTGAATAATTGTAAATGTCGGACTGTTGACAGGCTCTTCTATTCCAAGACCTTTCGCAAAGCCCTGTGTGAATACTGTTTTCCCGACACCTAAATCTCCATTAAGACAGTATATCTGCCCCGGAAGAGCCTTCTTACCCATCTCATATCCTGCTTCAAATGTTTCTTTAGCGTTAAACGTTTCTTTAACCATATTATTCCTATCTGCTCACTTAAGCCGCAGCCTTAGCAAGCTTATCCATATTAACCTTAACCTGAAAAGGCTTTAATTTCTTCTGGCACATTTTAACAAAAGGAACTGCTGCCTCACCCATACTGTTAACTGTAAGCACATTGGCTCTGACAGATGAAAGATACAGAATAAGATTGCTTCCTGTGAATCTTATCTTGTATATCTGCTCCCATGCAAGTTCTTCTGACATCTCTCCCTGGCTTACAATTATCTTGTCTTCCCCGGCACTATAATGCATCGGCTCTTTAAATGCTGCAACTGTTTTCATCTGCTTCTTTGTTCCAAGCCTCATATTAACAATTGGATAAAAGAAGAAAAATACTCCAAAAAGTCCCATCATGACTATATATTTAGGAGACATTTTGAATATTACGCCAAGCACACACATAACTATTGCAAATGCTGCAAATACATATCCAAACACTCCCCCAACATTGTGAAAAACATGATACATCTTGAAATCATTAAGTGCTTTCTCTGTAATTACGCTGTCAAATTCAATTCTATCTTCCATACAGTACTCCTATTAATGCATGAACTTAGCAAGTCCCGAAAGGTTCAAGCCTTCCTTCTTAGGCTTTCTGTCCTGTCTGTTTCCTTTGCCATTGTTTCTGTTATTCTTATTCTTAGAATTATCCTTAGTGTACTTTCTGTTAGCTGCTTCTTTCTCATCAAGTATCATTGAAAGTGAAATTCTTGCCTTCGGGATATCAACATCTATAACCCTTACATCTACGACATCTCCTACACTTACAACATCAAGAGGGTGCTCAACTCTCTTTGTGCTGCTCATCTGGGAAATGTGTACAAGTCCATCCTGATGTACTCCGATATCAACAAATGCTCCGAAGTCAATTACATTTCTGACTGTTCCCTTAAGTATCATTCCCGGTGTTAAATCCTTCATATCAAGGACATCTTTTCTTAATATCGGCTTAGGCATCTCATCTCTTGGGTCTCTTCCCGGCTTCTCAAGTTCTTTAATGATATCTTCAAGTGTCATTGTTCCTATTCCAAGTTCATCTGCCATCTTGGCAAAATCTTCAACTTTGCCTTTAAGTCCTATAAGTTCTCCTGATGTTATTGAATTAATATCATAACCTAAAAGTGTAAGAAGCTTAGTTGCTGCCTCATAACTTTCCGGATGTACGCTTGTTGCGTCTAGCGGATTATCTCCGCCTGAGATTCTCATGAATCCGGCACACTGTTCAAATGCCTTAGGTCCAAGCTTTGCAACTTTTAAAAGCTGTTTTCTGTTAGTGAATCTTCCGTTAGTCTCTCTGTATTCAACTATATTCTTAGCTACTGCCTTGGATATACCTGAAATATACTCAAGAAGTGAAGCCGATGCAGTATTTAAGTCTACTCCGACCTTATTAACGCTGTCCTCAACAACTCCTGTAAGTGTGTTCTCTAACTTCTTCTGGTTCATATCATGCTGATACTGACCTACTCCGATTGATTTCGGATCAATCTTGACAAGCTCTGCCAATGGATCCTGAACTCGTCTCGCTATTGAAACTGCACTTCTCTGTGCAACATCAAAATCAGGAAATTCCTCAGTTGCAAGCTTACTTGCTGAATATACAGAAGCACCCGCTTCGTTAGTAATTACATAATCAACAGGAAGATTCATCTCATGTATCATATCTGAAATAATCTTCTCTGATTCTCTTGAAGCTGTTCCATTACCACACGAAATAAGATTAACGTGGTACTTATCTATAAGCTTCTTAACCTCTGCCTTAGATTCTGCCACCTTATTGTGTGGTTCTGTAGGGTATATAACTTTAGTTGCAAGCACCTTACCTGTAGGGTCTACAACTGCAAGCTTGCAGCCTGTTCTGAAAGCCGGATCCCAGCCAAGAACAACCTTGCCAGCGATAGGTGGCTGAAGAAGAAGCTGCTCAAGATTCTTTCCAAAAACCTTGATTGCTCCATCCTCTGCTGTCTCTGTAAGGCTGCTTCTTATCTCTCTTTCAATAGCTGGTGCAATAAGTCTTCCATATGCATCTGCTATACAGTTCTTAAGGTATTCTGCTGTAAATGCATTGTCTTTAAGAATATTCTTCTCAAGATATCTTAATATTCTCTCTTCCGGTGCTTCTACCTTAACAGTAAGAAACTTCTCATCCTCTCCTCTGTTAATTGCAAGAATTCTGTGTCCCGGAATTGTTGAAAGTGCCTCGCTATAATCATAATAATTCTCGTATACAGACTCAGCCTTTTCATCTTTGGCTGTTACAACAAGCTTTCCTTCTTTCATTGTGATGTCTCTGATATATGTTCTGTAATCTGCAACATCTGATATCTGTTCTGCAATTATATCTAATGCACCTGCTATTGCATCCTGTGCTGTAGCAACTTCCTTACCCTCTTCACCACTGATAAATTCTGCTGCCTTGACTTCTACATCTTCTGTAGCTTCCTGTGCATATATGAACTGTGCAAGTGGTTCAAGACCTTTCTCTTTCGCAATTGTTGCTCTTGTTCTTCTCTTCTGCTTGTATGGTCTGTAAAGATCTTCTACAAGAACCATTGTTTCTGCTGCTGTAATAGCAACCTTAAGTTCTTCTGTGAGCTTTCCCTGCTCTTCAATGCTTGCAAGAACCTGGGTCTTTCTGTCTTCAAGATTTCTTAAATACTTTAATCTCTCGTCAAGATTACGGAGCTGTTCATCATTTAACGCTCCTGTAACTTCCTTTCTGTATCTTGCAATAAAAGGAATTGTACACCCCTCATCTATAAGTTTAACGGCAGCTTCTACCTGCGTTACTTTAATTTCCAGCTCTTCCGCTATCTTCTTTGCGATATCCATTAATCTTCCTCCGTTTTCATACGCATATTACATTTAATTATATCAATTTCATCAAAGTTTATCAACAGTTGCATAAACGCAAGAATCCCCGCACTCCATGTGCGGGGAATGAAATTTACTTCATATTCTTTTTCATCTTATCAAGTTCATCATCTACACTTGATGTATAACTGCCGCCTGTCTGCTCTGACTTATCTTTCTTGGACTTTTCTGACTTATTGTTAGCAAACAATACCTTTGCAACCAATCCGGCGCCACCAAATATAAGAACAAGTATAAGAACCCATTCATACATTGTAATAGATACAAGCCATATTCTTGTTGATGCAATAATCGAAGCGATTATAAGTATCACTGAAAGTACTGTAAATATTTTAGATACAAATGAACCTCCTGTGGCAAACATCCATACAACTCCGATTATTAACGGTACCATAATAAGACCTGATGAGAACCTGCCACCCCATAATGAGAAGAACCCATATGAAGATGATACCATAACTTTCTGTGACAATATGTACAGTCCTACAACAAGCATTATTACGCCGCCAACAAACTGTAACAGCTCATTCTTAGCTTCTTTCATATCCCTTATCCCCCTGTTTATCTATTCAACTATTCTTCTGGAACAAATACTCCATAGATAGTCTTAATAGCATCCTCAAAGTATCTGTTTCTTACACCAATGATGATGTTAAGCTCTGAAGATCCCTGATCTATCATTTTAACATTAATCTTAGCTTTTGCAAGTGCTGAGAAGATATTACCTGCTATACCTGTACTGTTCTTCATTCCACGTCCAACTACCGCAATAAGTGCAAGGTTAGCTTCAAGTTCAACAGAATCCGGATTAACAGCCTTATGAATCTGCGCAAGAACCTTCTGTTCCTTCTCTACAAATTCATCCTGATGAACAAATACTGTCATAGTATCGATTCCTGAAGGCATATGCTCGATTGAGATTCCGTTATCCTCAAATACTGAAAGAACCTTTCTGCAGAATCCTATTTCTGAATTCATCATATCCTTATCAATACTGATTGCGACAAAGCCTTTCTTACCTGCAATACCAGTAATTGTATATTCCGGCATATTACATGTTGTCTCTACAATCATTGTTCCCTTATCTTCCGGAGCATTAGTATTCTTGATATTGATAGGAATTCCACCCTTTCTTACAGGGAAGATAGCTGATTCATGAAGCACTGATGCACCCATGTATGAAAGCTCTCTTAATTCCTTATATGTAATAACGTTGATTGGCTTTGCATTATTTACAATTCTTGGATCTGCTGCAAGAAAGCCTGATACATCTGTCCAGTTCTCATACATATCAGCCTTAAGTGCTCTTGCAACAATTGAACCTGTTACATCAGAACCGCCTCTTGAAAATGTCTTAACCTTTCCATTTGGCATTGCTCCGTAAAAACCAGGTACAACTGCTCTTTCAATATTAGCAAACTTTGCTTCACACACTGCATTAGTCTTTTCTGAATCAAACTCTCCATCCTTATCAAAGCAGATAACTGTAGCAGCGTCTATGAACTCATATCCAAGATAGTTAGCCATGATAATGCCATTAAGATATTCACCTCTTGAAGCTGCATAATCTTTTCCTGCAAGTGCCTCAAAATTCTTCTTAATTGTCTCGAACTGTTCCTTTAATGAAAGCTTAAGTCCAAGTCCCTTGATAATTTCATTGTATCTTTCCTCTATTGCCTTAAGACTCTTCTCAATATTCTTACCAGCTTCTGCCTCTGCGTAACATTTGTAAAGCATATCAGTAACCTTAGTATCCTCTGGAAATCTCTTTCCAGGTGCTGAAGGAACCACATACTTTCTGTCCTCATCAGCACGGATAATATTGCCAACCTTCTTAAACTGCTCTGCGCTTGCAAGTGAACTTCCACCAAATTTAACTACTTTAATCATTACTTTTCTCCCTTATATTATTACTGTAATTTAGTATCATCTATTCTGATTCTGCTTATAACAGAAACCTTATCCTTAGCATCTTCAAATGCTCTCTCTGTCATAGGTTCTGTAACAAATCCGAACTCTCCGTTAATTCCATCAACCTTAACAACCTGTCCTTCACCAAATGCTGCCTTAGCTGCCTGGACATCATCACCCTTAATTCTTACAAAGAACTTTCTTGTCTCGTCAAATGTATCACCAAGTTCCTGCTTTACTGAACTCCAGATTGTCATAACATTTTTACCCTTATGCTTAACACAGTCAACTACATCTGATACTACAGCGCTTGCTGTTGGAAGCTTTCCGGCTCCTGCTCCGAAGAACATTACATCTCCTAATACATTGCCATGTACATAGATTCCGTTAAGAACGTCATTAACATTATATAATGGATGTGTACTGTCAATCATAAATGGTGCTGTGATTGCATATACCTTGCCATCCTTACTGTAGCTTGTTGCAAGAAGCTTGATAACACTTCCAAGCTCTTTAGCATATGCAAAATCTTCATTAGAAATCTTTGTTATTCCCTCTGTATACACTTCCTCAAATTTCACTGTATTTCCAAATGCAAGCGATGTGAGAATTGCTATTTTTCTGCATGCATCGTAACCTTCAACATCAGCCTCAGGATTTTTTTCTGCATATCCGAGTGCCTGTGCCTCTTTAAGAACCTCCTGATATGAGATTCCTTCTCTGCTCATCTTAGTAAGAATATAGTTAGTTGTTCCATTAAGAATACCTGTAATCTTAGTAATCTCATCTGCTGTAAGAGACTGGTTAAGTGGTCTGATAATTGGAATTCCTCCACCTACAGATGCCTCAAACATAAAATTAAGTCTTCTTTCTTTAGCCATCTCAAGAAGCTCAGGACCATGTGCAGCAACAAGTGCCTTATTAGATGTACACACGCTCTTTCCTGCTTCAAGTGCCTTCTTAACAAATGTAAATGCTGGCTCTACACCACCCATAACCTCAACAACAACCTCTATCTCAGGGTCATTAATTATAAGATCTATATCATGAACGATTTTATCCTGAATAGGATCTCCCGGAAAATCTCTTAAATCAAGTACACTCTTAACCTCAATCGTATCTCCTGCTCTCTTTGCAATTGAAGCTCCATTAGTATTTAATACCTCGACCACTCCTGACCCTACTGTTCCATAACCTAATACTGCAATCTTTGCCATATCTGCCTCCGTTTTCTTTAATCGCTTATATATCAGATAGATGCATCACTGCTTAATATCTTAAGATATCTTACCCCTTTAAGTCTTTCTATCTGCTCTATCATTTCTGAAGAATCTCCTGTAGTCGGAAGAATATCCACACTAAGCGTCAGTGATGCAATCCCATTAACCGGAATTGTCTGATGAATAGTAAGAATATTTGCCTTGAATTCTGCAACCTTCTTCAATACCAGGGAAAGCAGCCCTGGTTCATCGTCCATAGACAATACAAATGTAATGGTTTTCCCCTTTACATTCTCTCTAAACGGAAAAATATCATCCTTATACTTGTAATAAGAACTTCTGCTTATTCCAACTTTCTCTGTAGCATCTGCAACAGATATATTTTCAGTCTCAATAATTCTGTTCGTCTCCGCTACCTTAAGCAGAACCTCAGGCAGAGCCTTTTGCTTAACGACATAATACTTAATATTATCTGTCATACTGCGTCTGTACCTTTCTATTGTCCGTTTTACAAAGACAATTGTTCTTTGATGTCTTTCTCTGATAAACAACTGTCTACCGCACAAAGAATATTACCATATATGTATACACATTGCAAGTGTCTTTCTCTTTAAATGCTCAATTGAACATCTTGCCAGATACCTTATCAAATTTTTTCTGATTTCTTTTCTTGCTTCTAATTTAGCAGTTTCCAGATATATAATAAATAAGGGGAGCCTGTCTTTTCTTTAATTTCAGCGCAAAAAGAAACCCTCACACAACGGGAGAGGAATGTGAGGGTTTCCGCTTCTAATGAAGCTTTATAAAAACAACGCCGCAAATACATTGTTCTTACCATATTAAGTTGTATCTATATTATGTAATCTATTGTCTATTTAAAATTAATCCATGAAGATTGCTACCCAGTAAAGATATCCTTCTGAATCTGCTGCAATACCCACACCAACTCTGTTATACTTACTGCTTGTCATGCATGCATAATGTGTTGCTGAATTATGCCAGCCAGTTACTATCTCATCAGGAGTTTCCTGATATCTTCCCATAACCTCGCCGAAGCTTCCACTCTGTCCATAATCTTCACATATTGAAGAAGCTTTTCTTCCATCTGGTCTTTTATGCTTACCATTCTCTATAACAAAGTAATCATTAGCTGCATTCTCTGATGCTCTTACCTGTGCCATATCTGTAAGTGTAACATCATATGTAACCGCTGCCACACCAGCTGCCTCACGCTCAGCATTAATTCCTGCTATAACCTGTGCAACTCTTGCATCTGATGGAGTCTGTACAACAGGTAACTCTGCAACAGCCTCTGTAACTTCTGGCTCCTGAACTGCTTCTGTTGCAACCTCTGTCTGTGGCTGAATCTCTGCAATTGTACTGCTCTGTTCTGTTACTGTCTCTGTGGCTTCTTCTGTTGTAATTTCTGTTGTTGCCTCTGTAGCAGCTGTCTCTGTAATAACTTCTGTTTCTTTCTCTGAAACTGTTTCTTTAACCACTAAATCTGTTGCTTCATTAGCTGCCGCAACTACTGTATCAGCACTATCTTTATCTGTATTAGCTGTACCTGCTGACTTTAATGCAAATACCGCACCAGCTGCAAATACAAGTACCGCTGTTGTTATTGTTATTGTTTTGATCCACTTTTTAGAATTATTCTTTTTCATAATCAGTTCCCCCGTTGAACCATATAATAAAAAAACATCCGATTACCGGATGCCTGAATAATACGAATCATTTGCGTTGATTGTAATGCAACCGGCTGTCATTCTGATAAAATCAGTTAAGACCCTTGGCTTTGCGTCATAGCCTTTCGACTACTTTGCCAATATATTAACTTGTCTCTTTATATGAATATAATACCACTAATCAGGAATATGTAAATAGTACTATTATACTATTTTTTGTTTTTTCTTCAAAAAAGGGGCAGGAAATATATTGATAATTCCCTGCCCCGTCTAATATTACTTTCTTTCTCTATCAAATACACTTGCAAGATATCTCATGCATTCCAGTTCGTGCTGGCCTAACTGTCCTTTCTGCATTCGCCATTTCCAGTTATTACCCATGCTTGATGGCAAATTCATTCTTGCCCAATTTCCAAGTTTGAGAATGTCCTGAACTGCAAATACTGTAAGAACAGCAACACTTGAATACGCAGCCCTGAACACCTGATCAACCATTCTTCCCTTATCTCTTGTATCAAGATAGTCATAAGCATATCCTAACTCCCAGTCGCCTCTGTCCTCAAAGAAACCAAGCAGCGTTTCGTTATCATGAGTTCCACCATAACATACAAGATTCTGTGTATAATTATATGGCAGATGCGGATTCTTTCTGTCTCCACCAAATGCAAATTCAAGAACCTTCATTCCCGGATATCCATTTTCTTTAAGAATCTTTGCTACTTCAGGAACTTCAACACCTAAGTCCTCAGCAATAATCTTCTTATCACCGATAGATTCATTAATAACATCAAGCAGCTTCTGTCCTGGTCCCTGTCTGTACTCACCCTGTCTTGCATCAGGCATGTCTGCTGGAATTGTATAGTACTTCACAATTCCTATAAAATGATCAATTCTTATGACATCATATAGTTTTGCTGAAGCTGCCATTCTCTTTCTCCACCAGCTGAATCCATTTGCTTCCATTTTATCATAATCATAAAGAGGATTTCCCCATTTCTGTCCCGCATCAGAGAATGCATCAGGTGGTACACCTGCAACCTTTATTGGTGTTAGATTCTCATCCAGCTGGAATTCTCCCTGATTAGCCCATACATCTACGCTGTCATATCCCATATAAATAGGTATATCACCTATAATCTCTATACCATTACTATTAGCATATTGTTTAAGCGCATTCCACTGTAAGTAGAATTCAAACTGTATGAATTTCCAGTATCCTATATCATCAGAAAGCTGCTCTTCATATCGGCTCATTGCCTCAGGCTTTCTGAACTTTATGTCAGTTTCCCATTCACCCCATGAGACATTGTTAAAATGTGACTTCAATGCCATAAACAGAGCATAATCCTCAAGCCAGTCTGCATTATCTTTAACAAAATTATCAAACTGCTTATAAAGAGGAAGCCCTTTTGCAAGTGTCTTCTTGCTTTCTGCACATGCAGCCTTAAATCTGTTATAAGCAATTCTTAATATGTCAAATCTGTTATTATATATCTTTTCATAACTGACATATCTTTCGTCGCCAATATTTCCATCTCTGTAGGTTCCGAATCTTCCATTAACAGCGTCATCTTCAGAAACATTTACAGGCACAATTCCATCACCCCAGTCTCTTGAAATAACCTCTGACTTTAACAAGAATCCAGCCTCAATAAGCATATCAAGATCAACAAAGTACGGATTACCAGCAAATGCAGAATATGACTGATATGGGCTGTCACCATAAGTAGTTGGTCCTAACGGAAGTACCTGCCAGTACTTATGATTACATTCTTTAACAAATGTAACAAAATCATATGCATCCTTGCCAAATGTTCCTATACCATATGGTGATGGTAATGAACTTACAGGCATAAGTATGCCTGCATTTCTCTCAAACTTAGTATCAGACATTAGCAGCACCTCCGTCATTATCATTCATATCTTCTGTGAATTTCTTAACATTCTCTGCTTCTGACTGCGTAAGTAATTTTTCAACATCAAGAAGAATAACAAGCTGTCCATTAACATTGGCAACCCTGTCAAGATATTCTGTATCAACAGTCTTCGCAAGCGCCGGCATCTGTACAATGCTCTGGGCATCAATATCACCTATTTCAAGCACCTCATCAACCTCAAGAGCAAGCTTGACAACACCAGGTATATTTACAATTACTGTACTGTCTTCTCCAATCACGCCAACATTGTCATCTGTGCCAAACTTTTTTCTTAAACTGAATGCAGGAATAACCTCCCCTCTCAGATTAACAATTCCACTTATATATTTCATTGCATTGGGAACTCTTACAATATTAATCTCTCTTTCTATAGACTGAACAAGATTAATATCCACTCCAAACTGCTGATTCCCTAATCTGAAAATTACTGGTTTTATGTAATCTGCCATACTGATATACCACCTTTCATTATTCTTCAGTCTTTCCTGTGCTTATCCATGTAAGATACGCGTTGATAAACGGATCGATATTGCCATCAAGTACGCTGCCCGCATTAGCAACTTCCTTATTAGTTCTGTTATCCTTAACCATTGTATATGGCTGAAGAACGTAACTTCTTATCTGGCTTCCGAAATTAATATCCTTGACATCTCCTCTGATTCCAGATAGATTCTCTGCATTCTCAGCCTCCTTTAAAAGATAGAGCTTAGCCTTTAACATCTGCATAGCTTTATCTTTATTCTGGTGCTGAGATCTTTCATTCCAGCTTCCCGGCGCGGGCATCTCCATCGGCCTGACCCGGCTGTTCTATGTGCTGGGAGAACAGGGTATGCTGAATCCGG
>OGMW01002672.1_pt1 | contig 11146 bp, 13 predicted proteins | sample 1573281 | NCBI WGS metagenome assembly OGMW01 (sample SAMEA2581907, study PRJEB24529) | metagenome | biome: Human gut stool | place: China | collected 2011
TCCTTTTCCTCAAAAGCCGGATTATGTGTTTTTACTGGAGATCGCCACGCTGCCACAGGGCGATGAACCAAATGATCAGGATTGCGTAACGGTGGAGCTGCCCTATACGGAGGAAACATTGAAATCGGCACTGTCTCAGATCGGCGCTGATGGTATTGAGGGCTGCTGCTTTTATAAATATGAAAGTACCATTCCCCAGCTCTCCGAAGCCTTTGGCTTTTTAGAGGATATTGACCAGCTAAACAAGCTTGCTGGTACCATTAAGGGCTTTACAAAAGAACAAGCCTGTACCTATAAAGCAATGCTGGAGGCCGCACCCAAGGACATCACCACCCAGGAAGCACTGGAGTTTTCGAGGCAAATTCAGAATTTCTCAGTAATTCGGGAAGCGGTTACACCCGCCGAGTATGCAAAGCATCAGCTTTCTAAATACTGCATTGAGCTTCAAGAAGAATTATTCGCTTGTGCCAATCTGGAGCGATATGGTCAGAAGCTGATTGCGGAAAAAGGAATTGCCATGACCAATTATGGTGTGCTGTGGTCCATTGATGGACAGACCGTAGAGCAATACCTAAACCGAGAAAGCCCAGCCATGAGTATGGAAATGAAATAGGAGGAAAATCAATATGATTACTGAAAAACAGTTGGAAGAACTCAGTCAGAGTTTTAACCTTGCCTATGGCTATGTCTATCAAGATGGGGGGCGCAAAGACTTCTGCTTTGAAAAAAAGCCGGAGTTTCTGGCAGCCTTTATTATGATGCATCCCGAAGCAGATAGAATCATCATCACTGATCCTATGGACTGCCTCATTTTGAATACCATCGGCACATTTATTGACCGCTGCCCGGATCAGCAGCTTTTACAAGAAATCTTAAAGCCGCTGCTTCCCATGCAGATGGAAGGTGTGCCGCCACAGGATTTTCCTTGTGCCAATATGGGGCAATTCCATGATTACTGCAATGCGCAGGATTTTGAAATGGAGATGAACTAGTCAAATTTTTGTTGGTCTTTGGTATAGCTTTCCTGCAAAAAGTGTGGCATTGTGTTGTGCTTGAAGGAGGTGAAGAACATGGAAGCATTGGAACAGCTCATTGACGAGCGCAGTGAAAAAGCGATGGCGGAGCTTCGGGAAAATCCAGAGTTTATGGCGCTCCTCGTAGAGCAACAGGAACTGCTGGAAGCCCTGCTCTCTAAAATTTCAGATGAGCAGACAAGAAAAGCTGTTGTTGCTTATGACGAGCAAAAGAACGCCGTTAGCGGCATTCAGCTAAAAGCAGTTTACAAGGCTGGGGCGCTTGACGCAGTCAAGCTACTCAAAACATTGGGCGTAATTTAGCACTGACTTAAAAAGTCGGTGCTTTTTTATGCTCGAAACAGGCCGTTCCCCGAAAAGGACGGCTCTGTTTCTTTGCCAATTTCCTCTTTTTCGGGTAACAGCCGGAAAGGAGGTGTTATCACCTTGAATAGCTTTATGTCTTGGATTGGCGGCAAGAAGTCCCTGCGGGATTTGATCGTCAATCTGTTTCCCCTCTACTATGAACGATACATTGAAGTGTTCGGCGGCGGCGGTTGGATACTGTTTCACAAGCCCCCCGGCAATGATTTTGAGGTATACAACGACTTCAATAGTCTGCTGGTCAACCTCTACCGCTGTGTGCGGGAAAAGCCCACTGAACTGATGGATGCGCTGAAATACTGTCTCAACTCCCGTGAAGATTTTGACTTTGTCAAAAATGCCCTTGCCAGAGATAGTCCCGCCAGCGATGTGCAAAAGGCGGCGTGGTTTTACCAGCTCATCCGCTACAGCTACGCTTCGGGGCTGACCAGCTACGGCAGTCAGCCTCATGATATTCGCACCAATTTTCCGTTGATTGAGCAAGCACATCGTAGGCTTGCTAAGGTGGTTGTAGAAAATAAGGATTTTGAGAAGCTCATTGGGCAGTACGACCGCCCGGTGAGTTTTTTCTATTGCGACCCGCCGTACTTTGAAACCGAAAGCTACTACAAAAATGTTGGCGAGGACGGTTTCACCGAAAAAGACCACATTCGCTTGCGGGATGCGCTGATGAAAGCACAGGGCAAATTTCTGCTCTCCTATAACGACTGCGAGTTTATCCGCAATCTCTACGATGCACCGGGCATTCAGATTGATGCCTACACCCGCATCAACAATATTAAGCAGCGGTATGACAACGGCGCGCAGTTCCCCGAAATTCTTATTGCCAACTACGATATGCAGGAGCGCAGCCGCAATGCCCCGGCACAGATGAATTTATTTGATGCGGGACTGCACGGCCTTATGCCGGGCGAAGAAGAATAATTGAATTTTTGGAGGTAACCGATTATGAAGAAAAATCAGAACAAAGAAATGCAGGACAAGGACATCATCCGCACGTTGCTCATGGACAGTGCCCTTGGAGAGGCCGAGAAGCTGGATGTTGTCGTCAATGACAGTGTCTGCGTGATTCACAAAGGCCAAATGACGGTGTTGGAGCTGACTTCGCTCATTGACACCCTAAGCAATATGGCGTCCGATCTCACCGTGGTGCTGGCGCAGGCCTGCGGCTTTTGTGATAACTGCGGAGAAAAACATGATCCCGCTGATTGCAAGGACAAGCAGTGCAGCGATGCGTGTGCTTTCCTTAACGGCTGCAAGGACAGCCCTGCCGATTGCGTGATGCACTGTGAGCTGTGTCAGGGCTTGCTGGACGGCAGCAGTGAAGTCCATGTGCCTGATTATATCTTGGAGGAAGCCGGTATTCCCACCGATGCCAAGCTGGAAGCCTACACCAATGAGGATAGTGGCGAAATCGTGGTGGTGGAATCCGATGTTCAGCAAGACATCACCGATGTGCCGCCCGGCATTGTGGCAATCCTCGCAAAAGCCGGTGTCTGCCTTGCCGAGCTGGATGAGCTGATTATGCTGGAGGAAATTGTGTATGGAAAGTAAGGATTTTCTGTCGGTCTATCCCTATTCCTTTGCCGAAGCCAAGCGGCTCAATGAACTTGACCGCTGGAAAGAGAGCCACAAGGAAAATATCTCCTGCAAAAACGCCATAGAGGAAGCCATCCGACATGGCTTTGATGGGATGTATCTGCAACAGGACTGTGCCAAAGATGTCGTCTCACAGTTCGGCTACCACCGCACCGCCTATGTCCTTGCCAACAGTCTCCAGCAAAAGGACCATGACGGGCGCTTCTCCCACGGCAATCACCATTGGGCGAAAAGCATCTTTGTGCCGCCTGACCGGGATGATTACAGCAACCGCAACGTTGATTTTGCGGTGGACAGTCATCCCGCCGTGCTGGATGGCTTTGTGAATCAGTTCCGCAAAGCATATCAATCCCTCGGGCTGTTCGACCATACCCATTGCCTGCCGGATACCGGGACGCAGGATTTTGAGGGGAAGGTCATCGTGCTGTCCGCAGATGTTTTGAACGAACGGTCTCTGGTTCCTGAAAATCAGCTCTGGCTCTGCACCGGGGGCTTCGGCTCTCATGCAGGAGCCTCCGGTCGGGGCGTGTTCGCCACCTGTCTCTTCGATGGGGAGAAAACTAGATGGAATCGCGAGAATTTTGTAGGTGTAATTGCCGACAGCCAGCTCCCCGATTGGGCAAGAGAAAAGCTGGAGCAGCTTCAAGGGCAAAAAGAATCGGAAGCTCCTGTTATGGGGGGCATGACCATGCAGTAAGGAGGACTGAGAATGCAAGGTATTACCCTCAAAAACGGCCTCATTTCCTATTATGGAAATCCTGCCGGTTACACAGAAAAGAACACTGCTGTGATGGACAGTTGCTTTCAAAATGACGAGCTGACCGCTTGGCTGGAAAGCCGTTCTCTTACCCCACGCTGGACAGATGGTGTTCTGGAACGCCTTGCCGCCGGGGAGCGGCTCGGAGTGTCTGCCGAAACCGCCGCACCACTTAAAAATGTGCGCATCTGGCAGCTTAAGCCTGACACCAATGTCTACAAAAAATTTATCAGCTTGGATGAAATGGAAAAGCAGTTCGGTGAGATCGACCCTGCCGATTACCGAATCGCCTATGACGGTCAGCTTGGCACCAACGATTTGGAGGCTATCTTTGAACGGTGCAATGTGAACCACCCACCCGGCTACAATGGACACTCGCTCTCCATGTCCGATGTGGTGGAGCTTTACGACAGCACCGGCAGTGCGTATCACTACTGTGACCGCTTCGGTTTCAAGCAGATCGAATTTGAACCCCAAGGTCAGACCCCGGACATGGCGCAAGCTATGACCCAATCATTTTAAGGAGGAAAGATCATGCCTAAGACAGCACAGACCGCTCCCAAGCAGGAGCAGCAAAATCCCATGCAGTTTGATGTGCGCATTTATCCCGTGAAAACGGATGGCGCGCTCAAGGCCAACGCATCGGTCAATATCAACGGCTTTTTTGCCGTTACCAACGTCCGTATTTTGGAGGGTTCAAAGGGCACCTTTGTCTCGCTCCCGCAGTACAAGGGCCGAAACGGTGAATACAAGGACATCTGCTTCCCCTGCACCAAGGAGGCAAAAGTTGCGTTTGATAAGGCGGTACTCTCCGCTTATGAGCAGACGATGGCACAAAGCCAGTCTAAGGCTGCTGCTCAGGAAGCGCCCCAGCCCGAGCAAGCCCAGCAGATGGCCGGAATGTAGGAGGTTTGCCTATGAACACGAAAACAAAAAAATCAATTAGCATTCTGCTGGTTGCCTGCGTGGTGCTTTCGCTGTTTGCCGGAAGCGCCTATGCCGCCCACCGATATTTTGAAGATGCCAAGGGGCATTGGGCGGAGGACGCCATCCAAATCCTTTCCGACAAAGGCGTGCTCCATGGCTATCCCGATGGGCTGGCGCACCCCGATGAAATCATCACCCGCGCAGAATTTTCCGTCTTGGTGGCACGAACCTTGGAGCTGCCGGAGCCTGACGAGCAAGAGGTCACCATCCGCTTCACCGACCTTGCGGGACATTGGTCAGAAAAGGATGTGGAGGCACTCATCATCGCAGGAATGATCCAAAAGGACGATTTTGGCAGCAAGTTTCTACCGGATGAACCCATCACCCGCATGGAGATGATCCGTATGCTGGTGCGTGCCATTGGCAAGGGCGAGCATGACAGTGCCTGTCCCTGTGACATCGGCTTTTTAGACGAAAGCCAGCTCACAGAAGGACAAAAAGCCTACATTTGCACCGGCAAGCATTACCACATCATCAGCGGTTACCCGGATGGTACGATCCGTCCCGATGGCGATGCCACCCGCGGCGAAGCCTTTGAGATGCTGGTGGACACAGAAAAAGCCAAGGAGCAGATCAAAAAGGAAGAACCGCAAAAGCCGCCTGTGGTAAAGCCCGAGGATAAGCCCTCGGGTGGAGGCAGCGGCGGGGGCGGTTCTTCTTATGTTCCGGTGCCGCAGTTTTCCTTTACGCTGCCCAAAACCGCCTACACCTCCGATGAAATCGAAATCAAGCCCACCAGCCGCTACGTCAGCGAGGTTGTGTGGACAGCGCTGAAGAACGGACTTCCGGTGGAGTTAACCGAGGTCATCAAGGGGGAATTAACCGCCAGCGGCGGCAAGGTGAGCTTTACGCAGACCGGCAGCATTACCCTCATTGCCACGGCAAAAAACAGCCGTGGCGTGACGGTGAAACAGGAGCAGACGGTCAGCATTTATCCCGTGGTGACAGCCGTGTTCACGCTGCCCGACACCGCCTACACCGATACCGCCGTTGCCGTGGAGCTGAAAACCGAGAACCTCGGCAGTAACCCCGTCACTTGGGCTTTGAAGCATGACGGCAAGGAAATCGCACTTGCGGATGCTGTGGACGGTACGCTTTCCGCGGAGGGCGGCACGGTGGTGTTCAAGGAAAAGGGCAGCTATACGCTCACTGCCTCCATCACCGATGAGCTTGGCAAAACCATCACCGCGGAGGACAGGATCACCATTTATCCTGTGGCGGAGGTCAAGCTGACACTGCCTGCGGTTTCTCATACCGATAAGACCGTCAGCATCAAAACAGAAACAAAAAATGCCGATGAAATGGAGATTGCATACGCACTCACCAAAAACGGCGAGTCTGTGGAAATCGGCACAGTCATTGAGGGCAGTATTGCCGATGAAACGATCTGTTTCAAAGAAAAAGGCGTGTATGCGCTGACCGTTTCCGTCACCGACGCCACCGGCAGAGTGTTTGCGGACACCGCCGGCATCACGGTCTACCCGGTAGGCTCCGCCGGTTTTTATCTGCCCGAAATCTTCCACACAGACAAGACCGTGGCCGTGGAAGCGGTGTTCGGAGAGATCGGCAGCCACACCGCCAATTGGTCACTGAAGCGTGATGGAAAAGAGATTGCACTCTCCGAAGCAGCCAAGGGCACTCTCACCAATACCGGCGGCAAGCTGCAATTCACCGCCAAGGGCAGCTATGTCCTTGCCGCAGAGTTCACGGATGACGGAGGCAGAAGCTACCACTACGAGCAGAGCTTCCGCGTTTATCCCGTGCCGACTGTGTCCTACAGTCTGCCAAAGTTTGCCCACACGGACAGCGACATCACCGTAACGCCCAAAACCGCTGGTTTAGAGGGACTCACCATCCAGTGGCTGGTGGACAACACCTACGGTTTTCAGGACTGGCCCACCTACGTGGACGGCAAGCTGACAAATGACGGCGGCGCCATCCGTTTCAAACATGCCGGAGTCTATGAGCTGGTGGCGAGAGTCACCGATGAAACCGGGCGTGTATTCCTGTTTGAAAGCAGCGATAAATGCGAGGTACTGCCGGTGCTGACCATTGGCTTCGAATTGCCGAAGCTCGCCTACACCGACACCGCCATTGATTTGCGCACCCACGGAAACAACGGCGTTCTGCCTGTGGAGTGGGCGGTGACAAAGGACAGCAAACAGATTGCTTTGTCCGAGGCGTTCAGCGGTAGCCTCAATGCTCAGGGCGGCAAAATCACCTTTAAGACCCACGGCGAATATGTCCTCACCGCCACCATGACCGACTATTTGAAGCGCAGCTATTCCCACAGCGAAGCGGTGACTATTCTGCCGGTGGTGCAGTACGCATTTACCATGCCGCAGAGCATTCACTTCGGCACGGAGTTTGCTGTTACCGCAATGAATGTGCAGCACCTCGGCGGCTATGCCGTGGCGTGGGCACTGCAAAAGGACGGCGCGGCGGCAGCATATCAAGGCACGCTGGGCAATGACGGCGGCAACATTTCTATTCATAACATCGGCAGCTTCACGCTGACCGCCACCATTACAGACGGTGCAGGCAGAATCGCTGCCCATACGGAGCAGATCGCGGTCACCAACGCGGCCCCCAATGCACCGACCGTGACCGCCGTTCCCACCCGAACGGTCAAGGACGGCAGCTTCCTTGTGAACATGACCGCCTCCGCCACCGATCCTGATGGGGACACGGTGACCTTGGAATACGAGGGCACCACCGCCGACAGCTACTACGCACCGGGGACGCACACCATTCGCGTCCGCGCCAAGGACATTGCCGGGGCATATTCCCCGTGGACAGAAAAGAGCTTCACGATTACAAGCGCCGCACCAACGGTGACACTATCCGCTGTGCCCACCAGGACGGCGCAAAATGGGAAGTTCCTCGTGAACATCACTGCTGTGGCAAGTGATGGGGACGGCGACTCCACCACGCTGGAATGGGAGAACAAGGCAACAGATAACTACTATGCTGCAGGGACTCACACGGTTCGTGTCCGCGCCAAGGACAGCACAGGGCTGTATTCAGCGTGGGCGGTCAAGACCTTTACCATTACAAACTCCGCGCCTACCGCCCCGGTCATCACCAGAACCCCAAGCGGCAACAGTGTTGCGCCGGGAACCCCTGTGACCATTACAGCCACCAGCTCCGACCCGGACGGCGACCCCATCACCCTTGTATGGGAGGGCAGAAACTCTGAAACGCAGACCTATCCCCTTGGGAAAAATGTGGTGCGCGTCAAGGCGGTGGATTCCACCGGCGCAGAATCCCCTTGGGCAGCGATTGTGTTCTTTGTTGCCGACTCCAACGGCAGCGGCGGTATGACGCTGACCAGCCCCGATTCCGTTATTTTGGAAAACGGCATTGAGGGCGCGACCATCACCGATTACACCTTTACCGTACCGCCTGTTCCGGGACACAACGGCGGTGACCATGGCAGAGTCCGCGGCTATAACAAGCTCACCGGACAGTGGGATCAGCTCGACTACGGCACCACCTCAAACGGCATTACATTCAGCCGCACCCTTGGGGCTGGCGTGTACACCAAGCTGGAGTTTTACTACTACACGAATCACAACTGTATGTACAACAAGAGCAATATCACCTATTCCGTAACCTACCATTTTGCGTAAGACAAACCTGTCACCAACAACAATTTTTATAATGAAAAAGGAGAAAATCACTATGAAGAAGTTTATGAACAGCATGAAGAAAAAGGCCGAGGGCATGGGTGTCAAGATGATGTGCAAGGCGGCGCAGGCCAAGGCAGTTTTGGCAGATAACCGCGCTGAGGGCTATATTGACACGGCGGTGAAAATTTTGATTGCCGTGGTTTTGGGCGCTTTGCTCCTCGCCGGACTCTATGCGCTCTTGGGCGAAACGGTACTGCCGACCCTGACCCAGCGCATCAAGGAAATGTTCAACTATGCAGGCTAACAGCATCGCGCAAGCGGTGCTTTTTTGTTGCCTGCTGATCGTAGCTGCGGTATGGGATATCCAAAAACGGATGATCCCCGACAGCATCTGCATCCTCATTTTTCTGTCTGGGCTGTTCAGTTTCAGCCCGGATAACTTATGGGGCGCATTGTTTGCTCTGCCGTTTTTTCTGGTGGCACTGGTTGATAAACAGAGCGTGGGTGGCGGGGATATCAAATTCCTCGCCGCCTCTTGCTCGGTGCTGGGTGTGAGTGCCGCCATTTGGGGCTTTGCCCTTGCTATTCCATTTCCCGTTGGAATGTGCATTTTTAAGATGCTGCAAAATGCTTTTCGTCGCCAAAAGAAGCCGTGGCGAGTGCGCTTTGATGCACCCCTGATCCCCATTCTAACCGTGGGTTTAATACCCGCATATTTTCTGAAATTAGGAGGTCTGATCCTATGAAAAAAATCTATGTAAACAAAAAGAAGCTGGCGATTGCTCTGTGCATTGCCACCCCTGCCGCCGCTGCTGCTGTGCTTGTGCCGGGGGCAATCAAAAAAGCAAAACACCGCAAGCACGCTTGTGTTTAAAGGAGGAACCCTCATGAATTTGTTTAAAAACAGAACTGTCATTGGTATCATCTGCATTCTGCTGTCCCTGCTCATCTGCTTCGGCGTGACGCCGCTTTTCAATAAAACGGTCAGCCAGAAAACCGAGATTGTCCGTGTTGCCAAGGAAATCAAGGCTGGTGATGAAATCACCAAGGACATGGTGCAGCTTGCCGAGGTTGGAGGCTACGGTCTGCCCGAAAATGTGATCCGCCAGCCCGACACTGTCATTGGCAAGTACGCATCCGCCGACCTTTCCATCGGTGACTATATCCTAAACACCAAGCTCTCCGATACCCCAGCCGCTGAAAACGCCTACCTTTACAACTTGGACGGCACCAAGCAGGCCATGTCCGTGACCATCAAGAGCTTTGCGAACGGTCTGTCCGGCAAGCTCCAGAGCGGCGATATTGTCTCCGTCATTGCTGCCGATTACAAAAAGCAGGGTGCAACGGTGATTCCCGCCGAGCTGAAATATGTGGAGGTGATCAGCGTGACTGCCTCCAGCGGCTACGACGCCAACACCGACGACCAGCGTGACGCTGGACCCAATTCGCCTTCGGCGGAGGACGAACGTGAACTTCCTGCAACAGTGACCCTGCTGGTTTCTCCCGAGCAGAGCAAGGTGCTTGCGGAGCTGGAGGCAGACGGCAAGCTCCATCTTTCCCTCGTGTACCGCGGCACTCCGGCCAATACCGCCAAGTTTATCACTGCCCAGGAGGAAATCGACAAGGCTCTCTATCCCACAGAACAGGAGGACGCAGCGCCGGAACAGCCTTCCGATGGCAGTGAATCTGCTCCCCAACAGCCTACAGAAAGTGAGGTGGCAGAGTAAATGAATTTCAAAAAGAAAAGCATCTTTTCTCGCACTGCTCCCGCTGAAGCAACCGTTCAGGAGGATGCGGCAACGGAGGGTATCCTTGCGGTTTGGGGCAGCCCCGGCAGCGGGAAAACGGTGACCGCTGTAAAAATTGCAAAGTACCTTTCCGAGAAAAAACAGAATGTGGTGCTGGTGCTGTGCGATATGACCGCACCCATGCTGCCCTGTATCTGCCCGCCCTCGGAGCTGGAAAGCGAACATTCCCTTGGCAGTATTCTTGCCGCACCCCATGTTACCGAACCGCTGATTAAGCACAATTTGATGACGCTGAAAAAGAACAGTTACCTCACGGTTTTGGGCATGAAAAAGGGAGAAAACGAATATATCTATCCGCCTTACAGCGAGGTACAGGCCAAGGAACTGCTTCAAAATCTGCGTGAGGTGGCTCCTTTTGTGGTGGTTGACTGCGGCAGCTATATTGCCAACGATATTCTCTCGGCGGTTGCCCTCATGGATGCCGACAATGTTCTTCGCCTTGCCAACGCTGATCTCAAATCCATTAGCTATCTTTCTAGCCAGCTTCCGCTGCTGCGGGACAGCAAATGGGATGCGGATAAGCAGTATAAGGTGGCTGCAAATGTGAAGCCCCAGCAGGCCGGAGAGCAAATCGGGCAGGCACTGGGCTCAGTGGCATTTACGCTGCCCCATTCGCAGGAGCTTGAGGAACAGTACCTTGCGGGCAATTTGCTGGCAGAGCTGTCCCTCAAGGATAGCCGTCCCTTCCGAAAGGAAATCGAAAAAATTGCAAAGGAGGTGTTTGGCATATGAGTTTAGGCAAAAAGAGAAACGCATCGCTGTTTCAGAATGCCACCGCTCCGGCAGAGAAACCCGGTAATCAGTCGCAGCCCACCGCCGAAACCGGCAATCCATCTGAATCCGTTGCCCAGCGATTTGCCAACCTACAGTTCGGCCCCGATGTGGATATTTTGAACCCACCCAACGAGCCGGAAGCCGCGCCTATTCTGGAAAACCGCTCTCTGCGTGCCCATGATCTGTTTTTTG
>OGMW01002674.1_pt1 | contig 11126 bp, 8 predicted proteins | sample 1573281 | NCBI WGS metagenome assembly OGMW01 (sample SAMEA2581907, study PRJEB24529) | metagenome | biome: Human gut stool | place: China | collected 2011
CCAGCAACCGGTTAATAACCGAGGACTTCCCCACATTGGAGCGTCCGGCAAAAGCCACCTGGGGGAGCCCGTCTCTGGGAAAATCCTTGGGGGCGGTGGCGGAGCGGATGAACTCCGCCTGTTGGAAGTTGATGGCCATGGTCTCTCCCCCTCTTACTGCTTCAGGCCGATGGACGTCCTGCCCTTTCCTGCAGGGAAGGGTCCCCCCTGCTCGGTGTCCCGCTCACAGGCGGTGCTGGACAGAGACAGCGCTGCGGCCAGCACCTGGTCCACCTGCTCCACCAGGATAAAATGGAGGGCGGCGCGGACCGTCTGGTCGATCTCCTCCAGGTCCTTCTCATTCTCCGCCGGAACGATCACGGTCTTGATGCCGTTGCGCAGGGCCGCCATAGTTTTTTCCCGCAGTCCGCCGATGGCCAGCACCCGGCCTCTCAGCGTTACTTCGCCGGTCATGGCCAGTCCCGGCTTTACCGGTGTATCTGTCAAAGCGGACACCATAGCCGTGGTGATGGCGATGCCCGCGGAAGGGCCGTCCTTTGGGACCGCCCCTTCGGGGAAGTGGACATGGATGTCCTTCGACTGGTAGAAGTCCCCCTTGATGCCCAGCCGGTCCGCCTGGCTGCGGATGAAGCTGAGGGCCGCGTGGGCGCTCTCCTTCATCACATCCCCCAGGTTGCCGGTCAGCTCCACCTTGCCGGTGCCGGGGACCACATTGACCTCCACCTCCAGCAGCTCGCCGCCCACAGAGGTCCAAGCCAGGCCGTTCACCACGCCCACGCGCTCCTCCAAAGCTTGGCGCTCTGGGTAGTACCGGGGCGCACCCAGATAGTCCTTCAGCTCTTTTTCCGTGATGCGGATCTGCTTTACATCCTCTGACACCAGGTGCATAGCCGCCTTCCGGCAGATCCCGGCCAGCTTGCGTTCCAGAACGCGGACGCCGGACTCCCGGGTGTAGGAGGCGACCATCTCCCGGATGGCCCCGTCGGACACCTTCAGCTGGGCTTTCTCCAGGCCGTGGCGCTTCATCTCCTTGGGCAGGAGGTAGCGCTTGGCGATCTGGAGCTTCTCCTCGTCGGTGTAGCTGGGCAGTTCAATGACCTCCATCCGGTCCAGCAGGGGCCGGGGGATGGTGTCGGTGGTATTGGCTGTGGTGATGAACATTACATCAGACAAATCGAAGGGCAGTTCTAAAAAATTGTCCCGGAAGGTGCTGTTCTGCTCCGCATCCAGCACCTCCAGAAGGGCGGACGCCGGATCCCCCCGGTGGTCGTGGCCCAGCTTGTCGATCTCGTCCAGCAGCAACAGGGGATTGCAGCTTCCCGCCTGATTGATGGCGGAGATGATGCGGCCGGGCATGGCGCCCACATAGGTCTTGCGGTGACCCCGGATCTCCGCCTCATCACTGACGCCGCCCAGGGAGAGCCGGGCCAGCTTCCGGTTCAGCGCCCGGGCCACCGACATGGCCACCGACGTCTTACCCACGCCGGGCGGGCCCACCAGGCAGATCACCTGTCCCTTCAAGTCGGGGGCCAGCTGCTTCACCGCCAGGAACTCCAAAATGCGCTCCTTCACCTTTCCCAGGCCGAAGTGGTCCTTGTCCAAGGTCCGGCGGGCCGCCTCCACGCTCACCCGCTCCCGGGTCTTTTTCCCCCAGGGGAGCTCCAGGCAGACGTCCAGATAGCTGCGCAGCACGGTGGCCTCCGAGGAGCCGAAGGGCTGCTTGGCCAGACGGCCCACCTCTTTCTCCAGCTTCTCCCGCACCTCGTCGGGCAGCTTGGCCTCAGCGATCTTCCGGCGGTAGTCCCCAATCTCCGAGTCTCCGCCCTCACCCTCGCCCAGTTCGTTCTGGATGGCTTTCATCTGCTCCCGCAGATAGTAGTCCCGCTGGTTGTCCGCCATCTGCTCCCGGGCCCGGTTCTGGATCTCCATATCCAGCCCCAGGATCTCCACCTCCCGGCCCAGCAGGCGGTGCAGCCGCTCCAGGCGGCGCACTGGGCGCAGCTCCTCCAGAACCGCCTGCTTATCGCTGTTGCGCATGGCGATATTCTGGGCAATAAAGTCGGCAATATAGCCCGGATCCTCGCTGGCCAGCACATTGATGAGCAGGTCGGGGGCCGTCTTGGGGGCCAGCTCGGTGTACTGCTGGAACAACTCATAGGTGGAACGGATCAAGGCCTCCGCCTTGGCGGAATTCCGCTCATGCTGCTCACTGGGGATGGGCTGGACCTCCGCCTCCAGATAGGGGCCGGTGCGGGTCAGCCGCTCCAGGCTGCCCCGGCTCACGCCCTCCACCATCACCCGCACGTTGTCGCCGGGGGTGCGCAGGATCTGCCGCACATTGGAAATCGTTCCCACGGTGTACAGGTCCTTCTCCTCCGGGCGCTCCTCGGAGATGTCCTTCTGTCCCACCAGGAACACCGGGCTGCCGGAGGACATGGCCTCCTCCAGGGCCTTGATGGAGATCTCCCGGGCTACATCGAAGTGGATCAGCACATTGGGGAACACAGTCAGTCCCCGCAGGGCGATCACAGGCATCACAGAGGCACTCTCCATCGTCCACTCTTTTTTCATGGTACTCACTTCCTCTCAGGGGATTTCATACCGCCTTCTCCTCCCCAGCGCTGGGTGCGGAGGATGTGGGAAAGGCGGAACGCTGATAAAACAACAGCCCCGGGCCCGCCGCTTGGGGGGGCGCGGGGCTGGATCAATGCTTACTGCGCCGGCCGGAGCGATCCGCTCAGCCCGCGTTGGTACCGGGCAGACCGCCGCGTTCAGCCCGCAGGTCCGCCTGGCCCAGAGCCGGGCGCTGGCTGTGCTCCGGGTCCCGAAGGATCTCCGGCGCTGCCCCGCTGCGGATGCAGTCCTCAGTGATGGTCACCTTGACCACCTCGGGGTCGGAGGGCACATCGTACATAATCCGGGTCATGACCTCCTCCAGGATGGCCCGCAGGCCGCGGGCGCCGATGCCCCGCTCCACTGCCCGGCCGGCCACAGCCTCCAGGGCCTCGGGTGTGAACTCCAGGTCCACGTCATCGTACTCCATCAACTTCCGGTACTGCTTCACCAGGGAGTTTTTGGGTTCGGTTAGGATCTGCACCATCTGCTCCCGTCCCAGGGACCGGAGCGTGGTGATCACCGGCAGGCGGCCCACCAGCTCGGGAATGATGCCGAATTTCAGCAGATCCTGGGGCTGGATCTCCTTAAGCAGCTGGCCCACGTCCCGCTCCTTCTTGCTCTGGATCTCTGCGCCGAAGCCCATGGAGCGCTTATCCAGGCGGCTCTCGATGATCTTGTCGATGCCCTCGAAGGCACCGCCGCAGATGAACAGGATGTTCTTCGTGTCGATCTGGATGAATTCCTGGTGGGGGTGCTTCCGCCCGCCCTGGGGGGGAACGTTGGCCACAGTGCCCTCCAGGATCTTCAGCAGAGCCTGCTGCACGCCCTCGCCGGACACGTCCCGGGTGATGGAGGTGTTCTCGCTCTTCCGGGCGATCTTATCCATCTCGTCGATATAGATGATGCCCCGCTCGGCCAGCTCCACATCATAGTCGGCGGCCTGGACCAGACGCAGCAGGATATTCTCTACGTCATCACCCACATAGCCCGCCTCGGTGAGGGTGGTGGCATCGGCGATGGCGAAGGGGACCTTCAGCACCCGGGCCAGAGTCTGGGCAAAGAGGGTCTTGCCGCAGCCAGTGGGCCCCATAAGCAGGATATTGCTCTTTTGAAGCTCCACATCGTCCCCGCCGCCGAAGTAGATCCGCTTATAGTGGTTGTACACCGCCACGGACAGGGCCACCTTGGCCTGCTCCTGCCCAATGATATACTGGTCCAGCACCTTATGGATCTCCCGGGGGGTGGGGATGGCGTCGGGCACCTCAGCGGCGGCAGTCTGGGCCGTGTCGCGCTCATCCTCCAGGATGCTCATACACAGCTGAACGCACTCGTTGCAGATATAGGCGCCCGGCCCAGCGATGAGCCGGCGGACCTGATCCTGGTGCTTGCCGCAGAAGGAACAGCGCACTGCGCGCTGCTTATCGTCATTTTTTGCCATGAATTTCTACCTCATCCTCGTAACAATACAAACAGAGTGGGGACGCAGGCCCCCACTCCGCGGTGCAGATCACCGCTTCTCGATGACCTTGTCGATCAGTCCGTACTGAAGCGCCTCTTCCGCAGTCATAAAGTTGTCCCGCTCACAGTCAGCGGTGACCTCCTCCACGCTCCGGCCGGTGTTGGCGGCCAGGATGCGGTTCATCCGCCGCTTCACTACCTCCAGGCGCTTCAGGTGCAGCGCCATGTCGGTGATCTGGCCCTGGGTGCCGGCAGAGGGCTGATGGATCATGATCTCCGCGTTGGGCAGGGCCAGACGCTTGCCCTTCGTCCCCGCAGACAGCAGGAAAGCGCCCATGCTGGCCGCCAGCCCAATGCAGATGGTGGACACGTCACACTTGACATACTGCATGGTGTCATAGATGGCCATGCCCGCGGTCACAGAGCCGCCGGGGCTGTTGATGTAGAACTGGATCTCCTTGTCCGGATCCTGGCTCTCCAGATACAGCAACTGGGCCACCACCAGGGAGGCGGTGGTGTCGTTGACCTCCTCAGACAGGAAAATGATGCGGTCGTTGAGCAGACGGGAAAAAATGTCATAGGACCGCTCGCCACGGGTGGTCTGCTCCACTACATAGGGAACTAAACTCATACGATATACTCCTTTTCAGACGGTGATACCAAAGTATGCCCGCCGGGCCGGAAAATGATTCCACTTTTCTGCCTGTCTGCCTGGAACAGGCAGAGGGCACAGACGGATACGCCCGGGGCGGCCCAAGGCCGCCCCGGGACCGGATCAGATCACTCCGCCTTGGGCTCCTCGGCGGACTCCTCCGCCTTCTTCTTGCGGGTGCGCTTGGGCTTCTCCGCAGACTCGCTCTCCTCAGCGGCCTCCTCGGTCTTCTTCTTGCGGGTCGCCTTCTTGGGCTTCTCGGCGGCCTCCTCTTCCTTCTTGGGGGCCTCGCCCACCTTGGCCTCGGCCACCACCAGCTCAGAGGCCTTCTGCAGCCGCAGGTCGTGCTTCAGGGCGTCCAGAGAGACGGCGGCCTTCACCTGCTCGGCGGTGAGCTTGTACTGCTCGGCCAGCTTGTTCACCTCGGCCTCGCACTCCTCATCGGTGATCTCCAGATTCTCCGCAGCGGCCACGGCCTCCAGAGCCAGCTCGGTCTTGACCTGGTTCAGGGCGGCGGGCTTGGAGGAGGCGCGCATCATCTCGGGGGTCATGCCCATCATCTTCAGATAGTCGTCCATGGACATCCCCTGGCTGGACATCCGCATGGCGTACTCGTCCATGATCTTGTCAAGCTGGGTCTCCACCATGCCGTTGGGGATATCAGCCTCCAGGTTGTCCACCAGCTGCTCCAGAATGGCCTGCTCGAAGTCGTTCTGGGCCTCGGCGGTGCGGCGCTGGGTCAGCTTCTCGCCCAGGTCCTTCTTAAAGTCAGCCAGAGTCTCAAACTCAGACACATCCTTAGCGAACTCATCGTCCACCGTGGGGAGCTGGGACTCCTTGACCTCCTTGACCTTGACCTTGAACACCACAGCCTTGCCGGCCAGATCGGCCACATAATCCTCGGGGAAGGTAATATCCAGATCCTTCTCATCGCCGGCCTTCAGACCGATGATCTGATCCTCGAAGCCGGGGACGAAGGAGCCGGAGCCGATCTCCAGGCTGTAATTCTCGCCCTTGCCGCCCTCGAAGGGCTTGCCGTCCTCGAAGCCCTCGAAGTCGATGACGGCGGTGTCACCCAGCTTGACCTCGCGGTCCACGGAGATCAGACGGGTGGCGCGGCGGACATAGGGCTGCAGCTCATTCTCCACATCCTCATCGGTGACGCTGACCTCGGCCTTGGGGGCGGTGAGGCCCTTGTACGCCTTCACCTTGGCCTCGGGGCGGACAGAGACCAGGGCAGTAAAGATCAGGCCCTTCTCCTTGTTGACCTCCACGATATCCATGACGGGGTGGCCCATATCCTCCAGGCCCTGCTCCTTCACAGCGGCCTCATAGGCGCCGGGATAGACATCGTTGATGGCATCTTCATAAAACACGCCGGATCCGTACATCCCCTCAATGATCTTGCGGGGGGCCTTGCCCTTCCGGAAGCCGGGGACGGCGATGCGGGAGCGGCTTTTCAGATAGGCCTTCTGGACCGCAGCCTCAAACTCGTCGGCTTCCACATGGATCGTCAGCTCGACCGTGCTGTTTTCTTTCTTTTCGACGTTGGTGACCTTCATGTAACTTTTCCTCCTGTGGATGCGGAAAGCGGGGCCCGGAATACCGTTCCGGGCCGCCCTCTGCCGCACCGTATACTTTCGCCACGATATTTTACCAGATATATGTCTGTTTGACCAGACCATTTTTCGGAATTCTTCGTGAATTTTTTGCTAATCCAGAATTTTTTTTGGCTGGAAGCCCAAATAGTCCGCCGAAACCAGGTCATATTCCACCCCGCCCTGCCGTCCGGAGATGGCCAGACGGTGGCTTCCACCGTGGAGATGACCGTAAAAACACCGGCTGACCTGATACCGCTCCAGCAGATCGATGATCTCCTGACAGCGGTAGCCCTGGTAGAGAGGCGGATAGTGGAGAAAGCAGTATTTCTCCCGCTCCCCCGCCGCCTTCAGCGACGCCTCCAGACGGATCAGCTCCCGGTTGAAGATCTTTGCTCCATGCCCCTTCCGGTCCTCCTCATAGAACCAGCCCCGGGTCCCGCACAGAGCCACACCGCCATACAGGCGGCAGTTGTTGTGGAGGATCTCCAGGGTGGAGAAACCGTTTTCTGCAAAAAAGCGTTCCATTTTGGCGGCGGTGGTCCACCAGTAGTCGTGGTTCCCCTTCAGCAGAATCTTCCGTCCGGGCAATGCGTCCAGGAAGGCAAAGTCCTCCCGGGCCTGCTCCAGGCTCATGCCCCAGGACAGGTCGCCGCACAGGACCACCGTATCCTCCGGACCGATCTCTGCAAAGCCTGCCCGGAGCTTGTCCACATAGCCGCTCCAGCCGCCGCCGAACACATCCATGGGCTTGTCCGCGCCCAGCGAGAGATGGGTGTCCCCAATGGCGTACAGGGCCATAGCGCCTCCTTACTCCAGCATCCCCAGCACGGCGTCCACCATGTGCTCCTTCTCCACCGTCTGGCGGAAGCGGGGCTCCTTGCTCCGCAGCGCGGCCAGAGGGGCGGGGACCGGCTCGCCGGTGACCTGGCTGAGCTGGTCCAGCACGTCCAGGCCCTGGGCCCGGTCAGACACCCCCAGGGCGTCCAGCACGTCGGTGCAGAACTTGAAGGGGCTGGCGGTGGAGGCCACAATGGCCGCCGTCTCATCCCCTGTCTCCGCCCGGTACTGGCTCAGCGCGGAGAAGCCCACGGCGGTGTGGGGATCGATGAGGTAGCCGAACTTCTTATGGATGGCGGCGATCACCCGCTTGGTCTCCTCGTCGCCGCAGCAGTAGCCCTTGAACAGCTTCTGGATCTTCTCCCGCACCCTGTCGCTCACCTGATAGCGGCCGGTGGCATTCAGCTGTTCCATATAGCCCCGCACCTCGCTGTCCTCCTGAGTGATGGCCAGCAGCAGGCGCTCCAGGTTGCTGGAGATCAGGATATCCATGGAGGGGGAGATGGTATTGAAGAAGGTGCGGTTGCGGTCATAGGTCCCGGTGGACAGGAAATCGGTGAGCACATTGTTGCTGTTGGAGGCGCAGATCAGCTTTTGGATGGGCACCCCCATGTCCCGGGCGTAGTAGGCCGCCAGGATGTTGCCGAAATTGCCCGTAGGCACACACACGTTCACCGGGTCGCCCAGCTCCAGCCTGCCGTCCCGCAGCAGGTCGCAGTAGGCGGAGATATAGTAGACGATCTGGGGCAGCACCCGGCCCCAGTTGATGGAGTTGGCCGAGGACAGGAAGTACCCCCGCCGGGCCAGCTGCTCCCGCAGCTTCTCATCGGAGAAGAGGCGCTTCACGCCGGTCTGGGCGTCGTCAAAGTTGCCCACCACAGAGCAGACCCCCACATTGGCCCCCTCCTGGGTGACCATCTGGAGCTCCTGAATGGCGGAGACGCCGTCCTTGGGATAGAACACCAGGATCTTGGTGTGGTCCACATCCCGGAAGCCCTCCAGGGCGCCTTTTCCGGTGTCGCCGGAGGTGGCCACCAGGATGCACACCGTCTTTTCCTCCTCCTGCTTGCGCAGGGAGGCGGTGAGCAGATGGGGCAGCATCTGAAGGGCCATGTCCTTGAAGGCACAGGTGGGGCCGTGCCACAGCTCCAGACAGTAGGTATTGCCGTCCAGGGCCCGCACCGGGGCCACCGCCGGCGTGTCAAACTTCTCCGGGCCGTAGGCCGCGTTGGCGAAGTCTGTCAGCTCCTTCACGGAAAATTCATCCAGAAACAGCTTCATCACATAGACCGCCCGCTGCTGATAGGACATATCCTTCAGCTCCTCCAGGGCGCGGCGGGGCAGCTTGGGCAGATATACCGGGGTCAGCAGGCCGCCATCCTCCGCCAGGCCCTTGGCGATGGCCTGGGAGGCGGAGAACTGCTGCTCCCTGTCCCTTGTACTGATGTATTGCATCTCGATCTCTTCCAATCTTTAGTTTCCCCTGTTGACGGGTTGGTACGGTCCGGCTCACGCGCGGACCCTCTGATGGACTATTATGCCATCTTTTGATTTTGAGGTCAACCCCGACGCCGCAAATCCGCACAGATCTTTCGCGCCGTTCCTCAAAAGGCGTTCTCGATCTGTCGGATCCCGGGCCTTTTCGTCGCCATTCCCTGGGGGGCCAGAATCTCCACTACGTCGAAGCGGGGCTGGAGCGGCGAAGGGTGCTGCTGGAGGTAGAGCTCCGCCGTGGTCCGCAGCCGCTCCTGCTTGCGGCGGTCCACTTGCTCCGCCCCGGTGCCGAAGCGCTCGCTCCCCCGCAGCTTCACCTCAATAAAGCAGAGGAACTCCCCCCGCTCCGCAACCAGGTCCAGCTCTCCGAAGCGGCACCGCCAGCCGGAGGCTATGATCCGATAGCCCTTCCGCCGCAGAAATTCCGCCGCCAGCGCCTCCCCCCAGCGGCCCCGGAGGCGGCTGTCCTCCCCGCTCACAGGTTTTTCAGGAAGGACCGGCGGTGGATGGGGCTGGGCCCGTACTGCCGCAGCAGGTTGTAGTAGAACCAGGCGCGCAGGAAGCGGGCCTCGTTCTTGTACTGCTCCACGACGAGGGGGCCGCGCGTGGGATCATCCAGCATCTCCTGGTTGTCGCCGATGTGCTGGATGAAGTAGGTCGCCGAACGGATGCCCCGGTAGAAGTGGGTCCAGAACTCGTAGTAGTCCGACGAGGCGCTCCAGTTGCCGAGATTTATCTGATAGGAATTGTAGTCCTCGCGGTCGTAGGTGACGTCCAGATCGTCCGAGCAGGGATCCCACGGAATAGGGCTCGTGCGATGGGCTTCGTTCAGAATGTAGCTGTAAACGGTGGCGAGGTATTTCTCCGAGTAGGAAGTGCGCTGGAAGACCTGTTCGATGGTGATGCGGTCGTCGGGCACCTGATCGAAGAAGTCGTCGTTGCAGGCGGTCAGTCCGATGCCGCAGGCTGCCAGCGAAAGCAAGGTTATTTGGAGTTTCATATACATGACGGGATTATTAGAAGTTGAAGTTTATGCCCAGGCTGACCGATGCGATATTGGGGTATTTCGCGCCGCGTCCGTCGCCGAGTTCTACGTCCCAGATCTTGAATGAGCTGAACGTGAGCAGATTCACGCCCTGGATGAAGATGCGGGCATTGCTCAGATGGATTCGTTTCATCCAGCGGTCGGGCAGCCGGTAGGAGAGTTCGATGTTTTTCAGACGCAGGTAGTCGCCCTTCTCGAGGAAAACGTCGGAGAACTTCACGTAGTTGCCGTTGTTGTCGTCCACCAGACCCAGCCGCGGATATTTGCTGCCGGAGGGGTTGAAGTCCCACGTGTCATAGACGTCGGAGATGAGGTTGCCCATGTCCGCACGGCCGTTCATGGCCATTTGCTTCGTGCCGTTGTAGATGTAGTTGCCTGCGACGCCCTGGAACATGAAGCTGAAGTCGAATCCCTTCCAGTCGAACGAGCCGCCGAACGAGTAGGTCTGTTTCGGGGTGTAGCAGCCCGTCAGCACGCGGTCGTCGTCCGTGATTACGCCGTCGCCGTTCGTATCGACGAACTTCAGGTCGCCCACCTTGGCGTCGGGCTGCACCTGCGTCACTTCGCCGGTCTCGGCGTTCTTGCTGACGTAGCGGTCGATCTCCTCCTGCGAGCGGAAGATGCCGTCCGTGCGGTAGAGGTAGTAGGAGTACCACGGATACCCGGCCGCCGAGTAGAGGATCGGCGTGCTGTTGATATTCGGGTTCTCATGCTGCACGAGTTCCTGGGCGCCGTAGTCGTCCACCCAGCCCTTGTTGGTCGAGAACGTTCCCCATACGCTGTAGTTGAACTTGCCGTCGGCCGCGCTGTTGCGGTAGGAGGCCGAGAACTCCCAGCCGCGGTTGATTACTTTGCCCATGTTGCCCAGCGGCGGGTTCTCCACGCCGATTTGCGGGGGAGTGGGTATGTAGTCGATCAGGTCGCGCGTCTCCTTGTAATAATAGTCGGCGCTGATTTCGAGTTTGTTCTCGAACATCTGCAGGTCGAGACCGGCGCTGGTCTGCACGGTGGTCTCCCACGTGGCGTCGGTGTTGGCGATCGTCTCCAGGTAGGTTCCATAGACGGTGTTGCCGCCGATGAGCGAGCCGTTCGGGTAGGTGAGCAGCGGGATTTCGGTGGGGTTGGGCAGCGAGTAGAGCGTCACGTTGCCGACCTTGCCCCAGCCCGCACGCAGTTTGACCAGATCGAACACCTTCGCGAGCGGGGAGTTACGGAAGAACTTCTCCGAGGAAATCTTCCACGATCCCGACACCGAGGGGAACCAGTCGTAGTTCTTCGCCGAAGGGAGTTTCGACGAGGCGTCGCGGCGGATGCTGCCGACGAGGAAGTAGCGGTCGTCGAACGAATAGCCGATACGTCCCAACACGGAGACCATGGCGTAGTCGCGCAGCTTCTCCGTCGGGTTGCTGGCCCATTCGTCGGC
>OGMW01002680.1_pt1 | contig 11112 bp, 9 predicted proteins | sample 1573281 | NCBI WGS metagenome assembly OGMW01 (sample SAMEA2581907, study PRJEB24529) | metagenome | biome: Human gut stool | place: China | collected 2011
ACACGATTCAGCCATCCGCTGCCTGCCGGTCCGAACTGTCCGCGCTGATAGATAACTTCCTTCATAGAATCCGGATAAGTTTTGCTTTTTATCCGGTTTAAAACAACCGCTCCCACAGCAACCTGTCCTTTATACGGCTGATTTCCCGCTTCACAGAATATAAGCGCTGCTAGCAGCTCCTGCTGTTTTTTCAGTTTCTTTTGTTCCTTCTCTTTTTGCACGGATTTTCTGTCGTCTGATTTCCTGCTCTTTTTCCAATACTGCCTGCTTTAATCTGATCTTTTGTACTCGTATTGTCTCCCTCGTCTGAACTGCAATCGATCTGGAATGTCTGACGTTTCCCTCCACCGATGCCGCTTTCGCTGTAAATCCAGTCATACACACGGTACATATCAAAGCCGCTAAGAATAATACAATCTTTTTACTTCCCTTACCTACAGAACCTGCCACTGGCAACTTCCTCCGGATGCTATGACAATTCATAAATATAATACCCTCCTATATGTGCCAAACCATTTTCTTTACATAAATCATACTCATTCATTTCAATTTTATTACAAATATTACAAAAATGTTACGCACAACGTCTGGTATCATATCATAATCTGGCTGTTCTGTCAAATATTACTCGAAGAACAGAAAAATCAAATAGGACAAAATTCCTAATATGTAAAAAACCTGCTACAGAATCCTGTAGCAGGTTTTATCTTGACATCTTTAAATTGTAGCAATATCGATCAATGTCAGTTTCTTAATATCTGTATTCTCCAGACTGGATACAAGCGCTTTTGCTGTATCAATCGCTGTCAGTACATTCACACCTGTCTCAATCGCATTTCTACGGATCACAAAACCATCTCTGGAATGTTCTGCTCCCTGATGCGGTGTATCGATAACAAGGTCGATCTTATGTCCTAAGATAAGATCCATCAGGTTCGGAGATTCCTGCTCGATCTTATTTACTGCATTTGCTTTCACTCCTGCTTTTTTCAGGATTTCCGCAGTTCCTCTCGTTGCAAAGATCTTATATCCAAGTTTCTCGAATCTGCGTCCGATATCGATTGCTTCTTCCTTATCTTCATCACGAACAGTCATGATCATATTCTTATGCTTCGGCAGACGGATTCCGGCTCCGATAAATGCCTTATACAATGCTTCGTCAAATGTCTTCGCAATTCCCAGACACTCTCCGGTAGATTTCATCTCAGGTCCTAAGCTGATATCTGCACCACGTATTTTCTCGAAGGAGAATACCGGCATCTTAACAGCAAAATAATCTGCTTCCGGCTGTAATCCTGGTGTGTATCCGAGATCTTTGATCTTTGCTCCGATGATGACTTTTGTTGCAAGCGGAACGATTGGGATACCGGTTACTTTACTGATATATGGAACCGTACGGCTGGAACGAGGGTTTACCTCGATGACGTACACTTCTTCACCACATACAATAAACTGGATATTGATCAGTCCGATAACGTGCAGTGATTTTGCAAGTCTTCTTGTATATTCTGCGATCGTCTGCTTCGTCTTCTCGGAAATGCTCTGTGCCGGATATACGGAAATACTGTCTCCGGAATGGATTCCTGCACGCTCGATATGTTCCATGATACCTGGAATCAGGATATCTTCGCCATCGCATACTGCATCGACCTCAATCTCTTTACCCTGCAGATATTTATCTACAAGAATCGGATGATCCTGTGCAATCCGGTTGATGATGCCGATAAATTCATCAATATCATGGTCGTTAATCGCAATCTGCATTCCCTGTCCGCCGAGTACATAAGAAGGTCTCACAAGTACCGGATACCCCAGTCTGTTTGCAACTTCTTTTGCTTCTTCTGCTGTAAATACAGTACCACCTGTTGGTCTTGGAATCTTACACTCTTCCAGAATCTCATCAAACAGCTCACGGTCTTCCGCTGCATCTACATTCTCGGCAGAAGTTCCAAGGATTGGAACGCCCATTTTCATAAGAGACTCTGTCAGCTTGATCGCTGTCTGTCCACCAAACTGTACGACTGCTCCATCCGGTTTTTCAAGATCAACAATACTCTCTACATCTTCCGGTGTCAGCGGTTCAAAATACAATTTATCTGCAATGTCAAAGTCTGTACTTACTGTCTCCGGGTTATTATTTACAATGATTGTCTCATAGTCTTCTTTTGCAAATGCCCATGTACAATGCACAGAACAGAAATCAAACTCAATTCCCTGTCCGATACGGATCGGACCTGATCCAAGAACAAGTACTTTCTTCTTGTCATTCGTCTCTTCAACTTCGTTCTCGCTGCCAAATACAGAATAATAGTACGGCGTTTCTGCCGCGAACTCAGCCGCACACGTATCAACCATCTTATATGCTGCCGTAATTCCATATTCATGGCGCATATCGTGAATCTGGCGCTCTGTATTGCCTGTTAATTTTGCAATAACAGAATCTGGAAATTCCATACGTTTTGCTTCTTTTAATGTCTCTGCATTCAATGTTTCATTCTGCAGCTTCTGTTCCATCTCAACAAGAATTGCAATCTTGTCAATGAACCATTTGTCAATCTTTGTGATTGCATGAATCTCATCATAACTGATTCCCTGGCGGATCGCTTCTGCAATCTTCCAGATTCTTCTGTCATCTACAACTTTTAACTCTTCTAACAGCTCCTCACCTTTCAGATGTGAAAAATCGTAAGACATCAGGCTGTCTACATGCTGCTCCAGAGAACGGATTGCTTTCATAAGTGCACCTTCAAAGTTATCACAGATACTCATAACTTCTCCGGTTGCTTTCATCTGTGTTGTCAGTGTTCTCTTCGCACTGATAAATTTATCAAATGGAAGTCTCGGGATCTTTACAACGCAATAGTCAAGCATTGGCTCGAAACTTGCATAGGTCTTCTTCGTAACTGCATTCTTAATCTCATCCAGTGTATATCCAAGTGCGATCTTTGCAGCAACTTTCGCAATTGGATATCCGGTTGCTTTGGAAGCCAGTGCAGAAGAACGGCTTACACGAGGGTTAACCTCGATTACACAGTACTCAAATGTGTCAGGATTCAACGCATACTGTACGTTACATCCTCCGGTAATATTCAGCTCGCTGATAATGTTCAGCGCAGAAGTTCGCAGCATCTGGTACTCCTTATCACCCAGTGTCTGGGAAGGTGCAACTACAATACTGTCACCGGTATGCACACCAACCGGATCAATATTTTCCATATTACATACAGTAATGCAGTTTCCATTGCCGTCACGCATCACTTCATACTCAATCTCTTTCCATCCGGCAATACAACGCTCTACCAGTACCTGTCCGACACGGGAAAGTCTGAGACCATTTTCCAGAATCTCAACTAACTGTGTTCGGTCGTGGGCGATACCACCGCCGCTTCCACCAAGTGTGTAAGCCGGACGAAGTACAACCGGGTATCCGATCTTCTCCGCAAATGCAATACCATCTTCCACATTCTCAACAACGAGGGAAGCTGCACATGGCTCACCGATCTTCTCCATCGTCTCTTTAAATTCCAGACGGTCCTCTGCTTTCTTGATTGTCTGGGAAGTAGTACCGATCAGGCGTACGTTATGCTCTCTTAAGAAACCATTCTCTTCCATCTCCATGGCAAGGTTCAGTGCTGCCTGTCCACCAAGCGTAGGAAGTACACTGTCCGGTTTTTCCTTTAAAATGAGCTGTTCTACAACTTCAACGGTAAGTGGTTCAATATATACACGGTCAGCAATATCTTTATCTGTCATAATCGTTGCCGGGTTAGAGTTCAGAAGAACAACTTCAAGCCCTTCTTCTTTCAGTGAACGGCATGCCTGTGTACCGGCATAATCGAACTCTGCCGCCTGTCCGATTACAATCGGACCGGAACCGATTACTAATACTTTTTTGATATCTTTAATTCTTGGCATTACTGTACCTCCTTCATCATATCCATGAATCTGTCAAATAAATATCCTGAGTCCTGTGGTCCCGGGCAAGCTTCCGGATGAAACTGTACGGTAAAGATATTCTTTCCGACATAAGACAGACCTTCATTGGTTCCGTCATTGACATTTACAAATGCTTCTGTTGCGATTGATGAATCCAATGTAGAAGCATCTACTGCATATCCATGGTTCTGAGAAGAAATGTACACACGGTTATTACTTAAATCTTTTACCGGGTGATTCCCACCTCTGTGTCCATATTTTAACTTATATGTCTTTCCACCATTTGCGAGTGCCATAAGCTGATGTCCCAGACAGATTGCAAAGATCGGAATATCACTGTCATATAACTTCTTCACTTCTTTAATAATAGAAACACAGGTCTCCGGATCTCCAGGTCCATTTGAGAGCATGATACCATCCGGTTTAGAATCAATGATTTCTTGTGCAGATGTATGTGCCGGATAAATGGTCACTTCACATCCACGCTTATTTAAAGAACGGGCGATGTTATTCTTGGCACCAAAATCCATCAATGCAACTTTTGGTCCATCACCTTCCAAGATATAAGATTTATCACAGGTTACTTCTGATACAACGTCTCCGACTACATATTCTTTTAACTTCGGAAGGATCTCATCCAGATCGTAATTCTCGTTCGTTGTGATCATACCGTTCATCGTACCTTTCTCACGAAGAATCTTCGTCAGCGCACGCGTGTCAATTCCTGCAATTCCCGGAATGTCCTGCTTTTCAAGAAAATCCTGAATTGTTCCTTCACATCTGAAATTGCTCGGTACTCTGGAAAGTTCTCTGACGATATAACCTTTTGGCCAGGCTTTCTTCGATTCCATATCCGGTGTAATTCCATAGTTGCCGATCAATGGGTATGTCATAACGACTGCCTGTCCCGCATAAGAAGGGTCCGTTAATACTTCCAAATATCCTGTCATTGAAGTATTAAACACAATCTCGCTGATCATATCTTTTTTAGAACCTATGCTGGTTCCGGTAAAGACGGTTCCGTCTTCTAATATAAGAAATGCTTTCATATATCCACCTATTCCCTTCCTGATTATCCTATTGTATCCGTGGGTTTCCAAGGTATCTTTTTCCGCCAGAGTTTTAAGCAAACGCATTCCCCGGCTTGTCGCCTCCATAAAAAAAGCAGTCTGCGTATGCACAACTGCTCTGTTATGACACTTGTTCAGACGCCTTCGTCTCCACAAATTGTAAAAATTATACTACATATTTTTTTTAATTTCAACCTCATTCCCGTAAAAATATTCATATTCTTTTTCTTATCCGCATACATTATACATGACAAAGTATTTTGAGGTATGATCCCATGCCAGAAAACGACCGTACAAATACGTCTCTGCCGGACAATTCTGCAAAAGGCAGTCTGAAAGTCAGCCTTACTTCCTCTCTCACTGCCGCCCCGGTTGCAAATGCTAAAGTATCCATCTCTTACACCGGTATACCAGACAGTACTCTGGAAGAACTGATGACTGATTCTTCCGGTCAAACAGAATCTCTTACATTAGATGCACCGCCCCTGGAATACAGTCTTGATCCCGCCTTTGACGAACAACCTTACTCTGAATACACACTCCGCATAGAAGCCGAAGGATATGCGCCAATCAGTGTTGCCGGTGCAGAAGTTCTTGCATCGACGCTCTCTCTGCAAAATCTTGCGCTTGCACCCCTTGGCGCTGAAAACAATGATTCCGTCTATGTTATTCCTGCTCATACTCTATATGGAGAGTATCCGGCAAAAATTCCGGAAGAAGAAATAAAGCCTGTTCAGGAATCCGGGGAAATTGTTTTAAGCCGGGTTGTTGTTCCTGAATATATTGTTGTCCATGATGGAAGTCCGAGAGATTCCACCGCTAAAAACTACTATGTAAAATATAAAGATTACATCAAAAATGTTGCTTCCAGTGAAATCTATGCGACCTGGCCTGCCGCCACGATCCGTGCAAATGTGCTTGCCATCATGTCTTTTACCCTGAACCGTGTCTACACAGAGTGGTACCGCAATCAGGGCTATGACTTTACGATTACTTCCTCTACGGCTTTCGATCACAAATGGATTCCGAACCGGAATATTTTCGATTCCATCTCTGTCGTAGTCGATGAGCTGTTTGCCGACTACCTCTCCAGGCCAAATGTCAAACAGCCGATCCTCACGCAATACTGTGATGGGCGTCAGGTACGGTGCCCGAATTGGATGACACAGTGGGGATCTAAATCACTTGGAGATCAGGGTTACACACCAATCGAAATTCTCCGCTATTATTATGGAGATGACATGTATATCAATACTGCTGAAGCAATTTCCGGTGTTCCGGCATCATGGCCGGGGTACGATCTTAGTGTTGGTTCTTCCGGTGACAAAGTACGTCAGATGCAGGAACAACTCAATGTGATTGCCGGTGCCTATCCTGCGCTTCCGAAAGTAGATGCCGATGGAATTTACGGCACAGCTACGGAGAACTCAGTTCGGAAATTCCAGTCCATTTTTAGTTTACCCCAAACCGGAGTTGTAGATTATAAAACATGGTATAAAATTTCTGAAATCTATGTCGGAGTCTCCAGAATTGCTGAATTAACATAATTATATTTTCAAAAAGCTGTCCGGGAGCAATATCATTTTCACTTCATGATATTGTTCCGGACAGCTTTCTTTTATCATCCGGGATAATAAGCACTACCTTCCGTCTGTGACGTTCTGCTAATACCATATAATCCTAGAAAAATATTCTCTTTACATCATTAAACAATACAAACACCATCAAAAGCATCAAAAGCACGAATCCCAGTCCATGCACATAGCCTTCTTTCTCCGGCGGAATCCTCTTTCTCCGGATTGCTTCTACAAAGAGAAACACCAATCTTCCTCCGTCCAGTGCCGGAAGAGGCAGCAAATTCATAACTCCCAGGTTTGCCGATAATAAAATTCCGATATAGAGAAACTGTTCAATTACAACAATTGCTCCATAGCTCTTCGTCTGCTGGTATGCATCTGCTACAACATTTACAACTCCGACCGGTCCGGATAACTGATCCATTCCTATCTTTCTCATAACTAACATTTTCAGGCTGTCTACCGTCGAACAGATCCAATATTTCACTTCATAAACACCATACTGGAGACTCTTTACAAAAGAAGCTTTTGTATTACCGGCTCCAGTGATTCCATAACGATAATATCCCAGCTTCTTATCCATCTTCGGAGTCAGCTTTACAGTATAGGTTTTCCCATTTCGCTCATAGGTAACTTTGGCAGCCTCTCCCTGATGAAACTGATTGTAAGAAGTAACTTCACGAAAAATGTGAATCTTTTTATCTCCGATTTCTACAATCTTATCTCCTGCCCGAATGCCTGCCGCGGCAGCTGGATATCCCTGTTCCACAGAAGCCGCTACCGGAGCGTCATATCCTACCATCATAATCAATACTATTGATGCGATAAATGCAAGAATAAAATTAAAAACCGGTCCTGCTGCAATAACAGAAATTCTCGCCCACACAGATTTATTATTAAAGTTTCCCGGTGCATCTGACGCTTCGTCATCTTCTCCCATCATGCACAAGCCACCAATTGGAAAAAGTTTCAGACAATATCTTGTTCCCTTATACTCTTTTGAAACAAGATTCGGTCCCATTCCGATTGCAAACTCTTCCACATCAATTCCATTCTTTTTTGCCAGTGTGAAATGCCCCAGTTCATGGAAAAATACAATAAAACTGAAGATCAGTATTGCAAATATAATACCTACTATATTACTCAATCTACTTATTACCTCCTGCTTTCGATTCGTTCATACGTCTCTGCTTCGGTCTGGAGAATCTGTTCCAGTGACGGATTCGCTATATTCTTATGTGCATTCATACAGTCTTCGATGATTTCCATAATTTCCAGATATTTGACTTCACGTTTCAGGAACTTGCTTACCGCCAGCTCATTTGCCGCATTGAGCACGGTCGGAAGACTTCCGCCTTCTCTTCCTGCCTTATATGCGAGTTTTAGACCATAAAACGTCTCCATATCCGGCTTTTCAAAATCCAGTTTTCCCATTTCCCAGAAATCCAGTCTGTCACCCGGCAGATATCTACGCTCTGGATAATAAAGCGCATACTGAATCGGCAGTTTCATATCCGGTGTCCCAAGCTGCGCCATTACGGCTCCGTCTTCATATTCAACCATGGAATGAATGACACTCTGTGGCTGTACAACAACCTGGATCTGATCCACATTTACATCAAACAGCCATTTCGCCTCAATCACTTCCAGTCCTTTGTTTACCATTGTAGAAGAATCGATGGTAATTTTCTGTCCCATCGACCAATTTGGATGTTTCAATGCATCTTCCACACGGATATTCAGAAGATCTTCTTCTTTTTTTCCGCGGAATGGACCGCCGGATGCCGTCAGAAGGATCTTGTGGATCGGATTGCCTTTATTTCCCTGAAGAGACTGGAAAATAGCACTGTGTTCACTGTCTACCGGTAAAATACGGACATTATATTCCTTTGCCATCGGCATGATCAGATGTCCGGCTGTTACCATCGTCTCTTTGTTGGCAAGCGCAATGTCTTTTCCTGCCTGTATCGCTGCGATCGTCGGACGCAGTCCGATCATTCCTACAATTGCCGTCACAAGAATCTCTGCCTTTTCAAGCGTTGCGATCTCAATAAGACCCTCCATTCCTGTTACAACTCTTGTAGCTGTATCTGCAATTTTTACTTTTAACTCTTCTGCTTTGCCTTCGTTCCATACAGCAACACACACCGGATGGAACTCCCGGATCTGTTGTTCCAGCAGTTCGATATTCTTACCGGCTGCAAGCCCAAGCACTTCAATATCTTTATTTTCTCTGACTACTTCGAGTGTCTGTGTTCCAATCGATCCGGTGGAACCAAGAATTGCTATTTTCTTCATAAAATCCCTCTCTTTAATCCTATAACCACTGTTTTATTTTACAGCTTGCCGGCGAGAAATGTTGTCAGGAAATAAATGACCGGTGCTGTAAAAAGAACACTGTCAAAACGATCCAGAATACCGCCGTGTCCCGGAATCAGCGTACCATAATCTTTAATATCATGATTTCTCTTAATGGCAGAAGCTGCCAGATCTCCAATCTGGGAAATCGCTCCTCCGGCTCCGCAGATGATTGCATAATGCAACACATTTGCCTGTGCTCCGGCAAAATGATTCATTGCAGCTGCAAATATCGCGCCAAGCAACGCTGCACCTACAATTCCTCCGATTCCACCTTCTACCGACTTCTTCGGGCTTAACTTCGGCGCCATCTTATGTTTACCGATCAGCATACCGACGCAATACGCACAGGTGTCACATCCCCAGGAACTCAGGAAAATGAGCCATACTACAATGCCACCATCCTCTAACATTCTTGTCTGATATACATAAGACATCATCATTGCCACATAAAATACTCCAAAAAATACTGTTGCAACCTGATCTGCTACAAATGCAGGATACGAAAATACATAAACTGCCATCAATACGATCATAAATCCCATGATCAGTAGCGGCAAACGATTTAACTGATTCGTATACAGAAGTGCATAATAAGCTACTGCTGCCAGATAACCGGCAAATGCAATTGGTTTCTTCTGTACACCCACTACCTTATACAATTCTGTCATACCGATCAGACTGATTATGCCAAGTACGCCAAAGAGAACTTCTCCTCCGCATCCAACTGTAGCGATCAGGATGATCACCAGAACAATTCCACTTAAAAGTCTTGTTTTAAACATCTTTTTTCTGTTCCTCCTTCACGCCTCCGTAGCGGCGGTCTCTTTTATTATATTGCTCAATCGCCTTTTCCAGTTCTGCTTTTGAAAAATCCGGCCACGGAACATCTGTAAAATAAAATTCCGTATATGCAAGCTGCCAGAGCAGATAATTGGATAATCTGAGTTCCCCACTTGTACGGATCAGAAGATCCGGATCCGGGATTCCATGTGTATCCAGATAGCCTGAAATAACTTCTTCTGAAATCTCTCCCGGCTTTAATTTACCTTCTACACAGTCTGCGGAAATTCTGCGGACTGCACGCATAATCTCATCTCTGCTTCCGTAATTCAATGCAATCTGGAAATTCAGTCCACCGTTATCCTTTGTAGCTTCTTCCAGTTCCTCTATACGATTTCGGATGTCATCATCCAGTCTGGTCTTATCACCGATTACACGGACTTTCATATCATTTTTCGCTGCTGTTTTCAGGCAGGTCTTCATATAACTGCGCAACAGCTTCATCAACGCGTTCACTTCATCTGCCGGACGGTTCCAGTTCTCTGTCGAAAACGCATATACAGTCAGATATTTGATCCCCATTTTCCATGCTTCTTCACAGATTTTCTCAACATTCTTGCTTCCCTGGGCATGCCCATAATTACGTGGCATTCCTTTTTTTTTCGCCCAACGTCCGTTTCCATCCAAAATAATCGCAATATGCTGCGGTACATTCATCTGGTTTCTCCTCCCACGAATGGGGGACAGTTACCAAAATCTCTTTGGCTTCTGTCCCCTCATTTATTAAACCGTCATTACTTCTTTTGATTTTGCTTCAACTGCTTTGTCAACTTCCTTGACATATTTGTCTGTCAGTTTCTGAAGATCATCTTCCATATCCTTAATCTCATCTTCAGATACATCAGAACCTTTCAATTTCTTGAATGCATCATTTCCGTCACGACGAATATTACGGATTGCAACCTTTGCTGCCTCTCCTTTTTTCTTAACATCCTTTACCAGTTCTTTTCTTCGTTCCTCGGTCAGTTCCGGGAATACCAGACGGATACATGTTCCATCGTTTGTCGGATTGATTCCAAGATCGGAAGTCATGATCGCTTTTTCGATTACTTTTACCATCGACTTCTCCCATGGCTGGATCTGGATCATACGCGGCTCCGGTACAGATACGTTTGCGACCTGCTGGATTGGTGTCGGTGTTCCATAATAATCTACCATGATTTTATTCAAAACATTTGGATTGGCACGTCCTGCACGGATTGCTCCGAGCTCTCCATCCAGATTACCCATTGTCTTGGTCATCTTCTCTTCATATGCTTTTAATTTCTCGTTCATAAATATTTCCTCCTATTATTATACAGTTACTTTTGTACCTGTAAATGTTCCTG
>OGMW01002683.1_pt1 | contig 11081 bp, 9 predicted proteins | sample 1573281 | NCBI WGS metagenome assembly OGMW01 (sample SAMEA2581907, study PRJEB24529) | metagenome | biome: Human gut stool | place: China | collected 2011
CGGTCTGTAATCTGCAACTGCTGCTGCCTTTATTATGATATCTGCGTCTTTAGCACTCTTAATTACAGCATTATACATATCCTCTGCTGAAACAATATCCACCATCTTAACAAATGGCACCGGTTCAAGACTTACTTTTCCTGATATAAGTGTTACATCCGCTCCACGAAGCATTGCCATCTTAGCAATTGCATATCCCATTTTTCCAGTAGAATTATTAGACAAGAATCTTACAGGGTCTAACTTCTCTCTTGTAGGTCCTGCAGTAACTGTAAGCTTAATTCCAGCCATATCCTTATCTTTAGCTATTGTCCTTAAGATGTAATTAAGAAGAACCTGCTCCGATGGCATCTTTCCTGCACCTGTATCTCCACATGCAAGATAACCGCTGTCAGGCTGGATAATTTCATATCCATAATGCTCTAATTTCTTAAGATTATCCTGTACTATAGGATTAGTAAACATATTAGTGTTCATTGCAGGTGATATAAGCTTAGGACATTTGCATGCCATAATTGTTGTAGTCAGCATATCGTCTGCTATCCCATTTGCAATCTTTCCTATTACATCTGCCGAAGCAGGTGCTACAAGGAATATATCAGCCAGCTTTGCAAGGCTGATATGCTCAACATTAAACTGGAAGTTTCTGTCAAATGTATCAACTAAACACTTGTTTCCTGTAAGTGTCTCAAATGTTATCGGATTAATAAAATTACATGCATTCTCAGTCATTATAACATGCACATTGGCATGCTTCTTTACAAGCATACTAGCAAGATTAGCAATCTTATATGCTGCTATACTGCCTGTTACTCCAAGAACAACTGTCTTTCCCTTAAGCATATTATCTCCTCCCGCTTATGCGTTCACTATTCTAGACATTTTTATCATAAATGTATTTCAGGCCTCTTATAAGAAGTGCAGGGTCAGTCTCAATTCTATTTCTGCAGAATGGAATTATAACCTTACTAAGCCCCCCTGTTGCCACAAGCTTTGCAGCAGGCTTTCCGTTCTTTCCGAATCCGCAGCAATCTATTATTCTGTCAATAATTCCATCTATACTTCCTGCATGTCCGTATATAAGACCACTCTTCATACAGTCAACCGTGTTCTTTCCAACCGGTCCTTTAGGTGCATCAAAGCTGATTCTTGGAAGCTGCGCCGTTCTTGATGAAAGTGAATTCATTGAAACGCCTGCTCCCGGAAGGATTGCGCCACCTATATAATTGCCATTCTCATCAACTGTGCTTATAGTAGTTGCTGTACCTATATCAACTATAATAACAGGTGCGCCATAATCATGTGTCGCTGCAACTGCATCAACTATTAAGTCACTTCCCACCTGCTTTGGCTGGTCCATAAGAATGTTAAGCCCCGTCTTTACTCCGGGTCCTACAACCAGAGGCTCTATATCTACAACCTTTTCAACGGCAGCTTTAATAACATTAACAAGCTGTGGAACAACTGATGATATAATTGCACCATTGATATCCTCTGATTTTATATTATAGATTTCAAGAACATTCTTAAAGCTGATGGCATACTCCAGCTCTGTCTTTGAAAGATCTGTACTCAGCCTTTCCTCAAATATTACTTTATCATCATCAACGCAGCCAATAACTATATTAGTATTGCCCATATCTATCGCTAATATTGTTCCTTTAGTATTCTTTCTTGACATTAATTACACCTCGCTAATATAGTAACCCCGTCACATATAAGCTTATCAGCCTTACATTCATATATGTCATTAACAGGATTATCGTTAAACTCATCAGCGGCTATTGCCACTCTTATATAGTTCTTTGTATATCCTGTATAATATGACCTGCCATCTATCTCTGTCAATTCCTCAATAAGAACTTCGAGCCTTTTTCCGATATACATCTTTCTGTATTCAAGTGACTGTGCCTTCTCTAATGCAAGCAGTGCAGCACTTCTTTCTGATTTCACAGTGTCTGCTACCTGTTCCTTCATCTTGTCAGCAACAGTTCCCTTTCTTCTTGAATATTTGAATATATGCATTTCGTAAAAATGTACCTTCTCAAGGAACTTGCGTGTCTCAAGGAAATCTTCCTCTGTCTCGCCCGGAAATCCAACAATTACGTCAGTAGTTATTGCCGGATTCTCAAATACTTCTCTTAACCTTACGCAGCCCTCGTAATACTCTTCTGTATTATATTTTCTATTCATTGCCTTTAATGTCCTGTCGCATCCACTCTGTAATGATAAGTGAAAATGTGGACATATCTTTTCTAAGCCGGCAATCCTTTTTCTGGAATTATTCTTGGTTCAAGCGAACCTAAACGTATTCTTTTAATTCCTTCAATCTCATGGATTGCCTCTATAAGTTCTATAAGACTTATATTCTCAAGGTCTGTTCCATAAGATGATATATGAATTCCTGTAAGAACAACCTCCTTAACACCTGTAGCTGCAAGCGTCTTAACCTCATTTACTATATCTTCAGGCTTACGGCTTCTTACCCTGCCTCTTACGTATGGTATTATGCAGTAAGAACAGAACTGGTTGCATCCGTCCTGAATCTTGATATACGCTCTTGTATGTTCCCCTGTCTGGTTAATCCTAAGCGATTCGTACTCCTGATACTTGTCATTAATATCAACCAGATAGCTTGTTTTATCCGAACCACCAAAATAATCATTTAATGCTTCAACAATACTTATCTTCATATTATTGCCAAGAATGATATCAACGCATTCATCCTTTTTAACTCCGTCAGGGTCCGCCTGCACATAACAGCCAGCAGCAACAACAACTGCCTCCGGATTCATCTTCTTTGCCTTATGCAGCATCTGTCTTGATTTTCTGTCAGCAATATTAGTTACTGAACATGTATTAATTATATATATATCAGCCTGAACATCTTCACTGAAAGGCACTATCTGATACCCCTCATCCCTTAGCATTATTTCCATTGATTCTGCCTCATAGGAATTAACCTTACAGCCCAGACTGTGTATAGCAACTTTTTTCAATTTAATCCTCATTTCCTGTTAATTTTTGTTACATTTCTTTATTGACATAGGTTTAACAAATAGATATTATAGTTTATAGAAAAACATTTAAGGAGGTATTCTAATGAAAACTGTAAAGATTTCATTAAATTCAATCGACAAAGTAAAATCTTTTGTCAACGATATCACTAAATTCGATGTTGACTTTGATCTTGTTTCTGGCAGATATGTAATTGATGCCAAGTCTATAATGGGTATATTCAGTCTTGATCTTTCTAAGCCAATTGACCTGAACATTCATGCAGACAATGATATTGATACAATCCTTGCCGTATTAAAGCCATACATCGTTGAGTAATGATGTGTAAGAACATATAAACCGCTTTATCTGTTACAGATAAAGCGGTTTTATTTTATTCAATTACGATTTTTTCTGTTGTCTCAATTGCTGTCTTGTAAAGCTCCTCAATAACTCCGTCAAGGTTAGTCTCATGCTGCTTGATAACATTAAGATTAGGCTTGGTTACCGGGTGCTTTGCAACGAATATTGTACAGCAGTCCTCAAATGGCTGTATTGATGTCTCATATGAGCCAATCTTTTCTGATATATCAATAATCTCCTGTTTGTCAAAACCAATAACTGGTCTGAATACAGGCATTGTACACACTTCGTTAGTACAGTAAAGACTTGCCATTGTCTGGCTTGCAACCTGTCCGATACTCTCTCCTGTGATCAGACCAAGACATCCGTCTTTCTTTCCTAAATCTTCAGCAATCTTCATCATATATCTTCTCATAATGATTGTAAGCTCATCATGTGGACATTTCTCATATATAGCCATCTGGATATCTGTGAAATTAACAACATTAAGTGTAATAGGACCTGAATACTTAGATACAATCTTTGCAAGGTCAATTACTTTCTGCTTTGCTCTTTCACTTGTATATGGTGGAGCATGGAAGTATGTTGCTTCAATCTGTACACCTCTTTTGGCAACCATATATCCTGCAACAGGGCTGTCAATACCGCCTGATAATAAAAGCATCGCCTTTCCTGCTGTTCCGATTGGCATTCCGCCAGGACCCGGAACCTCGATAGAGTAAATATTGATTACATCTCCTCTTATCTCAACCTGTAAAAGAACCTCCGGCTTATGCACATCAACCTTCATCTCTGGAAATGCATCAAGAATTCTTCCACCAAGCTCCATATTAATCTCCATTGAGTTCATTGGATAATTCTTTCTTGTTCTTCTTGCATTAACCTTGAATGTAAGATTCTTATTCTTATATGCCTTATCAAGATAATTGATAACCTGATTAGCAAGGTCATCAAATCCGTTATCTTCAATCTGAACTACAGGACAGATTCCAACTATACCAAATACTCTTGTAAGACTCTCAATTACCTCATCATAATCATAGTCCGAAAGTGCATTAACATAGATTCTTCCATCTGCTCTTCTTACATCAAATTCTCCCTCAACATCTTTAAGTGAGAATTTAATCTGTCTTACAAGGGCGTCCTCAAAGATAAATCTGTTCTTTCCTTTAACGCCTATTTCTCCATACTTTATCAAAAATGCTTTATACATCGTTTTCCGCCTTTCCTTTGCATATCAAGATTTGTGCAAAGCACAAATCTTGTGTGTGAAAATCTATTTTCACACAATTATCGTCTTGTGTACTTCCTAAGCATTGGAAGCAGCTGTTTAAGTGTTTCTATTGTGTATTCAAGTTCTTCCTTTGTTGTCTCATAGCAGAAGCTGAACCGAAGTGTAGAATCAAGCAGGTCCTTATCAAGTCCGATTGCAACAAGTGTGTTGCTCAGTCCCGGCTTGTTAGATGAACATGCTGAACCTGATGATACATAGATTTCTTTATCTTCAAGTGAATGAAGAAGTACTTCTGACCTTACTCCCTTAAAGCTTGCACTTACAATCTGTGGTGCCGAATCCGTACCCTTCTTGCTGTTCACCTGTACATCAGGAAGCTTTTCAAGCTCATCTATGAAGTAATCCTTTAACTCATACAAATGTGCTATCTTGCTTTCAAAGTCATTATTATATATAAGCTTTACGGCAGTTGCAAGCCCTGCTATAGCCGGAACATTTTCAGTTCCTGAACGCATGCCCTTCTGCTGTCCTCCGCCGTATATAATAGGCTTGATTCTTGTCTTATCATTAATGAATAAGAATCCGCTTCCCTTAGGTCCGTGAATCTTATGCCCGCTGACTGATAACAGGTCAATTCCAAGCTTCTTAGGATATATCTTATATTTGCCATAAGCCTGTATCGCATCAACATGATATACAATATCAGGATTATAATCTTTAATTATATGTCCGATTTCTTCAATCGGTTCAACTGCACCAATTTCATTATTAACATACATTACTGAAACAAGTATTGTCTCATCATCAAGCGCATCCTTCAGGGCCTCTATATCAACTATTCCGTCTTTATCAACTGGAAGATATGTTATTCTGAAGCCTTCTTTTTCAAGGAAATTGAATGGCTCTTTAACTGATGAATGTTCTACAGATGATACTATGCAGTGCATTCCTTTTCTTTTATTAGCCATTGCTGTTCCGATTATTGCCATGTTATTAGATTCTGTTCCACCAGAAGTAAAGAGTATCTCCTTATCCTGACACTTAAGAGTCTTTGCTATTACCTCTTTAGCTTCACGGATATATTTCTCTGCATCAACGCCCTTCATATGCTTTGATGATGGATTACCATAATCTTCTGACATAACCTTTACTGCTGTTTCTACTACCTCTGCTGCACATTTCGTTGTAGCAGAATTATCAAGATATGCTTCCATATTGCCTCTTTTCCGCTTATTCTTCCATATTATACATAAGCACTGACAACAGCATCATTCCCGCTGTCTCAGTTCTTAATATTCTCTTACCTAGTGTGATTATCTCACAGCCTGCATTTACAGCTTCGTCAAGCTCTGACCTGTCGAATCCGCCCTCAGGGCCTATGAATATACCAACAGATTCTCCATGTCCGATTTCTTCAATCACTTTTCTGGTCTTTTCCATGCCTTCTGCGCACTCATATGGCAGTAAAAGCTTATCTAGCTTTCCTGCATATTCAAGTGCCTGCTTAAATGTCATAACTTCTGTCACTTCAGGCTGGATACTTCTCTTGCTTTGCTTGGCTGCACTTAATGCAATACCATTCCAGCGTTCAACCTTAGCTTTAGCTTTCTTCGCATCCAGTTTTACAACGCTTCTTTTCATTGCTACAGGAACAACACTGTATGCTCCGAGTTCTACAGCCTTCTGTATTATAAGTTCCATTTTGTCAGCCTTAGGCAGTCCCTGAAACAGAATTATTCTTGAAGGCAGTTCTTTTCCCTGCTCGTCCTTGCTTAGTATATCTGCCCTTATATATTCATCCGACATAGAAGCAATACTGCATTCATAATCAACATTATCTCCGCTGCTTATAAGAAGCTTTTCGCCTTCTTTGAATCTTAATACATTCTTAATGTGATTAACATCACTTCCAACTATATCTATATATGAATCATGGATATTCTCATGCTCTGCAAAAAAATGATACATACACTACTTCCTTCTTGCTGTGATATTAACCCACTCGCCATCATGGTTAATCTCAACTATCTCTAACTCAGGATTCTTCTTAAATGCCTCTGCTACCTCTTTTTCCTTAGTATCTATAATACCAGAAGTAATAAAGTAAGCGCCGTGCTTCATATGCTCATGTATGCATGTTGAAAGTGGCTCTAATACGTCTGCAAGGATATTGGCACACACAATGTCGTAGCACTCATAGCCACAGGCATCTTTAACAGCCTTGTCATCAATGATATTACCCTCAATAACCTCAAGCTGCTTCTTATCTATATTGTTCTGCTCTGCATTTTCCTCTGATGCAATAATTGCATTAGGGTCGAGGTCTGTACCAAATGCATGCTTTGCACCATATTTTAATGCAACTACTGAAAGTATACCGCTTCCACAGCCGACATCTAACACCTCATCACCATCTTTAACATACTTCTGAAGCTGCTTTATAACCATTCTTGTAGTCTCATGTGAACCTGTTCCGAAAGCTGTTCCCGGGTCAATGCTAAGTACAGCATGCCCCTTCATCTCCTCTGTCTCCGGCTCCCATGTAGGCTTAATGAATAAGTCTCCTATTGTAAATGTATGCCAGTACTGCTTCCAGTTATTAATCCAGTCCTTATCCTCTGTCTCTGATTCTGTGATTGTACCCTCACCAATATCAATAAACATTCTTAAATCTTCAAGTTCTGCCTTAACCTTTTCAAGCATTGAGCCATCATCTTCTTCACTGTCAATGTAGAAATTAACCTTAGCTCTGCCATCATCAGGTGGAAGGTCAGGAATGAAATCTACAAACATTGACTTAGCCTCTTCCTTAGTAAGCTGTACATTATCCTCAATTTCGATACCTTCAATTCCTATATCATTAAGCGCGCTGCTTATCATATCAACTGCATCTGTAGTTGTCTGGATTGAATATTTATTCCACTTCATATTATTGTCCTTTCGTTAACACAAACATTTTACATCTGTAAAAATGCTTCATATCCCTTTAATGTCTCATATAGGTCAGCCTTGCTTATTACCTCGTATGGTGCATGCATATTCTGTACAGCAATTCCACTGTCGATTACATTCATATCAAGATTAGCCAAGATATATGCGATTGTTCCGCCACCGCCTGCATCTACCTTTCCAAGCTCTGCCATCTGGAAATACACATCTGCATCATCCATAACTTTTCTTAACTTTCCAATGAATTCAGCAGAAGCATCATTAGAACCACTCTTTCCTCTTGAACCAGTATACTTGTTAAACACCATACCTTTTCCAAAGAATGCTGAATTCTTCTTTTCAAATACTGATGCATAATTAGGGTCATATGCTGCACTTACATCTGATGATAACATATAAGAATTAGCAAGTGCTCTTCTTAACTTAAGCTCTGAATAATCACCGCATCTGTCCATAACCTCTGCGACCATATTTTCAAAGAATCTTGAATGCATACCTGTTGCACCGACACTTCCAATCTCCTCTTTATCTACAAGTATGCACACGCCAGTTCTTGTAACCTGTGGTGTATTAAGAAGTGCAATAAGCGACGGATAAGCACATACTCTGTCATCATGTCCATATCCCATAATCATGCTTCTGTCCAGACCATAATCTCTTGCAGGTCCTGCCGGAACAGCCTCAAGCTCTGCTGATAAGAAATCCTCCTCTTCAATCCCATATTTTTCTTTAAGAATTGCAAGAATATTCTTCTTAACTGCTTCCTTTTCTTCCTTATTCTCATCTGTATTATCACTGTCTGATTCTGCCGGCATGCTTCCTATAAGGATATCAAGGTCCTCACCCTCAACTACCGAGTTTCCTTTCTTTTCCATCTGCTTGGCAGCCAGGTGTATAAGAAGGTCTGATACTCCGACAACCGCATCGTCAGCGTCTTCTCCGATTACAACTTCAACACATTTGCCGTTCTTTAATGCAACAACACCATGAAGTGCAAGAGGAATTGCTACCCACTGGTATTTCTTGATTCCTCCATAATAATGTGTATCAAGAAGTACCAGATCTGAATCTTCATACATAGGATTCTGCTTGATATCAAGTCTTGGTGAATCAATATGTGCCCCAAGTATATTCATACCGGTGCTTATTGATTCACTTCCAATATTAAAAAGCACTATTGCCTTCTTCATATTAACGGCATATACCTTATCGCCTGCTTTAAGTGTTTCATTGGCTGCTATTATCTCCTGTAAATCTCTGTATCCGGCTTTCTTTGCCAGCTCTACAGCCTTTTTTACACATTCTCTTTCTGTCTTGCACTCAGATATAAAAGTCTTATATTCATCTGCAAATGTGAATACATTGTTCTTATCTTCGTCTGAATATTTCTTCCATGCATTCTTTCTTTCCATAATGTCAACTTCCTTTCTATATTCCTAATGTTATCTGACCATCAGAATCTTCCTGATTATCTGCATCAAAGCTTTCGCTTGCAAGCTCTAACTCTGCCTCTTCCTTATATTGTTCAACCATGTCTTCACTGATTGTTGGAAGCTCATCTATCGACTGTACTCCAAATGACCTTAAGAAATCCTCTGTTGTTCCAAAAAGCATTGGTCTTCCCGGTGCATCAAGTCTTCCAACTTCCTTTACAAGACCAAGTTCAACAAGCTTGCTTACTGCTCTGTCTGAATTAACACCTCTGATATTCTCTATCTCAATCTTAGTTACAGGCTGCTTATATGCTATTATCGACAATGTCTCTAATGCCGCATCTGTCAGTGTATATCTTCTTGGCTGGCTGCACACTCTTATAAGTGCATCATAATATTCCTGCTTGGTACACAGCTGGAAGCTGTTCTCAAGTTCAATAATTCTTATTCCCCTGTTCTCTGATTCATATTTATCCATAAGATTGTGTACTATCTTAACAGTTGTATCCACATCCTGTTCTATGGCATCTGCAAGCTTACCTGCTTCCACAGAATCACCCATAGTAAAAAGCACAGCCTCAATTATGCCTTCCATCTGTTCTAAACTCATCACACTACTCCTCTGTTATATCTTCAATAAGCTCAGGATCCCTGACCACCCTTATGAATATATCATCCTCCGGGCATTCCTGCTTAACCTCAACGAATCCGGTCTTAATAAGCTCTAACACAACTAAAAATGTTACTATAACAGCAACCTTTGATGGATTATTCCACAAAAGCTCCCTGAAACTAAACTCTTCATGCTCCATCATAAATGCTTTAATATCCACAAGCTTTTCACTCATGGTAACTTCTTCTTTCTCAATCTTTCCAAACTTACTTCGTACAGGATCTATCTTATCTTCCTTACGTTTACAAACATCAGCAAATATTCTGTTAAGACGCATAAGTGTTGTATCACCAATAACCTCTGTAAGATCAACCGGCGGTGTATATGCTGCAACTGCCTCCGGAATACTCTGCTTCTTATAATAGGTTCTCTCTGCATCTGTATGCTTGTCCTTTAATTCCTGTGCCATAGCCTTATACAGCTTGTACTCTAACAGCTTTTCAACAAGCTCTGCTCTTGGATCTTCCTCATTGCCTTCCTCATCCACTTCCTTAGGAAGTAACATTCTTGACTTAATATCAAGAAGAGTTGCCGCCATTACAAGGAACTCACTTACCACATTAAGATCTTCCTTCTTTAGCTGCTCAACATATTCCATATACTGTTCTGTAATCATTGCAATCGGAATATCATATATATTAACTTTGTTCTTATCTATCAAATGTAAAAGAAGATCTAAAGGTCCTTCAAACACCTGAAGCTTAACACTTATTCCCATATCTGCCTCGCTATATTTACTGTGCATAATTACACGTATCACATTTTACATAAAATAACTGCTGTTTGCAAGTAATTGCTAAATTCTATAAAATAACATATAATATCTTGAAAACATTCAATTAAGGATTAAGGTATAAGAATGCTCAATTTAATATTATTAATCAAAAGAATTGTCACTAAAATATCTGAAGACCGCATCGGCGACTACGCATCCTCAGCATGTTACTATCTCATGCTGAGCTTTTTCCCGTTTTTTATTGGTCTTTTAAGCCTTATAAAGTTCCTGCCAGTTTCCAAGGCAGACCTTTTAAAAATCATATACGGCGTTCTTCCAACTCAACTGCAGCCTATTGTCCGGGCAATGCTCACTGATATATATGACAATTCAACAACTGCATTAACCCTCATTACTGCAATTGCTATCATATGGGCTGCCGGTAAAGGTTTCATGGCTATTGTCCGTGGATTAAAACAGATATACAGAAAAGATAACCAGAAGAACTGGCTTTTCCAGAGAATAAGAGCAAGTATCTATGCCCTTATATTTATGATTCTTATTATTGCCAGCCTTATACTTATGGTATTTGGTAACAATATTATGAACTTCACTATGAAATATATACCACAGCTTACTAATGTAGTCGTGATATTCAGAGGAATATTTAACAGTAAACATTTTCTCTTTCCAAGTATATTCACGCTCTTCTTTACT
>OGMW01002691.1_pt1 | contig 11029 bp, 9 predicted proteins | sample 1573281 | NCBI WGS metagenome assembly OGMW01 (sample SAMEA2581907, study PRJEB24529) | metagenome | biome: Human gut stool | place: China | collected 2011
TTTAAGGTTAACAAAGGTTGGAGCAAGGCGTTGCTCCTTTTTTTATGTCCATACGCTAGATATTCCATATCGTTCCTATTCATATTCACTCGGAGTAATCCCATTATAGCGCTTAAATACACGATTAAAGTACGGTACATCATTAAATCCGACAGCATAACAGATCTCCGAAACAGACATCTTCTTTTTTTGCTCCAGAAGTTGGCATGCCAATTTTATTCGATATTCATTCAAATAGGTAACAAACGTCTTCCCGGTAGCCTTCTTGAAGAAAACACAAAAAGAAGCCCGACTCATTCCTACATGTCGAGCCACATCATCAAGAGTTATATTCCGCTTTGCATTACAAATAACGTATGTTTGAATCTGCTCTATCCGTTTTTTCTCTTTATCAACTTTCTGATACTTGCCAACAATCTGTACGCCCCCACTCTCTCCAATCAGGAGAATTAACCTGATAAGAGATGCGACACGTTCAGCAGCATTCTGCCGACACATTTCTTTTAGAATGGCAATCAGCGCACTGGATTTTTCTTTTGTGAACTTCACAGCATCTGTATTCCTCTTAAAACGATCTGTATAGTCACGCAACTCCTGAAACAGAAAAGCACAATGATCCAGAAAAGTAGTCTCAAGTAGCAGAGTTATATTTTCGATTTTACCTTCAGCATCGGTAACTGTATCGTCAAAAGACCAGCAATGCGGTATTCCCGGTGGTATAAGTATCACTTCACCACTGGTAAAAGGCTCTGTCATATCTCCTATCATCCGCATTCCGGCACCGGTTATTACATAAGATAATTCCCAAGTAGATTGCTGATGCATCCCTATCTGTTCATTAGGAGCAAGATGAACATGATCGAAAGTACACGATTGTTTTTCAGTCTGCGACATTGGACTATATTTTAAAATAAAGAGTAAGTCTCTCCATTTCTTCTCTTTATATGCAAATATAAGACAATTCTAATAAACGATAAAACAAACATCATACAAGATTGCAACGTAATTTTGCCCCGTCTTTAAAATGAACTATTTAACACCACAAAAAACATTTTATCTTTTATGCAACACAATGATTATCTAGCATCCAAACCGCGATATGAAATTCTGGATGGCTTACGTGGAGTAGCTTCAATGATGGTAGTGGCTTATCATCTTTTTGAAACTTATTCTCACGATCCTATGCATCAAATATTAAATCATGGCTATTTGGCTGTCGATTTCTTCTTTGTTCTCTCCGGATTTGTTATCGGTTATGCTTATGACGACCGCTGGAATCGAATGACCTTGAAAGATTTCTTCAAACGCCGACTTGTACGTCTTCATCCGATGGTAATTATGGGTACATTGATCGGAGCTTTGCTTTTCTATTTTGGTGACTGTTCGGCTTTCCCTCTTATTAGTGAAACACCCTGGTGGAAAATGCTCCTACTTTTCCTGTTAGGCTGTACGATGCTTCCGGCACTTACTTCGTGGGATATTCGTGGATGGTCGGAAACAAATTCATTGAATGGACCTACCTGGTCATTGACGCTGGAATATATCGCTAATATCCTTTATGCATTATTTATCCGCCACTTTTCAAAAACACTACTTTGCATTTTTGTAATAGGAACTGCTTTCCTAACCATCGACTTAACCATGAATTTGGACGTATTCAATCTATTTTCCGCCAACAGAAGCGCAGCTTATACGGTTATAGGAGGCTGGAGTATCACGCCCGACCAAATATACATAGGAATGACCCGACTACTTTATCCATTTTTCATGGGATTGTTACTATCCCGGATCAATAAACTCATCAAAATAAAAAGAGGATTCTGGTGGTGTTCAGTTCTTATTATTGTAATGCTGGCAATGCCCCGTATCGGAGGTATGGAAAATATGTGGATGAATGGAGCTTATGAAGCTTTTTGCATACTTATTATCTGTCCGCTGATTGTAGCTATAGGAGCAGGCAGTGATATAAAAGGAAAAAAATCCGTGGCTGTTTGCACCTTCCTCGGAGAAATCTCATATCCTCTCTATATCACACATTTCCCTCTGGTTTACATGCAGATTGCTTGGGCAAACAATCACCCGGATGCTCCACTCGGTACGGTTATCTGCCTTAGTGTTTCTATTTTCATTCTCTCCGTCGGTTTAGCTTATGGCAGCCTCAAGCTATATGATATACCTGTACGTGAATGGCTAAAGAAACATTGGTTGATGAAATAATGTAGAAGCTAATAAATGGAATCATACAAGATTTAATAATAGAGAATCTAATAATATTAGATCCAATCAAATAAGAGAAAGCCATCTATTATCAGTGAAGAACTGATTAAATAGATGGCTTTCTCTTTATTCTTACTATGATTTATTATTCCTCTTTCCATAGTCATAACAATCATTATCCCTTAATCACCGCCATTGGAGCCAGCTCCACCAACGGCTTCACCAAGTCCCGCTCATTCGCTATCACTTGCGCAATATCTTTATAAGCTCCCGGTGCTTCATCCAGTTCGTTCTGCGAACGAAGTCCGTGAATGATACCTTGCTGATCCATTCTCTCCTTCTCTTCATCCAGTGACAAACGGCGACAGGCATCCTTTCTTCCCATTAATCGACCTGCACCATGCGAACAGCTTTTGAAACTCTCCGGATTACCCAGTCCCTCAACAATATAAGACTTGGTACCCATAGATCCGGGGATAATACCGATCTCGCCCTCATAGGCACGCGTAGCACCTTTTCGGTGTACAATCACATCCTGATCGAAGTGATTCTCCCAAGCTGCATAGTTGTGGGCAATATTAATCATAGGATCAAAGTCCGTTTCAGGTTTCACTGCCTGGATGGCTTCACAAATACGAGTCATCATCAACTGACGGTTGGCAAAGGCAAAGGCCACACAGTAATTCATTTCACGGAAATAATCCTTTGCCATCTGTGTCTCCATTGGCAGGTAAGCTAGTCCCGATACCATTTTAGAATACCATTTCTCATTCCAATATTGCGCAATCTTATTATAGTGATTGGCAACCTTCAAACCAATGTTACGGCTTCCGGAGTGAATCATCACCCACACATCAGACGTTTCGGTATCTTTCTGAATCTCAATAAAGTGGTTTCCTCCTCCCAAGGTTCCTATCTGCTTCAAACAAGCCTCGTACTGATTCTTCAAAACAGGCATCTCTTCAAAGTCGAATCCTTGCGGAAGCAATTCCTGATCCTGCTTTTTATTCTGATGATCGAATCCCAAAGGAACAACTGCACGAATCTTCGACATAATGGAAGTCAAATCCGTATAACTAAAATCTTCCGCTTTTAGATTCGTCTTAATCGCACACATACCACAACCGATATCCACTCCCACAGCATTGGGAACAATCACGCCATTGGTAGCCAACACACCGCCAATAGGCATTCCTTTTCCCGCATGCGCATCAGGCATGATGGCAATATGTTTAAATGCAAAAGGCAGTGAAGTCAAATCCATAATCTGCGACATACAAGAGTCCTCTACTTCATCCAACCAAAGTTTAGCGGGTAAACGTGTTCCCATAATTACTTTTTCCATACATCTTTTCTTTTATCAATTCATATAAATCTCGTTATCGGGAGCAAAGTAAGAAGGGAAGTACGAAATCTATTTGCGTAGTTGATATTATTTTTTATTTTTGTAGAAATAATCTATAACATCTATAATATAGAACCTAATGAAGAAGATATTAATTATCGGCGCCAACGGATTCACCGGACGCCAGATTGTAAATGATTTATCTGCTTGTAAACAATACAAGCTGACGGGCTGCTCCCTGCATCCGGATATTCTTCCCAATAACGCGGAGGATTATCGTTTCATCGAAACAGATATACGGAATGAAGCGGACGTTAGGCATCTCTTCAAAGAGGTTCAACCCGATGTAGTCATTAATTGCTCCGCTCTGTCCGTGCCGGACTATTGCGAAACGCATCATGAAGAAGCCTATCTTACCAATGTTACCGCAGTAGGCCAACTGGCCGATTTATGCGAAGAATACAAAAGCCGGTTCATTCATTTATCTACGGACTTTGTTTTTGATGGAAAGATAAACGAAGCTGCCGGGCTGTTATATACAGAAAAAGACCTCCCTGCCCCGGTCAACTACTACGGATATACCAAATGGAAAGGAGAAGAGAGGGTGGCAGAAACTTGCAGCAGTTATGCCATTGTCCGTGTAGAAATCGTTTATGGCAAGGCACTACCGGGACAACATGGTAATATTGTACAGCTAGTAATGAACCGTCTGAAAGCCGGACAAGAAATACGTGTCGTATCCGATCAATGGCGGACACCAACCTATGTTGGAGACGTTTCGGATGGAGTGCTACGTTTAATAGAACATACGGCGAATGGCATCTTCCACATCTGTGGCGATGAATGTATGACCATTGCAGAGATTGCCTACCAGGTAGCAGATTATATGAAACTCGACCGTTCTCTTATCCATCCTGCCACCACAGAAAAAATGAATGAAAGCACTCCCCGTCCCCGCTTCAGTGGGATGAGTATTGATAAAGCCCGGACAATGCTCGGATACAGGCCCCAAAAGTTAAAAGAAATTCTTGCGAACTGGGATAAATTATAAGGGAAAGAGCACATAACCAACTTTTTACAACCATCTATCTCGTTCCGGATATTCCTTTCTCTTTATTTATTGCATATTTATTTTGAAAATATGCAATAAATAACTATCTTTGCACCAAATTCAAAAAAGACCAATGATGAATCAAACATTACAATTACATAACGCTACTCTTTTTCTTGCAGGAATACCAATTTTCTGTAAGTCCTGTTGCGTGCATGTGCATTGGTTCAGTGGATTCATCTAAATTTCCCAACTATTTCTTTACAGGAACTACCTGCTGACTTGTTTTGTTAGCCATAGCAGTATTCCTTTCTGATTTTCAAGCAGATGTAATATCTTCTTTGAAAATTCTTTTGTGTGTTGTCAATCATCAGTTTAACCTAACCCAAAATATATACAATTATGTTCTCTATTATATCTACCATGTTTTTAGGAATCGGCATCGGCTATGTATTGCGTAACTGGAGTATTCTACAGAAGACAGAAAAGACAATTTCTCTTACAATATTCCTGTTGCTCTTTATTCTCGGTGTATCTATCGGTTCTAATAGCCTGATTGTGAACAATCTTGGTAAGTTCGGATGGCAAGCCATTGTTCTTGCTGTGTCCGGTGTATTGGGAAGCCTGATTGCTGCCCGTTTGGTACTACAATTATTTTTCAGGAAAGGAGGCGAACAATGAAAGGAAGTCTGATCGTTATAGTATTCTTTTGTGTAGGCTGTATCATGGGAGCTTTCAATAAGTTCGAGTTCGATACGCACACAGTTTCCATGTACATACTTTATGCATTAATGTTACAAGTAGGAATCAGCATCGGTTCCAATAAGAACCTGAAAGCCATTGTTTCACATTTGCACCCTAAAATGTTGCTGATTCCATTGGGAACAATTATCGGTACGCTGTTATTCTCCGCCCTGGCAAGTTTGCTATTGCGTCAATGGAGCGTGTTCGACTGTATGGCAGTGGGAAGTGGATTTGCCTACTATTCACTCTCTTCCATTCTTATCACCCAGTTCAAAGAACCCTCCATCGGACTGCAACTGGCTACGGAACTGGGAACCATTGCCCTACTGACTAATATTTTCCGTGAGATGATGACACTTCTTGGTACTCCAATCATCAAGAAGTACTTCGGGAAACTCGCTCCTATTTCAGCAGCAGGAGTCAACTCGATGGATGTACTGCTGCCTTCCATCACCAGATATTCAGGAAAAGAAATGATTCCCATCGCCATCCTGCACGGCATTCTGATTGACATCAGCGTTCCCGTTTTCGTTTCTTTCTTCTGTAATCTTTAACCCTGTCCGGGAATAATAACCTTATTTATTAATGCCCGGAAACAGCCAATACAAACTTGATATCAGCATAGGAGACAGCGTCTCCTAATGCTACCTTTATAGCGAATATTCCCATGTATTCATGTTCATCCAAATACTTGCGAATCTTCGCTATATTTTCAGCTTTCACCACCTGCTCCACTTTGATCTTTCCCGAACGGACATAATGCTCCAGATGTCCGGCAATGGTTCCGGATACCAAATCACGAGCCTTGGCTATTTCATCTATATTCATTCCCTGACGGAACATTTCATAGCTAACCAACTTCGTATCTTTCTTCGCCTCCTTCTTTTTCTCCTTCTCCGCCTCTTTCTCCTGTTTCTCTGCCTCTTTCTGCAGCTTCGTCTTTCGTTGCCTTACTGTATCATCGCTATTACCGGAGGAGATTAACATATCCGTTATCTCCGGCCTCTCCAATTGATTCTCCGCCATATACTTGCGGATAATACCCAGAATCTCAAGCCCGTATCTCTCTACTCCTTTCGCTCCAAAATAAGGTATCGCCTCCAAAGCTCTTGGACTATCCGGTAGCAGATTCACAATTCCCATCAATGCTTTCTGTTGCATAATCACATAAGCAGGAACATTCATCTCCCTTGTTTTGGCTGTTCTCCATTCAGACAGGGCACGATAAAGCTCCGGATGCAGAATATCCGTAGGAACTTCCACCTTTACCTTTTCAGCACTGCGTGTACGCTCTTTCCGTTCCTTACGTTCTTTCTTCTCCTTCAAAGCCTTCGAAGAACCGGAGGACGTAGAATCATCTTCAAGGCTCAACATTACTTTAGCCTTCAACTTCAAATAATCCGTGATAGCAAACTTCCCTCTTGTAGACACAGCTTCCAACAAAGACTCTTTAATCCACAACGCATCATCCAGCGCCTGCATACGCTCTGCCAACAGCTTTCTCAACTCTTTATTATCAAGAGGCATATTAGTCTTATCATACAAAGCCCGAACCGGTTCCAACTCCTTATGAAAATATCCGGCACCGGAACGAATCCGTTCCTGCAACTCCTCATTCGCCGCATAATCCTCACTCTCATGTATCAACCGGGTATACTGATTGCGGAAACGTTGAGACACCTCCACAATCTTCTCTTTAACATGGGGAGCCAACGCCTTATATTCAGCCAACTGCTTCGGAAAGAGCTTATACAAATCCTCATCCATAAGACGAAGCAACCGTTTATAAGCCTGATCGATCGAATAGAAATTAAACAAATCACTCAACAAATCAAAGAAATACGCCTTTTGCATATCATTCAACTGCTGGCTGCCCGGCTTATTCTGCTCCACCGCTTTGGTGAAATTATCCACCGTAGCATCACTTATTATGGCTTCCCTGCGCAAAGGAGACTCCAACACCATACCCTCCAGCGTCTTGCAACGACTCAAAGCCACGTAAGTTTGTCCATGTGCAAAGGAATTCCGTGCATCAATAATAGCACGTTCAAACGTCAAACCCTGACTCTTATGTATCGTAATAGCCCACGCCAAACGAATAGGATACTGGCGGAACGTCCCCTCTATCACTTCAGTGATCTCCTTCGTCTCCTCATTCAACACATACTTATAATTCCCCCACTCTTCCGGCAACAACTGAAATTCGGATCTATCCCCTTTACCACGCACCACAATACCCGTTTCATTAACCGCTACCACCTCACCAATCATACCGTTATAATACCGTTTCTCGGACGATGGATCATTCTTCAGGAACATTATCTGTGCTCCCTCCTTAATTGTCAGAAGTTTATCCGCAGGATACGAATATTCAGGAAAATCCCCCTCTATCTCGGCACTAAAATGATACGCCTTGCCGGGCAACGATGCCAGTTCGCAATCATTAACCCTCTGTGCCTGATTATTATGTGTCGTCAGACGAATATATCCCTCTTCTTTCTGCGGCTGAAAGCCGGGCTGATAACGACGGTTCAGTTCATTCAACACTTCATCATCCGCCTTATTCTCCCGAATTTTATTTAATAAAGAAAGGAAGAACGTATCACTCTGACGATATACTTTCTTGAGTTCAATCGTCATATATGCCGTTTCTTTCAATGCATGACTTGCAAAGAAATAAGGAGTCTCATAATGCTTTCTCAACAACTCCCACTCATTGTCTTTCACGACAGGCGCCAGCTGTTGCAAATCTCCAATCATCAACAGTTGCACCCCACCAAAAGGTTTCTCCCTATCGCGATACCTCCGCAGAGTTGCATCCACCGCATCCAACAAATCAGCACGCACCATACTGATCTCATCAATAACCAGCAAATCCATACTACGGATGATATTCCGCTTTTCTTTACTATAACGATAATGTGTCTGGGAAGAATTAAAGGTTGTTTCGGGCACAAAAGGAGCAAAAGACAACTGAAAGAAAGAATGAATCGTTACGCCTCCCGCATTGATAGCTGCAATCCCTGTCGGAGCCAATATGACCATGCGTTTGGGCGTATGTTCTTTCAATCGTCTAAGAAATGTCGTTTTCCCGGTTCCAGCTTTTCCGGTAAGAAATAAATGGGTGCCTGTATTTTCAATGAACTGCCAAGCAAGCTGCAGTTCCGGATTATTTTCCATGCTTTTCCAATTTTCGGTAAAGTTACTGAATATTCTTTTTCTTTCGTCTTGATACGAAAGAAAAAGAACCAAAAAGAAAGAATCAAGGCTGCGTTTTTCCGGCTACTCCGGTGCTTCCTCCGGCTAAAGGGCAGAAACTCGCTACGCTCAAACAGTCTGCCCTTTTTAACGCCGGAGAAACCACCTGCGCTTGACGCCGGAAAAACGAGGCCGGAAGACCTGCGGGTGGAAGCCTTACAATGTGGGAAGCTTTATTATTAAAAAACTCACCATATAAAAAGAGGACATAGAATAAAAGGCTAATAGAATGATAACCGATGTAGCCTATGTAGTATAAAGAGACTTATGAAAGGTTTATACCCCTTATAAAAAAGCTTTGCTATATAAAAGTCGCAGACGTTATACGACTCAATATAGCAAAGCAGAACAATATATAATAAAACTATTAACGATATAACAGCGACTCACCAAAGCAATATCAGACATATCGCACGGCTCCCCCCACAACCCTATCCAGAACAGCTTCCCCACAAACCTACTCTACAACATTCAAGCAGCAACACCCACCCCGCCAGGTTCCCCGGCCTACTTTTTTCTCCGTCAGGCGAGCGCCCATAACGGAGCGTTAAGAAGGGCAGACTGTTTGAGCGTAGCGAGTTTCTGCCCTTTAGCGAAGTGAAGGAAGCGAGTAGGAGAAAAAAGTCAGCCTTGAATTTTTCTTTGCTTCTTTCTTTTGTTTCAAGACAAAAGAAAGATGATTAATTACTTCATGGAACCCCCTACAATATCCAGCAATTCGTTTGTAATCGCCTGCTGACGACTCTTATTGTACTGCTTCGTCAAATCCTGGATCAGCTCGTTTGCGTTGTCCGTAGCCACTTGCATAGCCAACGTACGTGCAGCATGTTCCGAAGCATTGGAGTCAACAGCGGCAGTAAAAATCTTCTGGCTCAATACAGTGGGGATTAAGCTCGCGATTAATTCCTCTGCGTTCGGTTCGATGATATAATCATTGGCAATCTCGTTCTCCTGTACCTCCTCTTCATTCTCTCTGTCCTCTTCACTTACGACGTTCGTCAGATTAATGGGGAGATACGTCTCACGAAGAAGAATCTGTACCCCCATTGATTTGAAGTGATGATAGATTATTTCCACCCGGTCCACTTCGCCTGCTACATACAGATCCATCAGTCGGTGAGCCAGTTCGGCAGCCTCCTGATACGTTGGTTTGTCGGAGAGCGTTGGAGAAACCTCCTGCGGTTTGAAACCCATCCGTTTGGCCGCTTCATCCACCTTCTTGCCTACCGGAAATATCAAGATATTATCCTGTCCTAAAGTACGGAATTCCCCGATAGTCTGCATCATCATTTTGATGACATTGGCGTTGAAAGCACCACAAAGAGAAGTGTTCGAAGAAAAAACAACGATTGCTACACGCTTCACTTCACGTTCCTGCACATAAGGAGATTCGATAGGCAGGTCCGCGCTTAGGAAGTTAGTCAGAATCTTGTTCAACTTCTTCTGATAAGGCAGCATATTCTCAATGGCTCCTTGTGCCTTGTGTAATTTGGCAGAAGCCACCATCTTCATTGCTGAAGTGATTTTTCGGGTACTCTTGACCGAATTTATTCTGGTTTTTACTTCTTTCAGTGAAGCCATAGTGATAATTAAAAATTAATAATTAAAAATTAAAGGGCGATCTGATTTATAAAAAAGCCAATTAGATAAATCAAAAACCATTCAGATTTATTTTAAAGGCCAATCAGATAAATCAATGACCGATTAGATAAATTGTTTAGTGACCATGGCGGCAGTCTCTTCGATAGCCTTAATCACATTATCATCAATCACACCCGTTTTCAATACATCCAATACATCCTCCTGATGATTCAGTTGCAGCGATTCGATGAAGCTACGTTCAAAGTCCTGCACCTTATCCAGAGGAACATCGTGGAGCAGTCCGTGTGTACCACAGTAGAGAATAGCAATCTGCTGTTCTACGGGCATCGGGCTGTATTGAGGCTGAATCAACAGCCGGCCGTTCTTACGTCCCTTGTCAATCGTCAATGCGGTAATCGGGTCCATGTCGCTGCTGAACTTGGAGAACGCTTCCAGTTCACGATACTGTGCCTGGTCGATCTTCAATGTTCCCGCCACTTTCTTCATAGCCTTAATCTGCGCGTTACCACCTACACGGGATACAGAGATACCGACATTGATAGCCGGACGCGTACCCTGGTTGAACAAGTCAGTTTCAAGGAATATCTGTCCGTCGGTGATAGAAATCACATTCGTCGGGATATAGGCCGATACGTCACCCGCCTGCGTTTCGATGATAGGCAATGCCGTGAGTGAACCGCCGCCTTTGACAATTCCTTTCAGACTTTCCGGAAGGTCGTTCATTTCGCGTGCCACTTCCTCCTGGCTGATAATCTTAGCAGCACGTTCCAACAGACGGGAGTGCAGATAGAAGATATCACCCGGATAAGCCT